>CETL01022103.1_pt1 | contig 16436 bp, 14 predicted proteins | sample 356371 | NCBI WGS metagenome assembly CETL01 (sample SAMEA2622518, study PRJEB7988) | marine metagenome | biome: marine biome (ENVO:00000447); feature: surface water layer (ENVO:00002042); material: "saline water (ENVO:00002010), including plankton (ENVO:xxxxxxxx)" | depth 5 m | reverse complement strand
GCCTCCCCTTAGTCTGGGGTTGTCTGCATTTTTAAGTCTCTTATTGATAAACTGAGAAGATCTCTTATAAGACATAATCTCTTCCATATCGGCTACAATTTGATTTAAGTACGCTGGTCTTAGGACTTTGATTCTTCTTTTAGCTTCATTAATATCCAATTCGTACATATAATTTGTAACAGGAAATATATTATTATGAGTTATAACATTACCATTTGCATCTTTTACAGTGCCTGAACTATCAACAGTAGATAATTCGTTTAGTGGTATTCCTCCATAAGATACTGTTGTTTGTCTAACAACGTTTCTTTCTAGGTAATTAAAATTAAAGTTTGAATCTACTTTTAATCCAGCTGGCATGACTACTCTTCCATGATCATCACCAAACCCTTTAGTTTCATAGTGATGTATCTTTGCTAATTCCTCATCGCTACCATACTTATCGAGAAGGAAATTTCTAAAATCATTTTCTGTAAGAGGCCACTGGTCTCTTATTTTTGTAATATTATTTGATATCAATACTACCCAATCAAATCTGGGATCTCCATATATCTTTTGAGCAACCTGTTCTGGTCTTCCGTCGCCAACAACAGTAAAATCTTCAAAAGAAGTAACTACAGACATCATATCGTCACGAATCTTTGCTCTTCTAAAGATATTCTTAACAGGTATATACTCCTCATTAGAATTTCTATCAGGAGATCTAGAAACGTAATTTAGATCTGGTAGATATGTAAAGTAACCTTGCATTAGTATCCTACGTCCGTTGTGTATGGTGTATCTTGTTTAACAATACCAATAGGCATGAGATCTCCCAATGGTTCTTTAGCGAAGTTTCTTCCTTCCGCAATTTGATCACTATAATCTGTATTGTATATAGGCTCTAGTTCGTTAAATTTGAGTGACATTTGCACAGATACGGGCATACCATTTTCATATGCCATCCACATTCCCTCTGGGGTATAGTTCATGTTTATATCTGTTAAGGCACATGGTTTGAATTTATTCACACCAAGAATGTTATTGTTACCGTTGGTAAGATATCTTAGTCTGAATACATTTGGAGTTGATAAGAAATAACTAGGTCCTCCAGCTAAACCTGTACCTCTCCCTTTCTCAGCGGCATCTTTTCCAGATGCTAGTTTAGACAATTTTCTAGGAGCAGACCACTGTTTTAACGCACGAATAATCATTCTTACATTTGCTGCCTCTCTTCTATCTCTTGGACTTAAAACCCATGAAAACTCGAAAGATCTCATAGAAACACCAGCAAATAGTAACTCTGTATTTGAGTTAGCAATAACACCAAGACTCCTACCAAGTATAGCATCTGCACTTATATCATATCCTAAATCGCCAACTAATTGACTGAGTTTGTTTGCTACTATTTCTTGTCTACCAGAACGTTGTGTTGCAGATCTCACAGTTGACTCAGCATTTGATATAAAAGAAACAAGATTACCAGCTCCAAATGATCTAAACACAGTCTTCATAACACCATTACTCATAGAGTTTCTTATAGCCTCTAAACCTTGTAAACTCATATTATCTTCTTCCCAGTTTCTTGAGTTTCCATCAATCATATTGTTAGGCATTGGTAAGTATATACCAGCACCTAGTTTCTTTCTATATGGTGTTCCTCTTTGAGCTCCAAATGCAGCTCCTATATTCTTACCTTTAAATGCTGTTGCATATGGAGCTTGATATGCGTAACACTGAATACTAAAGTGATCCTGATATAGTGACATATCCATAGGATACTTCACAGGAGTTGCAAACATTATGTCACTGTCAGTATCATAATCAGAAGCACCCCTTGTTGGTATTCCGAATACACCATCAGACTCTACTTTTTCATTTGATTCACTTCTCTCCCACTGTTCCTGTAATCTAGCTAATTTATTCTCCTTCGCATCCTTATCACGACCATTAGCACCCTTTATCTCTTCTTTTAATCTAGCAATCTCATCTGGTATACCGTTTGCATAATTACCATCTGGAACTTTTGCAAACTCTGGTGTAGGATTACCAGTTGCTACAGCCCAATTATTGACGGCAGCTTTGATGTCTTCATTCATTTTCCCTTCATATGAGAAAGTGCCATCACCATTATCTACTTTTGTCAACCCATCTATAGTAACAACTTTAGAATATGAACCTTTACCTACTTTATTTGTTCCAGGCTGAGTAATTTTAGAATTAAACCATACTCCATCTTCATATATTGCATTAGCGTATGCGTTTGGTTCAACTGCTCCAGTATAATCCACAGGGAGAATTGTTACCTTCCCATCTTTGATGAAAGTTTTATATGATTGCGTTCTACCATTTACCTCTTGTTGGATGACAGGAGTATCAATTTCTACTCCATACAACTTGGGGTCGTTAAAACTAGGGGTTGCTTCTGCCATTACTTTCTGTGTTTATTCCAGTTAAATGCTCTATGCTTGGGGTATTTCATACCGTTCTTATCTATGAACTGTTCTGTAGGAAGTTTAGAAATCTCTCCCCAGTCCTCTGTTCTAGGAACTTTTTGTAAGTTTCCTATACCAGAATACAGATATTTGTGTATAGTATTCTTAGGCACAGACGCTCCGCCACCGCTATTTAGTAGGCTTTCTGCAACAGAATCACGATAGCCTGGATTTACATAGTGTAAATTGCATCCAAGAAACCCATCTCGGTAGAAAGTTAAGGGAACTGCTAGTGGTTGAACATCCCAAAATGGGTATCTTTCTGGAAATCTTGGACTGTACGAAAAGAAAAATAAGTCTCCAATAGATATACCGCTAGTGTCTTGTGTGCTTACATCTATACTCTGTACTTCCATCAGAGCATTTTGAAGTGCATTGACATACCATGCACCACTCTTATTCCTACCAGAAGCTTGTTGTCTAATATCTTCTGCGATCATGTGATATACCTAAATCGTCTTCGGTCATAATTTTAAATTCATACTTTCTATCAGCACAGTATTGTTCTGCTGCTTTCCACTTGGCTTGATTAATAACCCATGATTGAACGTCATGTGCCCATGATTTAGTTCTCCTTTTAGGGTTCTTTGGTGGAGCCTTACATTGCTTTTTGGGTTTTACCTCTATAACAACTGATCTCTTTTTACCACTTGCATCATCATATTTGATAAAGAAATCGGGAAAGTATCTGTGTATCTTCCTGTCTAGAGGATTCTTATAGGGTATCCAGAATTCTTCTGATTGCCATTGACTTATATTCTCTGTTAAATCGCAGTATTCCATAAACTTTTTCTCCCAAAGAGATCGATAAATGATCTGAGTTGGATCGCCTTTATACTTTTTTATATGTTTTGGTTTAAATTTTCCCTTATAAGCCATATACATAGTATGTAAGTCATAACTATATTTAGATGGCAGAACAAGAAAGCCAGAATCATTTTAACAAAGTAACCTTCGGTGTAGATGTTACTCCAAGTTCTATACAGCAACCTAGAGGAGATCAACCCAAGAATAGAAGGAGTATGCTCTATAATCAGGGTGATGTGGACTTCTTGAGTGATTTTCAAACATCATTGGGAGCTCCATCACTTTCTAGTTTTTATACAGTGGATCTAGATCTTGCGCTAGGGCTAAGTAATGTTGGAGATGAGTTTGGTTCTAAGTCAGAGGCAAGTTTAGAGGATTGGTTGACATCATGTGGAGTTTTAGAACCTAATCTTGGTTCAAAAAGATTTTCCATATTAGCATCTGAAGCAATATTGCCTGGATCAAACATGACTGTTGTATCCGAGGTGGGAAGTAGACAAGGTATAACTGAGAAATTTGCCACACAGAGAGCATACAATGATATTGCTATAACTTATTACGTCCCTGCTGACTACAAAACTTTAAGATTATTTCAAGAGTGGATAAATTTTATGAATCCATTATACTATAGTAATGGACAAGGTGTTGAAGGAACTCCACAACAGGGTAGATCTGGTGGATATCCAGCTGCTGTTGACAGATATGCTTATCATAGATTTAGATATCCTAGTGAATATAAGAAAACTATGTCTATTACTAAATTTGAAAAAGATATTGGTAATAAAGCAGCAGCTCTAACCGCTAGAGAAGGACAAGCTAAAGAGTTCAAACAGGAAGCAATCAGTTATAAATTTATAAATGTTTTCCCTACTGCTGTACAAGATATAGCATTAACATATCAAGCATCCTCAGTTTTACAAGTAACAGTAGAATTTGCTTACGATAGATATGTGATAATATCTAATCAAGAGAAACAAGGAATTAAAGAAGAAGTTATTAAACCACAACCAGCCGCACAGGATGACGGATCAGGAAAGCCTGGAGCTTTTGCTATAGGATCTTTGGAAACTGATAACTTAAATCCAAAGTATTTTGGAAAAAATAATGCTAATGCTACACAGACTAACCCTTAAAAAAGCTCTCTAAATAATAACGAATAATTACATATTATGCCTTTACCTACAATTACGACTTCTGAGTATGAATTGGTATTGCCTTCAAATGGAAAGACTGTAAAGTACAGACCATTTTTGGTAAAAGAAGAAAAGATACTTATACTTGCTCTAGAAGGACAAAATCAAAAAGAGATCACAAACGCCGTAAAACAAGTCATAAAAGCTTGTGTAATCACAAAGGGTGTCAAAATTGAGACACTCCCTGCTTTTGACATTGAATACTTGTTTTTAAATATCCGTGGCAAATCTGTTGGTGAATCAATAGATCTACTTGTTACATGTGGTGATGACGGCAAGACTGAAGTTGCAGTCAATGTTCCTATAAATGACATATCAGTCATTACATCAGAGGGTCACAGCACTGACATTGAATTATCTGATGGATATACTGTTAAGATGAAGTATCCTTCTCTTAGTCAGTTTGTTGAAACTAATTTCAAGGATGATGCAAATAGTGTAGAACAATCGTTCGACATCATAGCATCATGTATTGATATGGTTTATAATGAAAAAGATATGTTCTCAGCTGCAGATTGCACTAAAAAAGAACTTAGAGAATGGGTCGAAGCATTGACATCAAAACAGTTTGCAAAGATTGAAACTTTCTTTCAGACTATGCCTAAGTTACAACATACCTTAACTGTCATTAATCCTAATACCAAAAAGAAAAACACTGTAGTGTTGGAGGGACTGGCCGATTTTTTCGCCTAGGTATGTCTCATATCAATCTTGAGACATACTTCCGAGTCAATTTCGCCCTTATGCAGTTTCATAAGTATTCTTTATGGGAAATAGAAAACATGCCACCTTGGGAAAGGGACATCTATGTTGGACTACTTAAATTACATATTGAAGAGGAAAACCTAAAAGCGAAAGCTAGGGAAGCACAAATCAAAAATGGTTAAGAAAAGAGGTAAAGGACAATTAAATAAAATTCTCTCTTTTGGTAAGAAAGTTCTCAAAAAGGGTAAGAAGGTTAATGTTGGCAAAGTTTTTGGTAACAGACTGGTAGGTGGTGCTCAGGGAGTAAAAGGAAAAGAAGAAGGTAAAACATCAGGGGTAAAACAGAGTAAGGTAAGGACTAAGAGTTTACTTGGTGGTATCGCAAAGATGCTTCAACCACCAGAGAAACAGGTGCAAGGACAGACCATGATGGTCAATAGACTTGTAACTCAGAAGTTTAATACCCTAGCCTCTGGTTTAAAACAATCAGTAGCTGGTACTCAACAACAACCATTTGACCCAAAAGCTTTCCTAGGTCAGATATTCCAAGGTGGTTTAGGATCATTGAATCAATTTGCATCTGGTTTGAATGGATTACAGGGATCATTACAGAAGAATATATTATTCTTAAATCAAGCAAAGGGTATAATTGTAGATGTAATTGAGAAGATGGCGAAAGCCAAGAGAGGAAAACCTAAAACTGGTTTCTTCAAAGGACTTATTGGTGGTATTGTTAAATTAGGTATGGCGGGATTGATGGTGAAAATGCTTGCACCAAAGGCTGCTGCCATATTACCAACACTAGGTAAGGCGGCACTAGGTGTTGGTTTGGCGGTTGGTGCTGGATTCTTAGCTAAAAAGTTCCTTGGTATAGGTGGTAAGAAAGATCAAATAAGAGGACAAAATGATATTGATGTAGAAGCATTCAATGACACTACGCAAACATTCGCAGATAGTGTTGATTTCTTCTACAGAATGATTAGGTTAAATCAGCGCAAAAAACAGGAAGAGGAAGAGGGACAAGAAGAAGAGGGACAAGAAGAAGAATCACAAGTAGAGGGAAAAGAGGGAGATACGACTGTAGAAGGAGTAGAAGAAGTTGATACCCCTCAAGTTGAAACTAAAGTTGATGGCACAGAGAACCTAACTCCCAACGCCGACTTGAAGTTGGAAGATAGTGGAGCAATGACGATTACTCCGCTTATGGGTGAGAAGAAAGGGGATGAATCAGAAACTGACGAAGAGGCAAAGTCATCAGTATCCACTCCGAAATCAGATATAGTACCTTTTGATACTCAATCTAAGAATAAAAGAGGACAGTATGCTTTTAATTCTGAAACTGTATTAAACAAAGAAGTAAAAGGAAAAGATGGTGAGGATGGTGTAGGTTTAGATGGTGCCACAGGTGGATCAAATTTAATTCAAAATACTGGAAGCACATTCTTTTTTGATGCTAATAAGTTTGCCAAGAGTTTAGAAAAACCAGGCAATGCTAAAATAGAAGTAATCAAATCAACTTCTGCTCCGAGAGATCCAAACGCTATTGATCAAGACCTTGCAGATTCCGATGTGACTGGTACTGCTATGGAATCACAAAGGAGCACAGTCGAGGGATCTAAAGAAACTCTTGATGCCAAGAAGGTAATAACTAATGATATATCTAAACCAGCTAAATCATCTGATACCACTGGTGGTGAGGGTGCTGGAACTCCTAGTGTAATTCCAATTCCTGCTGGATCTGAAAGACAAAACAAAAATGCACCCATTCAAAGAGTGAGAAACAAACAAGAAAACAAAGTTCCTATGCTCCCTGCTTTCAGAATTGGTGATATACACACTCAAAATGCAAGATCAGTATTTAATATCGTGGATGCAATATAATGAATAAATCTTCAATTCTACAAGTAAAAAGTCAATTAACCAGATCAATTGGCAACTCTCAGGATTCCATAAGTAGGTTTGCTCAATTCATGGGAAAGAGTGGCAAACGTATTGATGGTAGAACTCCTAGTCAGGCCACCATGAATAAGGCTAGGAAGTTTGCACGAAATTTCTCTTCTGGTGGCGGCGGAAAACTTAATAAACTACTATTAGGTAGTGCTATTATACTACCATTCGTATTAGGAAGTGCATTGAAAGCAAAACAAGTCAACGCTAATGAAATCCTCAATAATGAGTATGGTGGTGACGAAGACTTAATGAAGAAAGATTTAGATGAAGAAAGAGGTGAACTTGGAAAAAAACAAGATGAACTGAATAAAACTATAGATGGGAAAGAAGATGCCTTAAGAGATAGTAAGTCACAGGTAAATCAAGCTAAACCAAAAGAGGAAAACCTTGAGGGGGGTGATAGTGATAAGGAACTTACCACTCAAGAGAAGGGTGATATCGCTTTGTTGAAAAGAAATAAAGAAAAACTAAACTTAGATGTATATGGAGATGCGGTAAAGAGATTTAAGTTTTTAGTTGATAAAGGATACTTGTTTGGCCAAAAAGAGACTATTGTAGATAAAGTTATAAATTTTGTAAAAAACACTTACAAAATAACCACAGAGGTTGTCAATAAGGTATCTGAGTTTGTTAATAACTCACAACTTGCTGAGTCATTGAGGACGACGATTGGAAGTGAGAAAGGTGATGGATACATAGGACCTAAGTGGATGAATATAAAGAATCCTTTTCATCAAAAAAGTGAGGATGAAGTAAAAGAGAAGGTTTTACCAGTCCGTGTTACCAAAGCTCAACCAGTGCAAACCATGACTGGCAATGTTGTACAACCCATAAACTATTCACTTCCAGCAGATGTTGCAGCAGATGAGGAGTTCATGGCTGGTATTAATATGTTATCAGAGAAATATAATATGCCACCTGAGAATTTTCTTGCTGTTATGGATTTTGAAACAGGAGGAACATTCGATCCAGCACAGAAAAATATCTATGGATCTGGTGCTACTGGTTTGATACAGTTCTTACCTTCAACAGCAGAATCTTTGGGAACTACCACTGGGGAATTAGCTGGAATGTCTAGAGCAGAACAGATAAAATATATTGACGAGTATCTTGAAACAAATCTAGCTGGACGTTTGGATGGAAAACAGGGTGACTTATCCGATCTTTACATGAGTATATTATTTCCTAGAGCAGTTGGTAAGTCAGATGACTTTGTTCTCTTCGGTGAGGGTGCTAGTGAAGAAAAATTTATAGGAAGATATGAGGCTAACAAAGGTTTAGATCTTAATAATGATGGTAGTATAACCAAGAAAGAAGCTGCATCAAAGATTATGATGAAAAAGGAAAGTAAGACTGATGTGTCATCTATTGAAACTCCCAAGAGAGGTGTTGAGATTCCAAGTGAATATATGTCTTATGATGATCCTTCTGGCAACGGAGGTGGAGGTGCCCCAGTGCAAGTAATTGTTCCAGTACCACCAAACTCCGCAGCAGCAAATCCTGTAATGGCACAACATTCTGTAGAACAAGACTCCCCATTGATCATTGCGACAGATCCAGGCGCAGTCGCCTCTTTATTACAACTCCATAGTTTAGGTGCTAGTTAATGTCTTCACTCCAAAAGACTCATTTTAAAAAAATACTAATAACTCCTCGATCTAAAATATCTGCATTGAGTACAATAGATAAGGCGGTAGAAAGTCTTGATATTACTCCAGCAGTAGTTTCATTTGATTACTACGAGGATATTCTATCTGCAGCTATAACTGTGGATTTAAAAATATCTAACACCTCTGCATTGTATAGTCTAGTTCCAATTAGAGGCGGAGAAAGAGTTGATCTTGTTATTGGAACTGCTTATGGTGATATAACTTTTGGTGAGGAAGATAAAAATGAACTATATGTTCTTGGTATCGAGGGACTAACTCAAAATGAGGGACAGGAAATATTTACACTTAAACTTTGTACTCTAGGTAATCTGACCAACGAAACAGCAAGATGCCAAGTAAGATTTCCAAAGAGACCAATAAGTTCACATATAAGAACTATATTAGAACAGGTGATGGAGATAAAGCCAGAGAGAATAGCTTTAATTGAGGACTCAACCACTTCTTATGGATTCATAGGTAATAACAGAAAACCATTTTATACTTGTACTTGGTTGTGTCCTAAAGCAATACCAAGCACAGAGGGTGTAAAGGGAGACGCTGGTAATGAAGCGAAAGGAACTGCTGGATTTTGTTTCTATGAAAATTATGATGGATATAATTTCAGATCTGTTGATAGAATGGTTGATGCAACTCAAGTTGAATATCCAGATGATACAACAATAGATAAATTGGCCTCAGAGTATGGAGTAGAAACATATACATTTTCATCAGTTATTAGTACAGATCAGAGTGATAACGCAAAACAAATAATTCATGCTTTTACAGATAAGACTACTAATCTTCAGAAAAATTTAAGGGTCGGATTATACTCCAACTTGACTTATTTTTATAATCCATTAGACTGGAAAGTGAAAGCCATACAATACAATCTTAAAAAAGAGATAGATGAAGCTAATGTGAAAACTGCTGGCGACTCAGTTACAATCCCAGAGGGGGATGTCACGAAATATGCCTCAAGGTTATTGGTAAGAGTAGGAGATAGTGGAATGTGGGATAAAATAGAAGGAGAGTTTAGAGACACTAGTGAAGAAGATTCAGAGGGATCTGGAAGAACTCCTAGTGACATGGCTAAATCATTTTCTAGATATTCCTTGCTGTTCCAACAGAGCCTAAATATAGTTATACCATGTAACATAAATTTGAGAGTCGGAAAACCAATCAGGCTCATTTTTCCACAGACAGGACCTAACGAATCCGAAGGATCTTCATATAAACGTGCAGATCAGAATATCAGTGGATTTTATTTAATTCGTAGTTTGAGACATCATTTCAATCTTAACGAGGGACAAAACATCACATCTTTAAATCTCGTACGAGATTCATATGGAATACAATAGGAGAACCTATGGAAAGTATAGAAAAACACATCGAAAAAGACAAGAAGATTGCAGAAGATCCTCTAGCAAGCCCTGCAGCACGCAGACATGCTAAGGAAGAACTGCATGAACTAGAAGAATATGCAGAACATCATAAAGAAGAGATTGAAGCTGGAGATCATCATGACCCCAACGCTTTAGAACTATTCTGCGACATGCACCCTGACGAACCAGAATGTTTGGTGTATGACGACTAATGTTAGACAGCGCTCTTTTACAGACCAACTTTGTTGGCCGAGACGGATTTGTCTGGTGGATTGGCATGGTTGCCCCTCCAGAACACTGGAGAGATGAATCTACTGATATAAGAGAGGGTTGGTCATTTAGATGTAAAGTAAGAATAATTGGGTATCATCCTTTTGAGGAGGCAGTATTGCCTAGCAGTGATTTACCTTGGGCTCATGTCTTGGTGGATGCCTCAAAGGGTGCTGGTCAAGGATGTTTGGGTGAAAGTTCAAGTATGGTTGGCGGAGAGACCGTCTTTGGTTTCTTCATGGATGGTGAGGAAGCACAACAACCAGTCATCTTTGGTGCTTTACCTAGGTCGATAAACTCTAAAGGACCTGAGAACGTAGTATTAGACACTGATGCAGAGAGTGGAGCATTTGGTGTTCAAAGTGGAAAAATATTTCCTAATCAAGCAACTAATCAAGAATCGATAAAGGAACAAACTGCTGGAACCCCTACTGACAATGCTGACAACAAACATGGTGAAATAGAAAATGAGGGTGATGGCAAAGAAGGTGGTTTAACTGAAGATGCAGCAACCATAGCTTTTAGTAACACGCAGTTAGGACCTCATTCTATGAGTGATGGTTGTAAAGATGATGCACTAGGAGAGATAGCAAATGCAATAGGAAGTTTTTTAACAACAGTAAACTCATTAACAGAATTCGCAGAAGTTTATATTGATGCTGCTCAAAATCTCATAGGAGATATAAAGCAGATGGTGAATAAAGTCTCTAAGATTATTAGTGGCGCAATGAAGGCAATAATTAATAAGATTAGAAAAAAAGTAATGAAACTTCTGTCGAAGGTATTCAAAAAATTACAAGCATTAATTATACCAGAACCTCAGAAACCTTTTGTATCTAAAGCTTTAGAAAAAATTATAGATATTATTTTTTGTTTGTTTAATACCAGTTGGGAAGACTTGTTGGGAACGATAAAAGATATGTTATTAGGTATGGTCGGTAAGGCAATAAACCCTACAGTCTGTGCCATAGAACAAATGGTTGGTAATCTTTTAGCGAGTATTCATGATGGTATAAAGAGGGCACTTAAACCAGTATTAGATGGATTAGATTGGTTGACTGGTGCTTTGGGTAGTGTTGCTGGCCTCTTGGGTAAAGTTAGTAGTTATGTTGATATGTTATTATCATTCCTTGATTGTACTAATTTGACATGTAAGGAGTATGAAGATTGGACACAGGGTATGGGTCTAAACACAAAACCAGCTACTAAGATGAAAACAGTACTAGAAGATACAGAGATATTCCAGAAAATAGACGAACTCTCTGATGATGCTGGTTTCTCTGGAGATGTAGCTTCTGGTCAAGGAGTTTATGATGCTAGAGCAAAATTCTCTCTACTCAGTATGTTGGGTGGAGGATTACCAGAATTCTTTGATTGCAATAATAGAACTCAAAATCCACAGACTCAAGATGATTTAGGACCAGGCGTTCCACCAGGCTTTATATGGAGTGAATGTATTCCTCCAAAAGTAGAAGTTTATGGTGATGGAACAAAAACTGCAATATTACTACCTATTGTATCATCAATAGATGGTAGTATATTAACATTAGAAATTCTTGAGCCAGGCAGAAATTATACAGAACCTCCATTTATCACCATAGTAGATAAGACTCGTAATGGTGGGGGTGCGAAAGCTGAAGCAATATTAGATGAGAATGGATCTATTGTTGATATCTTCATGTTACAGACTGGAAGTGGATATTGCACATCAACTAATGTAATTCCTCCAAAGTATCCTGTAACAGAATCTCCAGACGAAGAAGCACCATTCATTACATTTACCACTCCAGCCGATAATGCAGTTGGTGTTGAGACTTCTGTTTCTCTTTCAATCACATTCAATGAACCAATAGTGAAAGGAGAGGGTGAGGTTGTTATAACAGAGTCAACAAGCAATGTTGTACATGAAAGAGTAAATGTAAAAGATAATAGAATATCATTCTTGTCTGATAGAATCATACAAGTTGATCCAAAGAATAATTTAAGATCTAACACAGAATATCATATATCAATGTCTGAGGGATCTTTCAAAGACCTTGCAGATAATTCTTTTGCTGGTATGGCAAGAACAGATACTTATAACTTTACTACTAGAGGAGTGTCTGGAATAGGTAGTGAAGCCGTTGGTATTGTCACGAGTTTGATTCCTTACAGGCCAGGCATAGGATATACTTCTGGAGATAGAGGTGTGGTTGGAACTTGTGAATTTGATTTAGTTCTTACTCCAGCTGGATCTATTGCTGGAATCAACAATATAAATTGTCAAGACAAACATAAAATTGTTCCTCCAGTTACAATAATTACAAAAACTGGAAGGGGAGCGGGTTTAATTCCAATTATGTCTTACAGTCCTGACTTTGTTGCGGATAGTGGTGCAGCACCTACCACAGATGGCGGATTTGGTGGTGGAGTAACAGTTCCCGATGGTGCTAGAGCGGGTGGTAATTTATATGTCAAGGTTATAGATTGTGTGTATAGTATAGGAAAGATACAAGTTGGTTGGGTCAATGGTAATCCTTACTACGGTGATTTCCATGTTCATCCATCAACAGGCGTAAAAATGGTAGGTCCTACTCATACAAATATACCTCATGCTACGATATATAACACAAGAGAAGAAAGTTTGGGCCAGCCTGCTCCAGTGACTTATACACAATCCACGACAACTACACCATCAACACAACAGACAAATGTTTCCGACACCACTACAACGAGTCAGTCTACTACAAGTGATACTACTTCAACTCAGCAAGTTGAACCTCAACAAACGACTCAGCAACCAACTCAACAATCTAACCCTACTCCTCCTACTGATAATACTGGTAACACTGGGTCTTCTGGATCAAGTGGGGGCGGAGGATCGAGCGGTGGCGGTGGCTATGGAGGAGGATACTAATGGCTGACGAAAACTTACAAAAACCCGATAGTAAACAATACTATAAAAACGTGCCTGGATTCAGAGTCAGTTCTGGATTTGAGGTAACTAAAGGTGATTTGAAAGGAGAAACAATTGACTATGCACTAGTAACTGATGAAATTCAAGGTCAGGCATTTTATAAAAGTGGATTGCATAAATTAGTTTGCAATGGTACTTCTTATGAAACTGTAGGGTTAAGAACTAAGGAAGGTGACAGAGCCAAGGTGATTGCGGCTAAGTATGGTCACATACATATTGATGCACAGGCTGGGGATATAGTTTTAAAAGGTAGGAACGTAAGAATACAGGCGACTGAGGAAGTCACTGTGATTGCTAATAATCAGTTTTCTGTATTATCACCAATTCAAAACCTGAGTGGCGAAACTGTAAATGTTTTGGCCACAGGAACTCTGAGTATGGGTGGCAACTTTATTAAGAATCATGCTGGAGTTGAAATAAATCTGGGAACTCAATCAGATGCGAAACAGGGTGGTTTCTTAGGAATGATACTTCAACTTGGCGAGAGATTTAAGGACTACTTATAGATGGCAGTAACTAGTTCGATACAAATGATAGGCGACAAAGCTGTCGTTGGAGCATTAGACGTATCATTTTTACCAGGCGTACCAATTCTTCCAGGCACATTTGTTGCTAATGGTCCCGCTTACTTTGGTGCGGGCGTACCAGTTCCTACTGCTGGAGTTATGATAGGTCCTCCTATAAATCTTCCTGTACCTGTTAGTCTAGAAGTAAAGGGTGTAGCAAATATTTTTGGTATATTAAATGTTATTGCGGTCAGTAATTTTACAGGATTATGCACAAAGTTCGGAGTTACGATTAGAAACTCAGCTAGTATAACCAACGGCATCAATACTAAGAATGCTCTCAATCTAGGAAACGCACCATCAGTATTCAATGGTAGCACAACTACAATGGGAACATCTATTGTTAATGGTAAAGTTATATGTGGTGGTAATATATCATGTGTCACTATTAGAGCGGCTAGAGGAGAGTTTAAAAGTGTTGCTGCACCATTTAAGTTCTTTGATATACCACACCCAAGTAAAGAGTTCCCACATAGGTTGAGATACTCTTGTTTAGAAGGCCCAGAAATAGGTGTATATTTTAGAGGAGAGTTGCAAGGAACTAATGAGATAGAACTTCCTGATTATTGGAAAGACCTTGTAGATGATAGAACTATAACAGTTCACTTAACACCCATTGGATCTCATCAAAATTTATGTTATTCTATTGCTAGAATGAAAGATAAAACAAGTATATTAGTGAATCCACATGGTTTCAATACACACACGATTAGATGCAGTTACATAGTATATGCTGAACGTAAAGATGTGAAGAAACTGGTAACAGAATACGAAGGAGCTACAGAATGATAGACCCAAAAATAATTGCTAAAAGAATAAGAGAAGATCGGGAGACAACTAAGACCGAAACAACTGCTCTTGCGGAACAATTAGCTTTAACTGATGTAAAAATAGATGAATATGATGAATTAGTAATTAAATTAGATAAAAAATTACCACCCCTGATTGACCCAATCAATGTAAAGATAAATGCTGTTCAAAAAGCATATCTGGATAGAATATCTCATGGATGTAGGAGTGACCTAGCATGGGTACAAGTTCAGACTAGTGAAAAAAAATATTATAATAATAATAAACAACCAGCTGTAACCTATCAAGTTCAGAAAGATGCAAACACATTTAGATTTTTAGGATACTACGGAGCAAAGTTCTATAAGTTTCCAAAGAATATGGAGTATGGAGCAAATGTTGTAGAAACACTTGATAAGGCTGATGCTAACATGGGTAGTAGTGCCTTAATTCTACTTGACTCTGATGCAGAAACCTTGGCTGGATTTACTACAGGTAAGGCTGGTATTCAGACAGGAGACTTTATAACAGATAGTCTTGATGACCCAACAGTATTCACGGCGGGAGCAGCAACTTCTATTACTGGATTTGGATTAACTCAGTATGCCGCATATAATTATCCTGTAAGTGGTTTTTGCACATCTGGAGATAACAAATTATATGGAGATGAAAAGATAGGATTTATAACATCATTTAATATTGGAGACGAAGTATATGGAGATGCTTTAAAATCTGGTGCTGGTGTTATTGCTGCTGGAACTACAATTACTGGATTCGGTACTGCTGTTGGCATGACAACTGTATTCGATTCAGTAACAGGTGTAACAACAGGTGTAGAGGTGGTATTTGATTTTGCAACCTTGAGTCAGGTAGTTACTGGAAGTATTGATAGAGAAATAGGAACATCATTTTATGTTGGTATTGTGTCGGGATATTATTTTGCAGAACTCAGTGCTCAACCTGTGTCGCCAGGCATTGGTAGTGCTTTCCTAGTCATCAGACCAGGCGATATAACAAATATAGACTTTGAATCCACCAAGAATCCTATAGACCCAGTTGAAATTGGTATAGCACAAGGTGCTAACATAGGAAAAGGTCACAGACTAGAACTAACAAATAACGGAGATCCAAATATTGTTGCTAAGTGGAGAGAAATATTGGATGAACCAGAACCATTAGTGGGTGCTGGTAGGGTAGAATATTACCAAGGCACATTCCAATGGCCTACCATCACTGTTAGAGATGCAGATGGCGACGCTACAACTACACACGCAACTTTAGGTCAAACACTTGTAATAACTGGTATTGGAAGTAACACCACTGCGATAGGATATACAGGAACCCCTCCAGCTGGTGCAATCCCAGGCGATTGTGGAGCCTATGATACTGCGATTGTAGACGCAGAGAGTGAAATGAATGATCTTATTCAACAGAATACACCTAAAATAAACCACTATATAAATGGAGCAGATTCCATACGTTCATTAAGATCTGATGACGAGACTACTGCATGGGGATTCTTGCAGGCAATAGGATATAATAATGCTAAGGCCGCAAGACAATTAACTCAGGCAGAAAGTGTAGAAGATTTTGATTGGGACGACATAATCAATTCTTGACATTTGTTTCATATTATTCTAAAATAACTTTATGCCACACTACCCCTACTGGTCTGTTTATGATGGACTAGGACAA
>CETL01040568.1_pt1 | contig 16756 bp, 14 predicted proteins | sample 356371 | NCBI WGS metagenome assembly CETL01 (sample SAMEA2622518, study PRJEB7988) | marine metagenome | biome: marine biome (ENVO:00000447); feature: surface water layer (ENVO:00002042); material: "saline water (ENVO:00002010), including plankton (ENVO:xxxxxxxx)" | depth 5 m | reverse complement strand
GCGGTAAAGCCTGGACTTCATATTGGGACAATAGGAGCAATTATTCAAAAACATGCTGAGAGTAACAACTTTTCTGTAGTAAGGGAGTATTGTGGTCATGGCATTGGTAGAAATTTTCATGAGTCTCCGCAAATACTTCATTATGGAGTAGAGGGAACTGGCATTAAATTAGAGGAAGGAATGACTTTTACGATCGAACCAATGATAAATGCAGGCAAGCCTGCTACTAAAATACTTAATGATGGATGGACAGTAGTCACGCAGGATAAGTCACTCTCGGCACAATGGGAGCACACTTTACTAGTAACAAAAAATGGCTCAGAAATTTTAACTAAAAGGACAGAAGAAAATGAGTGTTAAGACTAATAACATTTACTTGATGCTAGAAAAATTGATAAGTTGTAGATCAGTTACTCCTGATGATGATGGTTGTCAATCTATCATATCAGATTTTCTTAGAGGCTTTGGTTTTGAAATTAAAAAAATTGAAAAATCAGGTGTAAGTAACTTAATTGCAACATATGGTACTTCAAGCCCAAGATTAGCATTTGTAGGTCACACTGATGTTGTACCAATTGGCCAAATTGAGAAATGGAGTACCCCACCATTTGAGCTTAATGAAAAAGATGGAATACTTTTTGGTAGAGGCACATCAGATATGAAAGGTAGTATAGCATCAATGCTCATAGCTATTGAGGAATTACTGAAAAAAACAAAAGACATAAATGGTTCAATTATGATAATTTTGACTAGCGATGAGGAGGGTCCTGCAATCCATGGAATACAAAGCCTGGTGAAAGAGGAATTAAAAGACGCTCAAATAGATTACTGTCTCGTCGGCGAGCCTTCATGTAAAGAAAATCTTGGGGATACTATAAAAAATGGTAGAAGAGGCTCTCTATCTGGAACTCTTGAAATTAGAGGTATTCAAGGTCACATTGCTTACCCGCAGAATGCGAAAAACCCTATTCATTTATTATCACCTATATTAGAAAAGCTTATCAATCAAGAATATGACAAAGGTAATGAATATTTCCCTGCTACATCATTCCAAGTCTCGAACATCAATAGTGGTGCTGGAGCGAGCAATATAATTCCTGGCTTGTTAACGTTGGATTTTAATTTTAGATACTCAACTGAAACTAATGCTGATTCACTTAAAAATACTGTTATTTCAATTTTGGAGGGGGAAAATGTCGATTACTCAATAAAATGGTCTCACTCAGGAGAGCCTTATTTATCAAGAAACTCAAAACTCCTTGATGTATGCTCAAGTGCGGTTCAAAAGATTATAAAAAAAGATGCAATAATATCTACGGATGGCGGTACATCGGACGGTAGATTTATGGCAAAGATTTGTGATGATGTAATTGAATTCGGTCTGGTAAATAAATCAATTCATAAAATAGACGAATCAACTACCTTTGATAACATTGTTATGCTCAAAAATGTCTACCACAAGGTACTACAAGACATATTAATTACCGAATAAAGTAGATCTAATTAATTTTCTTGTATAGTCCGATTTTGGATTTTCAAGAATACTATCTGCGTCACCTAGCTCGACAATCTCAGAATTCTTTAGAACACATATTTTATGAGCTATTGAACTAACTACTTTTATATCGTGGGATATGAATATATAGCTTAACTTATATTTCTTCTGAATAGAAATAATCAAATCAAGGATATTCTTTTGGACTACTACATCTAATGCGCTAGTTGGTTCATCCATAATAATTAATCTTGGCTTCAATGAAATTGCACGAGCGATCGCAATCCGTTGTCTTTGTCCACCTGAGAATTGATGGGGATACCTGTACATCATTGAGGATTCTAATCCTACCTCATTTAAAAGCTCTTTACACAATGTTATCAATTGATCATTTGTATAATCACCAAAGACAGATAAACCCTCTGACAGTATTTCGAATATATTCAGCCTAGGTGATAGTGAGGAGTATGGGTCTTGAAAAACAATTTGAAAGTTTTTTCTTTCATTACGTAGGTCTTCTCTATTCATCTCTTCAAGTCGAGTACCATCAAATATTATCTGTCCTTTATATTTAAGTAATTGAAGTATTGACATAGCTAAAGTAGACTTACCAGAACCAGACTCACCAACTATACCAAGTGTTTCTCCAACATTTAAACTTAGATTGATATTTCTAAGTGCATAGAAATATTTTCTTTTAGTTTTGAAAAGTGAATTATGTGTAAGGAAGCGACAATATAAGTTATTTATTTGAAGTAGACTCTGTTTGCTACTTTTTTTATCAATCATTTTATCTGGTCTGCAATTTATTAATTGCTTAGTGTAGTTAGATTGTGGTTTAGTAAAAATATTTTTTGTTGAATTAGACTCTTCTATCTTTCCATCTTTCATAATAACAACATTATCAGAATAATTTTTTATCAAATCTAAATCGTGTGAAATAAGTATCAAAGCCATTCCATCTTCTTTGCTAAGTTTTTTCAGTAATTCTAATACCTGTAGCTGCAAAGTAACATCTAGAGCCGTGGTCGGTTCATCTGCAATCAATAATTTAGGATTGCATACAACTGAAATTGCAATCATGGCTCTTTGTCTCTGGCCACCTGAGAGCATATGAGGATAACTATTGAGAATCTTATCATTGAACTCAAGACCACACTTAGAAAAGATAGAAGTTATAATGTTCTGAAACCTGGTCTCGTCTTTTGTAAGATGGAGCTTTATGATCTCATAAATCTGTGTTTTTAATGTTTGTACAGGATTCAAGGAGAGCATAGGCTCTTGAAATATCATTGAGATTTTATTACCCCTTATTTTTAAAAGATCTTTTTCACTTTTCTCAAGAATATTTTCATCCTCAAAAAATATTACTCCTTCTCTTGTAATAAATTTTTTCTTATCTAATAGTGAGTTAATTGCTAAACCAGTCATTGATTTCCCTGACCCAGACTCTCCTACTAAACCAAGTATCTCTCCTTCTTTAACAGATAAAGATATACTCTTTATTATGTTTTTGTAATGCGCAGTATCAACATAATCTATTGATAAGTTATCTATTTTAAGCAAATTATCACTCATGATCTCGAATCCATAGATTCTCTAATTCCCTCTCCAATAAATATGAGAAGTAGAAGAGTTCCTACCAGGACAGTAAATGTTGTTAATGATAACCACCAAGCTTCTATATTCTCTTTTCCTTGTGATAAAAGTTCTCCCAGACTTGGTGTATCTGGGGGGACTCCTAATCCAAGAAAATCTAAACTCGTTAGTATCAATATCGCTCCACTTATTCTAAATGGTAGAAAAGTGATTACTGAAATCATACTATTCGGCAGAATATGTCTAGTTATTATTTGATAATTAGTTAAACCCATTGTTCTAGCAGCAATAACATAATCCATATTTCTTCCTTTGAGAAATTCTGCTCTGACATAATCCGACAGTCCAATCCAACCAAACAGGGAAAGCAAAATAATCAATAGTGATAGACTCGGCTCAAACAATGATGAAAATATAATCAATAGATATAATTCTGGCATTGAGCTCCAAATTTCTATAAAGCGTTGTAGAAAAAGATCAGTTCTACCAACAAAGTATCCCTGAATCGCTCCAAAAAATATCCCAATAATGACAGCAATTATCGTAAGCACAAAAGCAAATATGACTGAAAGTCTAAAACCATAAATTAGTCTTGCAAGCACATCTCTTCCTCGATCATCTGTTCCAAGATAATTATCAAGTGATGGCGGTGCTGGATTTGGTCTTGAGTTATTAAGATTTATTGTATTATATGAATTTGGATTCAGAGGAAAGATAGCCCAATTATTTTTCTCATTGATCAGATCTTTCATAAAATCATCCTTATAGTCAGCTTCTGTTTCAAATACACCACCAAAATGTGTCTCTTTATAATCTATAATCAATGGGATGTACAGCTTGTCATCAATCATCATTAGAAGGGGTTTATCATTACTAATGACCTCTGCAAATATCGATAGAATGAATAAGAACGAGAAAATATATAAGCTGTATAGATTCCTCTTGCTTGACTTATATTTTAACCATATTGCTTTGCTCCTTTTATTCATGTTTTCTACTCGTTCTTACCTAAACCCACAGAAGTAAATTTAATTCGAGGATCAACAAAAGCATAACTTAAATCAGTGAGTAATTTTGCTAATAGACCTAATAATGTAAACAGATACAGCGTTCCAAGAACTACGGGATAATCTCTATGTAAAATCGATTCATATGATAACAGACCTATTCCATCGAGAGAAAAGATTGTCTCAATAAGAATACTTCCAGTGAAAAAAGCTGATATAAATTGTGCTGGGAAGCCTGTCAATATAGGTATAAGTGCATTTTTAAAGACATGTTTATATAGAACAGCACTCTCAGAAAGACCTTTTGACTTAGCCATCAAAACATACTGTTTATTTATTTCCTCAATGAAACTATTTTTGGTAAGCATTGTCATTACTGCAAAACTACCAATTACAGAGCATATGATTGGTAGAGTCATATGCCAGAGATAATCAAGTATTTTGTCAATAAAATTCAAACTATCCCAATTATCAGAGACTATTCCGCGTGTAGGAAATACATCAAAAAAACTGCCTCCTCCTAGCAAAACTATCAAACCAATGCCCAAAACAAAGCCAGGTATTGAATAGCCAATCAAGATAACAGTACTTGATATAAGATCAAAGTTTGTGCCATGTCTAACAGCTTTTTTGATACCTAAAGGTATACATATTGAATAGATAATTACAAAAGACCATAAACCAAGACTAATTGAGACTGGTAACTTATCAATAATTAACTCTGTGACACTTTGATGATGAAAATAACTATCACCGAGATCAAATGTAAGGTAATTAGTCATCATGACGCCAAACCTTTCTAAAAATGGTTTATCAAATCCATAATATTCTCTTAGTTGTTCTATGTGATCCTCATCCAACCCACTAGATCCCCTATAGATATTTGATGAACCTGATGAGGCTTCACCAGATAGATTCAAGTCATTTAGCTGACTGGTGATTTGTTCGATTGGGCCTCCTGGAACAAACTGAATTACTGCAAAAGTAATAAAAAGAACTCCAAATAAGGTGGGGATCATCAAAGCTATCCTTTTTAGTATGTATTTTAACATTATTCAAAGTACCAAGTTTTTAGAACATAGTCTGTTGGTTGATAATATTTTGGTAATTTGTCTGGCATTTTAAATTTATCGAAAAATGCGACCCTGTGTTCGTTGATATACCAATTTGGTAAAAGATAAAATTCATTCCACAAAATCCGATCTAATAGATGTGATGCTGTAATCATTTCTTGCCGATTATCGGAATATACAATTTTATTTACTAACTTATCCACATCACTATTAACTATTCCTCCGACATTATAAGATCCTCTCCTTTCCGCGCTGTCTGAGTGAAACATCGCAAATAGTTCATTGCCTGGAGATTGTGATTGTGGGTAACTCATGACCATCATATCAAAATCAAAAGTATCCACACGTCTTTGATATAGCGATACATCAATTGTTCTGTAATTGAGCTGGATCCCAAGTTTTTTCAAATTTTTTGCAAAAGGTGCTAATATTCTCTCAAATCCTTTCTGTGCTAGCAAAAAGTCAAATTCTACTGGTGTACCATTTGTATTGTATAAAACATTCTCTCTAACCTTCCAACCCAGATCATCGAATATTTTTTTTGCTTTTATAAGATTCGCTCTAGAGTTAGTACTCCTTGACATAAATGTTAAATCTTTATTTACAATTTTGTTTGATGGTATTCCAAGACTTTCAGCCATATTGATTTCATCAATTGTTGGTGAATTATTTGCAGATAACTCGCTATTACTAAAATAACTTGTGCATCTCTGGTATTGATTATAAAACAAGTTTTTATTTGACCATTCAAAATCAAAAGCCAAAGTTATAGCTTTTCTAACTTTTTTATTCTGGAAGATTTCTTTTCTAGTATTAAAAATAAAACCTTGAATTCCGGCGTTATTTTCGTGCTTTAGTAATGTTTTGGATATTATACCATTTGAAAAATTTGGCCCTGAATAATCTCTTGCCCATCTTTTGGAATGATTCTCAAAGATATAATCGTATTCGCCAGCCTTGAATGCCTCCAGTCCAACAGTCATATCCTTATAATACTTATAAATGATATAATCAAAATTAAACATTCCCTTTCTAGTTGGTTCTGTTGCTGCCCAATAATTTTTATTCTTTTTGTATTTTATAAATTTGCCAGGTTCATAAGAATCAATTGTATATGGCCCACTAGCGATTGGTTGGCTAAGTATAGTGTCCTCAAAACTTTTGCCATTTAACCATTTCTCTGAAAACACTGGTAAATCTCCGATTATCATATGAAGTTCAGGATTAACTCTTTTAAATATAAATTTTATTGATTTGCTATTTAATACTTTTGTGCTTTTTATATCTGCCCAGTACAATCTATATTGAGGATGAGAGACGTTACTCATTAATGTCTGAAATGAAAACTTAACATCATCAGCTGTGATTTGTTCCCCATTAGAAAATCGAGCATTTTCTTTAATAAAATAAGTTACTGAAAGGCCATCATTTGCTAAATCATAACCTGAGGCAATATGACCATAACTAGATGATGGTTCGTCTAAACTCCTTACCATAAGCGTCTCAAATACAAGAGTGTTAATCCCAGCAGGCGCGAGGGATTTCAACAAAAATGGATTAAGAGATTCGTACGTCCCAAATGCAGACAAACGAATGGTGCCTCCTTGCTTAGCATTAGGATCTACATAATCAAAATGCCTAAAATTATCTGAATATTTTGCCTGGTATCCTTGAGAAATTGAATACTCGATAGAATTAGCTTCCTTTGATGGAATTAAAAGGAAAGCACAGATAACCAGCAATTTTTGTAAATGTCTTGGATTATTCATCAATTTTAAGATAATTCATATAATATTATGATATTCTAATTATGAGCAAATTTGAATCTACATGATTAGTCTAGAAAACAAAAAAGCATTAGTGATGGGAATAGCTAGCGACAGATCTATTGCTGCCGGGATTGCGAAAGCTCTAGATAAAGCTGGAGCGGAGCTAATATTGACTTATCAGAATGACAAACTTCTTTCCAGAGTTGAAAAAATAGCCGAAGATCTATCAGGTCAACCGCTTATACTTTCTTGCGACTTATCATCTGACACTGAAATCACAGATTTAAAGAAGAAGATAGAAGATGTTCATGAGCACATTGATATTATTATACACTCAGCAGCATTTGCACAACGTGCTGAACTCTCTGGTAGCTATCTTGAAAATGTTACTAGAGAGGGCTTCAAAGTAGCTCATGACATAAGCTCCTATTCATTTTCTGCGATTGCCAAAGAATTCAAGGAAATTATTAATCCCGAAGGTTCATTAATTACGCTATCATACCTAGGTGCTGATAAGGTTGTCAAAAACTATAATATTATGGGATTAGCAAAAGCAAGTCTTGAGGCAAACGTAAGATATATGGCTGCATCCTTGGGCATTCATAACATTAGAGTAAACGCAATATCTGCTGGACCGATAAAAACTCTTGCAGCATCAGGAATATCTGGTTTCAATGAAATTTTGAAAATCGTCAGTGATAGATCGCCACTGAAGAGGAATATAAATGTAGATGAAGTGAGCAATACAGCTCTTTTTCTTGCTTCTAACTTAGCGAGCGGCATTACTGGTCAAACAATCTATGTAGACGCTGGTTTTAATATTGTAAGCGTCTAGTCTTGGTATAATATCTCGTTATTAATATCAATAACTGAATTATCTTTAAACATGCTAAACACTCTATCAAAGTCTGATTCACTGTATGTATTCTTTGAGAAATTTATAAAATCTTTATAATTATCATCTTTTTCTACTACTTTGATTTTATTTATAGACTGTATATTGAAAATCATTATGTCACCTGATTTCATTGTCTTAAATTGGAATCCGAGAGTAGGATTTGAATTAAAAAAAATATTTTTAAGTTCCTCGCTAACTTCATTCGAATCTGTTGTCCCATTGAAACTTTCAAATGATGAGTCAATTTTTTTGATATCTGCGTTTAAATTATCTCTTAGCTCTTCTGATTGTTCCAACAATATTTCTGTAGTCTTTATGTCTTTTAGAAGCTTATGAATAATATTTTTTGACTCATCAAAACTCATTTGTCTTTCATCATAATATTTATCTACCTGAGCTACTATGAACCTGTCTTCATCTATAAATATCGGTTGTGATAATTTTTGATTGAAAATAATTTCATCTCTAAAGAGATCATTTCTAATATGATTAAACTCAAAAATGCCAGTTCCAGAGTCTTTATTAACCCTTTGGCTTACATCTACTTCCACCTTAAGAAAATCTGATAAGTATGATATGTCGTTATCACCAGAATAAATGATTTCGTTTACCTCATCAATTAAGCTAAAATATTTTTTTGCCGCAATATCGTTTAGCACTTCATTCCTAATATCTTGCTTTACACTATCAAACTTAGTGACTTTCCCATCGGTAATCGATTTAATAGATATAATGTGATATTTATTTTGATATTCAAAAGGTTCAGAGATTTGACCAATTTCTAGATTATATACAGCAGATTTGAAAGGGGTAGGAAGATCTTCTATAACAATCTCACCCATAAAGCCTTTATTAGTCTTCGATTCTTTGCTGACATTATACTCATTTGATACCTGCGCGAATGATTTACCATTCAGAAGCTCTGAATGGATTTTCTTATGGGTGTTATCTGAATCATCCCTTTTGGAGACAGAAACATGTGAAATAACGTATTTTTTTGTCCCACTGTATAACCCATCTTTTAACCTATTATCGTATTCTGTCTTGAGTTCATTTTCTGTGATAGTAATATTTTTATAGATATTATCTTTACTAATTTCTATAAACCTAAAAAAGGCGTACTCGGGCTCACGAAAATTATCCTTATTAGAATTATAGTAATCAAAAAGATTGTCGTCTGAGATAGTTAAATTACTCTCTACTTGTGATCTCGACAAGATTTTAAAATTTATAACTCTCTCTTGAAATCTATTTGATGTTAAATCCAAAATTTCATTCTTAGTTAAGATAGATGTATCTGTTATAGATTGCTTTAATTGCTCGCTGATACCTTTTTGATACACATAACTTTCATAAATTTCAGGTGTAACATTCAATCGAAATAATTGTGCTTTATATAAATCATTGCTAAAAACACCTTTATCTCTAAAGGCATTTGTATTGTAAAGATCATCCAAAATTGATTGATTATGGAATACTAGACCAAAATCACGGGACATTTGATCAATTAGTGTTGTCCTGATTATATATTCTACTGTAATTTTTTTTATGAATTCATCTGTGTAGATAGGTGGAATTGATCCACCATAGTTTTTACTTAAAGCTTGTTTGTACTGATAGACTTCCTGTTCAATTTTAGAGTTAGTAATACTCTGATCATTTATTTTGATCACATATGTGTTACTTGGTGTTTGATAATCACCTAGCCCCATAAATACAAGTGGGATTGCAACTAGTACTACTAGCAAACCTACTACCCATGTGCTTAAATTTTCTCGAATTTTACTTAACATCTTTTAATAAAAATTTCACGGAGACGAAGGGACTCGAACCCTCGACCTCCTGCGTGACAGGCAGGCATTCTAACCAACTGAACTACGCCTCCAGAAACTAACATAATGTTATCACTATTATAAGCCGACATAAATAAAAAGAAGCAGCATTAAAGCTGCTTCTATTCATTGGGTACTGTAAGAGTCGAACTTACGACCTCCGCCTTGTAAGGGCGGCGCTCTAACCAGCTGAGCTAAGCACCCCCTTAGCGATTAAACTAGTTTAATGCGTCTTTAAAGGCTTTACCAGCTTTAAACGATGGTACTGTTGATGCTTTAATTTGAATAGATTCGCCAGTTCTAGGATTTCGACCAGTCCTAGCGTCACGTTTTTTTGCTTTAAACGTTCCGAAGCCCACTAGCGTCACTTCGTTGTCAGATTTTAACGCATTTGTCACTACATTGATCATTGCTTCAACGTGTGCAGATGCATCAGATTTACTGCTACCAGCTTCATCTGCTACTGCGGATATAAATTCTGCTTTATTCATTTCTACCTCTACTTTATGTGCGTTTGATATTTGTTATTTTGTTAATTAAATAGAACATGCCTATTCTAAAAAACTAAGTTTTAATTATTTTACAGCATTTTGCTAAATGTAGATATAAATCAATCCATTTTTTGAGCATTTACATATAAAAAAAAATGTGTTAGTGCGGCAACCTTTTTGTAGAAGCAGGTTTTGATTTTTTATCTTGAACAGACGATTTTTTACTGACTGATTTGTTTTTAGAGGGTTTACTCTTTAAAGCGATAGCAAAAACCTCATCAACTAGCTTAACAGGTGTAATTTTGAGTCCTTTTTTTACATTATCAGGTATTTCTATAAGGTCCTTCTCGTTATCTTTAGGAATAAGGACCTCTTTAATTCCTCCTCTTAGAGCAGCTAAGAGTTTTTCCTTCAGACCGCCGATTTCCAAAACCTCACCCCTTAGAGTAATTTCACCAGTCATGGCAACATCAGATCTAACCGGTGTATTTGACAGTGAAGATGCGACAGCAAGAGCCATGCTGATTCCTGCGCTAGGTCCATCTTTAGGTGTAGCGCCCTCTGGAACATGAATATGAATATCTTTGTTATCATAGAATTGCGAATCTATACCTAGCGATGACGATCTAGTTCTTACTACAGTAATCGCAGCTTTAATCGACTCCTGCATTACATCCCCTAGCTTGCCAGTTTGTGTCACTTTTCCTTTGCCATTCATTAATGCGCATTCGATTCTTAAAAGTTCACCGCCAACAGAGGTCCAGGCTAGACCATTAACTTGACCAATCATATCTTTTTTATCGATACTTCCGCAGCTATAGGATTTTACCCCAAGATAATTTGATAAATTCGATGGGCTTACTTTAACAGATGAGGTCGGAGAGTTTGTCGTAATCTCTTTTACAACTTTTCTGCATATTTTTGATATGGCTCTATCTAAACCACGAACTCCTGCTTCTCGTGTGTAAGAACGTATTATGTCTCTTATTACTGGAATGGTAATAGAGAGCTCTTTTGATTTAAGCCCATTCTGCTTAAATTGCTTCGTCAATAAATACTTCTTAGCGATATCTACTTTTTCGTCTTCAGTGTAACCCGGCAATCGAATAACTTCCATTCTATCTAGTAACGGAGTGGGAATTGAATCAGTTGAATTTGCAGTTGCAATAAACATCACATCAGATAAGTCAAAATCTATCTCTAGATAATGATCATTAAAAGCAAAATTTTGTTCAGGATCCAAAACTTCTAAAAGGGCAGATGATGGATCTCCTCGAAAATCCATTGCCATTTTATCGATTTCATCAAGAAGAAATAGAGGATTTTTTGTCTTCACCTTACTGAGGTTCTGAATAACCTTCCCTGGCATAGACCCTATGTATGTCTTCCTATGGCCTCTAATTTCAGCCTCATCTCTAACGCCTCCTAGTGACATCTTAATAAATTTTCTATTAGTTGCTCTAGCTATAGAGATACCAAGTGATGTTTTACCAACACCTGGTGGACCAACAAGACATAAAATTGGCCCTTTCAGTTTCTTTACTCTCTTATTAACTGCAAGATATTCTAATATGCGTTCTTTAACTTTTTCTAGGCCGTGATGATCTTCGTCTAATATTTTTTCTGCGTGAGTTATATCACTATTAACCTTTGTCTCAGTTTTCCATGGTAAGTTGAGGACAGTATCTATATAGTTTCTCACAACAGTGGCTTCTGCTGACATAGGCGACATCATTTTGAATTTGTTAAATTCGGAAGTAATCTTTTCTTTTGCCTCTTTTGATAATCCTGCAGACTCAATTTTCTTCTCTATCGCATCAAAATCATTAGGCTCCTCACCGATTTCGCCTAACTCTTTTTGGATAGCTTTCATTTGTTCATTCAAATAGTACTCTCGCTGACTTTTTTCCATTTGTTGCTTAACACGGCCACGGATTTTTTTCTCAACTTGAAGAACGTCCAACTCTGAATTCATTGTTTTTATTAAGTATTCAACGCGAGCTTTTGTGTCCACTATCTCCAATACCTCTTGTTTTTCCTCGAGCCTCATCGTCATATGTGCTGCTATACTATCAGAGAGTTTTGATAAATCTTCAACACCGGCTATAGAAGAGAGTACCTCTGGTGGTATTTTTTTATTAAGCTTAACGTACTGATTAAATGTATCTTCAAGAGTTCTGCTCAGTGCGTCTTCATGTGTTGAGGGCAACCGACTCGACGGTATCATATCTAAATAATCTGCATATAGTGAACCATTTACACTGGAAAGTTTATTAATTTGAGCTCTGGATGAACCTTCTACTAGTACTTTCATTGTTCCATCTGGTAATTTTAACAATTGAAGAATTGTAGCTAGACAGCCAATACTATATAACTCATTTTCATTTGGATCATCTACATCTGGTGACTTCTGCGTAATGAGTAGTATATGTTTGTCGAACTCATTCATAGAGTCTTCAAGAGATTTTATGGACTTTTTTCGACCTACAAATAATGGCACCACCATATTTGGGTAGACAACTACATCTCTGAGAGGTAGTACTGGTATTTGTTTTTTACTCATAATATCAAAAATTAGTTAGCTCTTTCTAATATATGGTTGTACTTGGATATATTCAACTCAATCTTTCGAATTAACCTTTGTTTTATTTTTACCATAAATAAGTAAGGGTTTATTAGACGACTCTATTACAGATTTGTCTATGACTACTTTGTCAATATCATCAGCAGAGGGTAAGTCATACATTGTATCTAAAAGTGTCTTCTCTAATAACGTGCGGAGTCCTCTAGCGCCTGTTTTTCGCTCCATAGCTTTCTTAGCTATACTTAAAAGCGCATCATCTCTAAACTCTAGATCACATTCTTCCATTTGGAATAATCTTTGATATTGTTTGATTAATGCATTCTTGGGTGTTGTAAGTATCTTTACTAATGATTCTTCATCTAATTCTTCTAAAGTTGCTATAACGGGTAATCTACCAACAAACTCAGGTATTAGTCCATACTTAATCAAATCCTCTGGACCTACAGTATTTAGCATTTCTGCTAGACTAACTTTTGTCGTTATATCTCTAACATTTGCACCAAACCCGATACCTGATTTATCTGTTCTATCTTGGATAATTTTATCTAACCCAGAAAAAGCACCGCCTACTATGAATAAGATATTAGACGTATCTACTTGAAGGAATTCCTGCTGAGGGTGTTTTCTTCCTCCTTGTGGTGGCACTGAAGCGACTGTACCCTCGATGAGCTTGAGGAGTGCTTGTTGTACACCCTCACCTGATACATCTCTTGTAATCGAAGGATTGTCAGATTTTCTTGATATTTTGTCAATTTCATCGATGTAAACAATTCCAGTCTGTGCTTTCTCAACGTCATAATCACACTTCTGCAGTAATTTTTGAATAATATTTTCAACATCTTCGCCAACATATCCAGCCTCAGTCAGAGTTGTTGCGTCTGCAATTGTGAAAGGAACATTTAAGAGTCGAGCGAGTGTCTCAGCTAATAGTGTTTTGCCTGAACCTGTTGGCCCAATCAGCAAGACATTGCTTTTATTTAGCTCTACTTCTGTTTTAGTAGCTTTCGAGTTTAATCTTTTATAATGATTGTAAACAGCTACAGATAGTACTTTTTTTGCATGATTCTGACCAATGACATATTCATCTAGTATGTTCTTGATTTCATGAGGTTTTGGTAGGTTCTTCCTAGTTTTAAGAGATTTTTCCTCTAATTCGTCACTTATAATCTCGTTACACAAGTCGACACATTCATCACATATAAATACTGATGGGCCAGCTATGAGCTTACTCACTTCGTTCTGATTTTTACCACAAAATGAACAATGTAAGAGTTTATTGGAATCTTTCGTATTGGTATCCATTAATAAAAATTATACCTCTCTTTTCGAAAAATGTAAAAATTATCAGTAATAACAGTAGTTAAGGAGTGGTTTTGACTTCTCTGGATTCCAGAATAGCGTCAATTATCCCATATTCCTTGGCGTCTTCAGCAATCATAAAATTATCCCTTTCGGTATCGTTTTGGATCTTTTTAAGAGTTTGCTTTGTATGTTTAGAGAGAATTTCATTAAGTCTTGACCTAATATTAAGTATCTCTTTGGCCTGAATATCAAAATCTGTAGCTTGTCCTTGAAAGCTACCTAATGGTTGGTGAATCATAACGCGAGAATTAGGTAGCGCATATCGTTTTCCATCTTTACCACCTGCTAGTAGTATTGCTCCCATGCTCGCGGCTTGGCCGACACAAAGCGTACTAACATCTGGTTGAATGAATTGCATAGTGTCATAGACAGACAAGCCTGCAGTCACAGAACCTCCAGGTGAATTTATATATAGACTGATATCTTTAGTAGGATTCTCAGACTCTAGAAATAATAACTGAGCCACAACCAGATTAGAACTAATATCATCTATTGGCCCAATTACGAAAATTATTCTCTCTTTGAGTAATCTTGAGTAAATGTCGAAAGCTCTCTCCCCTCTCGGAGTTTGTTCCACTACCATTGGTACAAGATTATTTATGATCTTCTTGCTCATTTTTCAGTTTACTATTTCGTTAAATTGCATTTTTACCTTAGATTTTCGACACTTATTAATCAACAAATTAATTATACCATCTTCTATTATTTTATGCTTGATTTGATTAGCAAGATTATTGTCTTCTTTTAATTTAGACATGATCTCACTTTTGTTTGGATCATTTGATTGACTAACATAACTTAATACATCTTGATTAGTAGCAGATATTTTATTAATTTCGGCTATTTTCCTGTAAATAATATTTAAACGTACACGCTTTAGTGCTATCGTGTTTAGTTCAATTGTAGTCTTATCATCTAGTTCTCTCATCATACCTTCATATTGTTTTCTAATATTTTTCACTTCATCATCTAAAAGGTATTTTGGTGTATCAAAAGTCATTTCACTAAGAAGTTTATCGTTAATAGATGCAATCATATTTTGTTTTATTCTATTATTGAGCTCTATTTTCATTTGCTCATTCACGCTCTGCTTAAACTCATCGTCAGAAGAATTAGTAAGTCCGAGCTTGGTATAGAGATCTTGATTGAGTTCAGGAATTACTCCTAAAAATATCTGTTTAATTTTTATCTTATAAGTAATATTTTTCCCCGAGATTTTTTTATCTGGATAAGATAATGGCATTTTAAAATCAAAAGATATCTCCGAATCTTTTTTTTGCTTGACGCAGCTTTTATAAAATAAATTAAATAGATTCACTGTTGACTCATCTCCTTTTACTTCATCACCAATTATAAATACAAAGTCATCTCTTGATAATTCAGTAACTGGCGTGGAGCCAATGAAGGCTTTATAATTAATTATTATCTTATCTCCCTCATTAGATAAATCAGTTTTCTCCTCCCATTTTATATGCTGTTTTTGTATGTTTGCGATGACATCCATCACATCATCATTCGAAATATTTACATCAGGCTCATCAATTGTGATTTCTTCAATGTTTTTTAATTTAAATTCTGGATAAATTTCAAATTCTACATTGTACTGTAAATCAGATTTTGATGATCCCTCCTCTACAATACTGATTTGGTGCGGGCTTGCAGGGTGTAAATCTTTTTCTGATAGGACTTCTGCAAGTGAACGGTTGATCAAAAAACCAAGAGTATCTGAATGAATATTTTTACCATATTTCGCTATAATTACATTCTTAGGCGCCTTGCCTTTCCTAAAGCCAGAAATACTTGAATTATTAGTATAACTCGCTAATGATGCATTATACTTTTGACTATAATCCTCTTTGTCAACAACAATATTTAGACATCTAAATAGCCCATCTGTTTTTGTTATCTTTACTACTTTTTTCATTCAAGATTTACTTTTATTTTTGATGACTTGATTAATAAAATACTCTATAGCAATTTGTGCATTATCGAATTTTTCAACAGATGACTCATTTTCTTCTACTTCTGTATTTTGATATATCACACATTCCCAAATTTCTTTATTCTCATTGACTTCTGTTAATGATAGGCTTACAGATCTGCACAGAGCGGTTCCATAGTGACTTGTAGCAAATGGCATATCAAAAATGATAGTAAAATCGTTAATTTTCTTTAATCTTTCTCTAATTTGCTTATTAGCCAAATATTTTGATAGACCATTGTTGAATCTTCTAGTGCGCTCATCATGTAAAGATTTTAGATTGACGCTTACAGTCTGTCTGTCAATCGATGCTTTCTGAGTTTTCTTTGCAAGTTTTTTTTTAAACTCACTAATGAATACTTTACCCATTCCTATTCCTGCAATTAAATTTTATAATTATTTTATCAGAATCAATATAGTATTCATATTTTTGCATTGAATCAATTGTATAATCGGATTTACATCTCTCATTAATAGCTTTAATACATTCTTTTTTTTCTTCAGTAAGACAGAGATTAGTATATGACGTGCTTATAAATTTATAACCATACCCCGACGTGCAAGATGAGAGAATCATAGAGAATAGTAAAAATTTTATTATTTTATTCATATATATTGAATACGAGAGGAGAGACTCGAACTCTCACACCATAGGTACTGGTACC
>CETL01020436.1_pt1 | contig 16801 bp, 20 predicted proteins | sample 356371 | NCBI WGS metagenome assembly CETL01 (sample SAMEA2622518, study PRJEB7988) | marine metagenome | biome: marine biome (ENVO:00000447); feature: surface water layer (ENVO:00002042); material: "saline water (ENVO:00002010), including plankton (ENVO:xxxxxxxx)" | depth 5 m | reverse complement strand
ACCAGCTGAAGAAGCTGCTGCACCTGAAGCACCAGCTGAAGAAAAAAAAGATAAATAATTCGAAATATGCTAAGCGATGACTTGATTGTAATAGGTAGAATTACATCTACCCATGGAGTTAAAGGCTGGGTCTCCATGGAGTCTTATTCATCGAATTTAGTAGATATATTCAAATACAAACTTTACATAAATACGAATAATACTTTTGAAATAATCAATGTTAGCGATTATAAGATGATGCCAAAAAAATTAATTGCAAAAATTGAGGGAATTGATTCAATAGAGCAGGCTGAAATATTTTTAGATTGTAAAATTTATACTAAAAACGATCAGCTGAGTAAACTTGATAAAGACGAATATTATTGGAATGATTTGATTGGTTGTTCTGTCTACTCGAATGAACAAAATTTATTAGGTAAAGTCACTAGTATAATCAGGAACTTTTCAAGTGATATATTAGTTGTGAGACATCATAAAAATAAAGACGAGATATTAATCCCGTTCATTAAAGATTTTTTACTAGAAGTAAATATTAAAGAGGAAACAATAAGAGTAGACTGGAAGAATGATTATTAATTTTGTCACAATTTTCCCTGAATTCGTTGAATCATTTATAAATTTTGGGCTTGTCAATAAAGCAATAAAGAAAAATATCATACAGTTTAACATCTTGTCGCTCAGAGATTTCTCAGATGATAATCAAAGAAGAGTTGATGATAAACCATACGGCGGTGGCCCAGGAATGTTGTTGAGATATGAGCCAATCAAAAAAGCAATCGATTCAGTCGGAAAGGGTGCGCACAATATATGTCTATCACCTCAAGGAAAAAAGGTAAAAATACAAACAATTAATAGGCTCCTAAATATGTCTGAAATTACACTGATCTGTGGAAGATATGAGGGCATAGACCAACGGCTCGTTGATAATCATATTGATGAAGAGATTTCTATAGGGGATTACGTCATTTCTGGAGGCGAATTAGCAGCTATGGTGTTGTTGGAGGCACTAGTTAGGAGGATACCAGGAGTCCCTGAGGATATTGATTCAATATTAAATGAATCGTTTGAGGATGGTCTCCTAGAGCACCCTCATTTTTCTAGACCAGAGACTATAGATGATATCTCTGTCCCAAAAGTCCTTTTAAACGGTAATCATGAGGAAATCAGAAGATGGAGAAGAAAAATGTCGCTAGGCATGACGTTTATGAAGAGACCAGATTTACTAAAAAACGTGAAACTTACAAAAGAAGATGATAAACTCCTCAAAGAATATATTGAAGAGCACAAAAACAAATGAAATCGAACAAAATTATAACAAAAATTAATTCAAAACAACTTAAGAACCATCCTGACTTTTCACCCGGAGATACAGTAGTAGTAGCAGTAAGAGTTAAAGAAGGCAAGCGTGAGAGACTACAGCAATTTGAAGGTATAGTTATTGCGAAAAGTAACCGTGGCATAAGCTCTTCATTCACAGTTCGTAAAATATCTTATGGCGAGGGAGTCGAGAGAGTCTTCCAGCTTCATAGTATGGCTATAGCTAGTGTAAAGGTTAAAAGAAAGGGCGATGTTAGACGTGCTAAACTATATTATCTCAGAGATCGATCTGGTAAATCTGCAAGGATTAAAGAAAAACTAAGTTAATATCTGAATTAGTGTGGAAACTGCATTTATAAGTCTAGGTAGTAATTTAGATAATCCAATCAAACATGTTCTCGATGCCGCTCGTGAGATAAACCAACTAAATGACATCACAGTTACAAGATTATCATCCATATATAAAACAAAACCGATTGGACCTCAAAAACAGAATGATTTCATTAATGCTGTTGCTGTTCTTAGAACCTCTTTAAGTCCAATAGATTTATTATCATTGCTACAGAGCATTGAGGAAAAACACTCACGCAAACGTAGTATAAGATGGGGACCAAGATCACTTGATTTAGATATATTACAATATGGCAAGTTAGTTATTAGTACAAAAGATCTAAAAATACCTCACCCTGAATTAGTTAACAGAGAATTTGTTTTAATTCCTTTATTGGAGGTTACAAATCCAGATTTCATAATCACTAAACATGGTAAGATAAAAAAATATTTATGAGAGATGTATCTTCAGGATTTATAGTAGTCGAGGGCCCTATAGGAGTAGGTAAAACTACACTGGCTAAAAAACTAGCAAATAGCCTCAGATATAGCCTTTACCTAGAGGAATATAAACAAAACCCTTTTCTTGAAAAATTCTATAATGATGTTGAAAAATATGCTTTAGCGACACAACTATTTTTCTTATTACAAAGATCGAAAGATTTTGATAAAAATAAAATTGATGATTTCAAAAAAAATATTGTGACAGATTTTTTTATTCAAAAAGATAAGATTTTTGCTGAAACAATATTAAATGAAAAAGAATTTAAATTATATCTAGATATCTATCATAGCCTTGATATTATTCTGCCTAAGCCAGATTTAGTAATATACTTACAAGCAGATCAGGATACTTTACTTTCGAGAATAAAATCTCGAGATAATAAATTCGAGAGAAACATAAGTTCAGAGTATTTAAAAAGAATTAATGATGCCTATACGTCTTTTTTTTACTCTTATAAAGAATCGCCATTGTTAATTATTAATACATCAAGAGTTAATATTCATACGGATAATGACTATTCACTCTTACTGAAGGAAATTAATAAAGATTTGAAAGGAAAAAGCTTTTTTAATCCTAGTAGTTCGAAAGGGTAGAATGTGCGCAAAGTGTCACTGAAAAAAATCTATAGACTTAAGAAAATGCGTGTCGGCATTACATCAGTCACCGCTTATGATGCCAGCTTTGCAAAGTTTTTTGATGAAATAGGATTTGACATTATTTTGATTGGCGACTCTTTAGGTGAAGTGATAAAAGGTGAGAAAAATACACACAATGTGACTCTAGATGAAATGATTTACCATGCCCAATCTGTCTCAAATGCAATTAGAAGATCCTATGTTATTGCAGATTTACCAAAAGATTCATGCAAGTCTCAAAAAAGAATTATTTCCGATTGTATAAAATTATACAATAAGACAAAAATTGATATGATAAAAATAGAATATAATGAACAAAACATAGGGTCTATCAAAAAATTAAATGATTTAAAAATACCAATTTGCTCTCATTTGGGTCTGAGGCCTCAGCTTGTTACAAAAAAATCACAATTTAGAATCTACGGTAAGAGTGAAAAAGAGAGATCGAAATTAATAGATAATGCACAACTTGCTGAGAAACTAGGTGCTAAAATGATTTTACTTGAGTGTGTAAGTAGTACTGTTATCGAACAATTGAAGTCTTTATTAGAAGTTCCAATCATTGGAATAGGTTCAGGTGAAAGGTGTGATGGCCAGATTATTGTGTCATATGATTTACTTGGTATTAGTTTTAACAAATCACCAAAATTTAATCAAAAAGAGTATGTTTGTAGACCTGAATTGGAAAACTGTATAAAAAAATACATCAAAAATGTTAGAAAACTCTCAAATAAATGATAATAATTAGATCTAAAAATGAGCTAATTGAGAGGGTTGCTGAAGATAGAGAAAACGACATCAAGATAACTCTTATTCCAACAATGGGAAACTTACACAAAGGACATACTAGTTTGATTGATACATCAGATAATATTCACTCAAAGAAAATTGTTAGCATATTCATTAATCCGCTCCAATTTAATAATTCAAGAGACTTTGATAGTTATCCAAAGTCATTAGAAGATGATTTAAATATCCTAGGAGATAAAAAAGTTGATTATATTTTTCTTCCTAATCACAGTGAGATGATAGATAATATTGCTCAAACTGACATTCTTCCATGGGGTTTTGATAACTTGCTTTGTGGAACATTTAGAGGTAAGCATTTTGATGGCGTGCAAAAAATCGTAAGAAAACTTTTTGAAATTACAAATCCAGACCATGCGATATTTGGTGAAAAAGATTTCCAGCAATATCTCTTGATAAAATATATTGTTCAAGAATATTTTCCTCAAAAGAATATCGATATTATATTATCACCCACTGTTAGAATGGGTAATGGTCTAGCATTTAGTTCTAGAAATACACATCTGTCCAAAGAGCAGGTAAATACAGCTGCTTTAGCTTTTAAAAGTATTAAAGAAACTGTTACTGATTATTTTCGTGAAACTAGTTTAATGAACTTTGATAAATTGATACCTCAGTCTGGAGGAGTTACTTACCAATATGTAAAAATGTACAGGGAAGATTATTTATATGATAAGCACGGATTAAAGTTACCAGATAATCCTAAACGTAAGACATTCAGATTATTTATAGCACTTATAATAGATTCTGTTCGCTTAATAGACAATTATCCTGTTGAAGGGTATGATATATCATGACTAGAACTTTTTTAAATGCAAAAATTCACAAAGCAACAGTTACTGACTCCAAAATAGAATATGTAGGTTCATGCCAAATAGATATAGAGCTTCTTAACGCGGTAAATATCTTATCAAATGAGAAAATCGATATTTATAATATTACTAATGGCGAAAGATTTTCTACATATGCGATTGAAGGACCAGCTGGGAGTGGAATGATTTGCATAAATGGAGCAGCATGTCATAAAGCAAGTGTAGGTGATAATGTTATAATATGTACTTACACTAATTTAAAGGAAAACGAAATTGCAAACCACTCTCCTAAAGTGATATACGTTGATTCAAAAAATAGAATTATTCCAAAAAGTGAAGATACGAAACTAAAAATGCGAAATGGATGATAATCATGAAAATCGCTTGAGAGATACCGCTTTAGAGATAAAGCTAAATAGTAAAACACCTCAATCTTCTTATCAGAAGAATAACAGTTTAAAGAAAAATATATTTATTAGAGATAACCTTATCATTGATATTAGTAGGAACTTTCTTGATAGGCGTATATTCAAAGATTTAATCGAATTAGCTAATCAGTTAAAAATAAATAAAAGTATTCAGGATATCTTCAAAAATAAATATGTTAGTAAAACTGAATCTAAAACAGTCTCGCACATACATTTGAGAAATATCTCGGGCTTTAAAAAATCTCTTGAGAAGATCTTAAAAATTTATGATCAAGTAAAAGAAGGTTTATTGAGGTCTCATACAAAAGAAAAATTCTTGTATATAGTGTATGTAGGAATTGGAGGTTCTCTGATTGGACCGAGAGTTCTAAGTGAATCTCTGAGGGATTATCACGATGACATTTTTAAATGTTATTATGTATCTAGCGTAGATTGCTCAGAGATGGATGATGTCCTAAAAAATTGTGATATTAATAAAACACTTTTTATATTCGCCTCGAAGAGTTTTACGACAAAAGAGGTGCTTCTTAACCTCTCATATATAAAATCACGAATAAAATCAAAAAAGGAACTAAGGGATATAATGAAATCTAATTTTATAGCCATTACAGCTAATATCAGTAATGCGAAAAAAGAGGGTTTTCCTACCTCAAAAATTATTTCTTTTTCTAAAAACATACCTGGTCGTTTCTCTCTAACAAGTGTTATAAGTATGCCTGTTCTGTTTGAGATAGGGAAAAAAAATTATTTAGATTTTTTTAAAGGTATAAATAAGATGGATAACCATGTAAAGACCTCTAAATATGAAAATAATATACCATTAGTCTTAGCATTAATTTCTATCTGGAATATAAATTTCTTGGATAAAAAAGTTCTATCAATTTGCCCTTATAACTACCGCTTGAGGAACATTGTAGATCATTTGCAACAACAAGAGATGGAGAGTAATGGTAAATCATACGACATAGATGGAAAAAGAATTTATTTCCCGACATCTCCTATTGTTTTCGGTCAGAGGGGCAGTGAATGTCAACACTCTTACTTTCAAATGATTCATCAGGGTGATTCTGAACTATCCATTGATTTTATAGGAGTCATAAATAAGAACAATCCTACTGCATCTCAATTCTTACTATCAAATATGATTGCACAAGCAGATCTATGTTTCGCCGGTCAGAAGAACAAGCCTGCATATAAAACAATAAATAATGGAACTCCAAATAATATAATATTATTAAAGAATTTGTCACCGGAAAGCATGGGCATGCTACTGAGCTTATATGAGCACAAGGTTTTTCTTGAAGGCTTACTATGGAAAATTAATAGTTTCGATCAATGGGGTGTTGAGCAAGGAAAGATATTAGCAAAAAAAATACAATCATCTTTTCGTAAAAAACATAAAAACACTAATTCTTTGATTTCAATTGTCAGCAAACTTTTTGGTTGATAAATTTTGTAAGACTCTCAATCCTGGTTAATAGTTTTTTTCTATTTTTATCTACGATTGTAATGTGACCTAATTTACGACTGTTTCTCTCTGTTTTGCCATAGTCGTATATTTTTTCAAGACTAGAGAGATTCAGTAACTTTAAATCAGGCATCTTTGATATTATGTTGATCATCGCGGCATGCTTATCTACTTTAACGTTAGCTATCTTCTCCCCTAATACAGTTTTAATATGAGCTTTAAACTGACTTATACTGGCACCCTCAATAGTCCAATGTCCGGAATTATGTACCCTTGGCGCCATCTCATTAGCGATAAGATTATTCTGATGATCTAAGAAAAACTCTATTACTAGCACTCCAATATAATTCATTTTACTGGTGAGAAGTCTGTGGTAGTTTTGTGCTTTTTTTTGAAGTTCATCATTATTATACGGTGCTAAACTAGTATGCAAAATACCATTCATGTGATTATTTTCAACTAAAGGATAAAAAACTGTTTCGCCATGTTTATCTCTAGCTCCAATAAGCGACAATTCTTTAACAAATTTAACTTTCTCCTCAATAATTAATTTTCCCCCGCCACAATTTTGAAAGGCGGTTTCAGAATCCATAACATCTAAATCTACTTGATTTTTCCCATCATATCCAAAAAATCTAGATTTTAGAATTGAACCGCTTGAAAATGAAGATTTTAATGCTTCAAGTTCATCTAGGTTATCGATTTTTTCATAACTGGTCACTGGAATCCCACATTCTTTGAACAGATTTTTTTCTTTTAGTCTATCTTGACATGTTTCAACTGCTTTAGAATTTGGATGTACATCTATCTTTTCTTCTAAAAATTTTAATGCTGAAGATGGAACATTTTCGAAGTCAATTGTAACTACATCACACGCGCTTGAGAGTTTATTAAGCATATCTACATTATCAAAGTCGGATTTTATACAACTAACGTATCTATCCGCAGGTGGATTTTCTGAAGGATCAACAACAATAAATTCTATATCATCATCAATACAAGATTGTATCATCATCATGGCAAGTTGACCGCCACCTAGTATACCTACTCTCATTTTATTTTCTTGGATTGTTATTTTTCAAAATTGCCTTAGACTGTTTTGATCTAAATTTGTTAAGCTCGTTCTTTATATTATCATATTTATTCCCAAGAATACTCGCAGCCAACAGAGCAGCATTGATTGCACCACTCTTGCCGATAGCAACCGTAGCGACGGGTATTCCTCTCGGCATTTGGTTGATAGACAGAAGTGAGTCAAGCCCTTGTAACTCTCTTGACTTAATAGGAACACCTATTACGGGCAAGGATGTTAGAGAAGCTGTCATTCCTGGTAGGTGTGCAGCTCCACCGGCGCCCGCAATTATTACTTCGATTCCTCTTCCTGATGCATCTTTACTATAATCATACATTCGATCAGGTGTTCTATGTGCAGAAATAATTTTACTCTCATGGGATATTTTGAGTTTATCAAGCATTATACTGGTCTCTTTCATTGTAGGCCAATCTGATTTTGAGCCCATTATTATACCAACTAGGATTAATGATTTTTTCATAAAATGATTGTAACAGTAATTAATAATTGAACAATACAAAATATCTTTTATTAGTTAAATTGTCATATGTTGTATTATAATTATATAATTCAAAGGATACTTAAATGATTGTAATAACAGGTGGGGCAGGATTCATAGGTAGTAATCTTGCGTCAGAGCTAAACAAAGATTTTGAATTGCTTATTGTTGATGAACTAGATAAGCAAACAGACAAACTAACAAATATAAGCCAAATTCAGTATGTGGACTGTATTGATAAAATCCCTTTTCTTGCTTCACTAACTAATAATGAAAAACAGTACTCTGAAAGTGTCGAGATAATTTTTCATTTAGGTGCTTGCTCAAAAACTACAGAAAAAGATAGGAATTATGTTATGGAAACAAATTTTGAATATTCTAAAAAACTCTTACATTTTTGTGTAAACAATAATATTCCATTAATCTACGCCTCATCTGCATCAGTCTATGGAAGCGGACAGGTATTTACAGAAGACCCGAGTAATGAATCGTCACTTAATCATTATGCAGAATCGAAACTATTATTTGATAATTATTATAGAGATAATGTTACAAAGATAAAATCACAGGTATCTGGTTTAAGATATTTTAACGTTTATGGACCACGAGAATCTCACAAACAGGGCATGTTTAGTGTAATGTATAATTTTTTTTGTCAACTCAACAAAAGTAATCAAATTCAGCTATTTAGAGGTAGTCATGGCTATGATGATGGTGAGCAGAGAAGAGATTTTATACATGTGGATGATACTGTAAGAGTAAAAAAATGGTTGATGCAAAGTAGAGTTTCAGGGATCTTTAATGTCGGTACAGGCAAGTGCCGAAGCTTCAATGACGTTGCAAACATTGTAATATCTGTTTTGAAAAAAGGACATATAGAGTATATTGATTTCCCTGATGATCTAGAGGAGCAATATCAGGCATTTACTCAAGCAGATATGGAAAAACTATTAAAATCCGGATACAACCATGATTTTTTGTCGTTGGAGGAGGGCGTAGAAAAATATATAAGATCGCTAGAGAGTAATAAATGAAAACATCGCCAAATATTCTAGTAGTTTTACCATCATGGATTGGTGATACGATAATGTCTCAATCTCTTTTGTTTGAATTAAAACGCATTTACAGTAATTGCAATATAGATGTAATCGCGAGACCTTATATAAGCGAATTAATTGATTTGATCCCAGAGATAAATCAGAAATTATTTCTTGACATCAGCCATGGTAGTTTCGGTTTATCTAAAAGATTAAGTTTAGTAAAAGAAATAAAAAAAAATAAATACACCGATGTGTATATACTTCCTAATAGTTTTAAATCTGCTTTAATACCATGGTTGGCAGGAATTCCAAATAGAATTGGTTACACGACTGAACTAAGACATTTACTTCTTACAGAAAAGTATGAGTACAAAAAACACGAGAGAACGATGGTTGAACGTTATTTACATCTTGCTAATTGTACATATACTCCTCAAGTGCAGCCGAAATTAAAAATATCAGATAAATATCAAAGATCGATCATGAGTAAATTTAATATTGATAAGAATAAAAAAATAATTATGTTATGTCCAGATGCTGAATTTGGAAGTGCAAAAAAATGGCCTGTAGAGCATTGGTTATCATTAGCAAAATTATTTAGAGAGCAAAATTATTCTGTTTTTTTTCTTGGTAAAGATGAAGGTATCAATGAGCATATATCTCGTGAAAAAAAATTAAATGACGTCAGATCTTTGATAGGCTGCACTTCATTATTGGATGTTGTTTATCTATTATCCATATCTAACTTGACGATTTCAAATGATTCTGGATTAATGCATATAGCAGGCTCTGTCGATTCTAAAATAATCGCAATTTATGGTTCATCATCTCCCATATATACGCCCCCTCTAATATCAGATGATGGTGGAGAGGTAATATATAAAGATCTGAGTTGTAGCCCATGTTTTAAGAGAGAATGTCCTCTTTCTCATCTAAACTGTTTGCGGTCAATCAGTGCTCAAGAAACTTTTGATATAGCCTTAAACTATCTCTAATTTATCTATGTGTTTCTGTATTTCGAGAATAGCTTTATTAAGCTCAATAGTAATCGCTCCCCTTGCTTTACCCATATCTTCAAAATCTAATCTCTTGTCAAAATCATTTATCGTTTGCCATCTTAAGCTTGTAGAAGATTTCTTAGAGGGATAAAAACCTACAGTTTTTTTATTTAATGCTCCGGCAATGTGGAGTGGACCCGTTGAACCAGAAATAAATAGATCACAAACAGATATATTTTTTACCATTTGAATTTTATCTTTAGTTGGGCTAATTTTTGTAATAGAAATATTCTTAGGTAACTTAGATATCAAGTCATTTGCTACCCTCTCATCGTCAACAGAGTGATGTATAATAAAGTTATAATCATCAAAACCTCTTAAACCTATACAAATTTTTGAGTAATCTTCAATGGATAAGGTATTCGATGACCCACCTGTCCCAGGGTGGATAAAAATAATTTTTTTTTCATTATCAATTTGATACTTTTTAGCAAACTCTCTTTTAATTTGGTTATTTTTGATGTCGTCTAATTTGATGTAGGGTGGCTTGTCAATATCTATAATGTCTTGTATCTGAAGAATATTAAAAAGCTCACTCACTAACTCAGTATTATATTCATATTCTGGTTTTTGTGACCTCGATCTTTTTTGAACAATCTTATGATTATAAAAAAACTGAGCCAATTTTGTTTTAGGTGCTAATCGAATTGGGATTTTTGCTTTATTTAACAAATACCCTATTCTGAAAGTAGAGAAGAACGTCAATGCTATATCAAATTGATATGAATTAATTTTATTCATAATAGATCGAAAACCATCATCATATATAACATCATCAACATGAGGACATAGCATAGCAAGGTCTCTTAATTCTTTTTTAACAAGCCAAACTAATTTAGCATTAGGTAGATTTTTTCTTAACCATGATATTGCTGGTATTGATAAAATTAAGTCTCCCATTTTGTCGTTTCTGACTAGAAGAATTACTGGATACTTTTGAGCCATAACTATTTTAAATTACTTTTAAAATAATCTATTGTCTGTTCAAGACCGTCTTTAAGATCAGTAGTAGGCTCCCAGTCAATCAGGTCTTTAGCCATTGAAATATCTGGCTTTCTCCTCATAGGATCATCCACTGGCAAGTCTTTTTTAATGACCTTCGATTTTGATTTAGTTAACTCAATGATTATTTTTGCTAGATCCATAATTTTGTATTCGACTGGATTACCTAAATTGATGGGACCAATAACTTTAGTAGATGATGTCATCATTTTAATCATCCCGTTGACGAGATCATCAATATAGCAAAATGATCTAGTTTGATGACCATCACCATAAACAGTAATATCCTGGTTTCGGAGAGCTTGCATGATAAAGTTGCTTACTACTCTACCATCGTTTGGATGCATATTGGGGCCATAAGTATTAAAAATTCTAACTACTTTGATATCTAATTTATGTTGTCTCTGATAATCAAAAAATAACGTTTCAGCACATCTTTTTCCTTCATCATAACAACTTCTTGGGCCAATCGGATTTACATTACCCCAATACATCTCTTTTTGTGGATGAATTTCTGGATCTCCATAAATCTCAGATGTAGATGCTTGTAGGATTCTTGCGTTAATTCTTTTGGCTAGACCAAGCATATTTATTGCACCATGAACACTAGTTTTTGTTGTTTGCACAGGATCATGTTGATAATGTATTGGTGATGCAGGACATGCTAGGTTGTAAATCTGATCCACTTCTACATACAATGGGAAGCAAACATCATGTCTTAAAACTTCAAAATATGGGCTTTTAAATAAACCTGATATATTTTCCTTAGATCCAGTAAAATAATTATCTACACATATGAGATCATTACCCTCGTCAAGAAGCCTTTTGCATAGATGAGATCCTATAAAACCCGCGCCACCCGTTATTAAGATTTTTTTCATGATTAAAAATTATACCATACCTTAAACTTACGTTCTTTGCTATAATTGTTATTTTATGAAAAAGATTCTTGCCATATGTAGTTCCCCTGACCAAGGAGGTTTAGAGTTATATTTTATATCTTTAGTAAATTATTTTAGTGATAAGGGAAATATGTATTCAGTCACACTTGGCAACTCATTTATATCGGATAAGGTGAAAACAAACAACGTTAGCATTAAGAAAAACAATTTTATTAACATATTTCATAATGTAAAAAAAATACTAGGTTTCATAGAAGAAAATGACATAGATATTATACATGTTAGCTGGACAAAAGATTTGCTTTTATCAGCACTCATAAAGAAATTCTCTACCCGAAATTTAAAAATAATTTATTACCGACAAATGAAACTCACCAGAAAGAAGAATGATTTTTACCATAAATTTATATATAAAAAGATAGATCATGTGTTGGTAATTACCAAAAAACTTTCAATTGAATGTAATAAATATCTGCCTTTAAAATCAAATCAAATTGATATTTTAAAATACGGCGTTAAAAAATTTGATAATAACATTTTTAGTAAAGAAAAAGTTTACAAGAAATTTAGTCTAGATAAGTCAAAATTTACGATAGGTGTATTTTCAAGAATTGAAGAACAAAAAGGGCAACATCTCTTGATAGAAGCGATAAACCTATTATTTGCGAAAAACATTCAACTTGTAATAGTTGGTCACTGCATGGATGATGATTATAAAAGAAATATTGAGATGAAATGTGAGCAGTATAATTTAAAAAATAGAGTATTTTTTATACCTTTTATCGAAAAACCACAAGAAATTATGTCCACAATAGATCTGATAGTTTTACCTACATATGAAGAAACATTTGGTTTAGTCGTTATTGAGGGCATGATGGCTAGTACTCCTGTAATAGGAAGTAATGCTGGTGGTGTGCCAGAGATAATAAATGATGGCATCAATGGCTTTTTATTTCATTCACGTAGCTCATCTGATTTGGCTGAGAAAATATACTCTTTGTATCAATCAAATGACCTTAGGAATAAAATTGTAAAAAATGCTGACGTTTTTGTAAGAAAAGAATATGATTATGATGATCATTTTAGAAAATTTGAAGATATTATCGAAAATAAATTATGAAAAAAATAACAGGAACTATAATAACTCTGAATAATGAAGCTGTCATTGAGGATTGCATTATTTCCCTGAAGAAAATATGTAATGAAATTATTGTTTTAGATTCACTTAGCTCTGATAACACTACTAGTATTGCAAAAAACCTGGGCGCAAAAATATACGAGCAAGAATTTCTTGGTGATGGACCCCAAAAAAAATTAGCAGCATCTTATGCATCTAATGACTGGGTATTCAGTCTAGATTCAGACGAGAGATTAGAAGATGACTTGATCGAGTTTGTCCAAAGTCTAGACTTAGACGCTTCATCATTTAAAGCATACTCATTCAAAAGAAGAAACTTTTGTGGATCGAAATGGATTAAAGCTGCTAGCTTTTATCCAGATAGAGTTACACGACTTTTCAATAAAAACTATGTTAACTATAATTCCAGTACATCACACGCATTTATAGATGCAAAGTCTCGAAAACTAGATTTGCACATACGGCACTATACTTATCAATCATATACTGATTGGATTAATAAAATAAACTTTTACAGTACTCAAAGTGCTAAGACGCTCCACTCACAAGGTGTCAAAAGATCAAATATAAGGCCAATTACTCATTCATTATTTGCTTTCTTCAAGAAACTTATCATAAAAGGTGGAATCCTCCAGGGGCTAGATGGATTTACTGTTGCTACTACGACTATGTTTAACACATACATGAAATATATAAAACTCAATGAATTGTATGATAAAAATGTAGATCCAAAAAATCATTTCCCTAAGAAAATTAAATAATCAATAAATCATTCGGATAATCAATATCAGATAGTTGTTCTAACTCTGAAAATATAAGCTTGTTATTACTAAGACTACCTCTAATATTTTCCGGTTGTAAATTAATACTATGCGTATACTTCTCATGAAAATTTTTGAATCCAATTAAATAATAACCTCCATCAGTTGCAGGTCCTATAACAGCATCATGAGAATCAAGTAGTCTTAACCCGTTCTCAATAATTTTAGAAGTCAGACCAGGTATATCACTCCCAAAAAGTAGTACCTTCTCAGCTTGTTGAGCTTGCTCTTTTATGCAATTAAGCATTCTCATGTTTAGGTTTCTACCTCTTTGTCTTATTAGATTGAAATCATTGAGATTTTTAAAAGAATTTATAAATCTTTTAGAGACGTCGGGATAAACATGAATGTTCCTAGAAATATCATGTAATGATAATTTACCGACCTCATCAATTATACTAGTCAATAAGTACTTTGAAATAAATGTGCGCTCTGATTTGGTAAAGAGGGATGATAATCTTGTTTTTGGATTACCTGTATATGGACACTTGGTGAATAAGTTTATAGATATATTCATTTATATAATCGCTGCAAGACTCTGGTGTTAGTACCTAAATAATATAAAACCTTTAAGAAGTGCATCTTAAATATTGTCATCAAGAAACCATTAGCATGCCATCTTCTTGACGAAGTCTCTACACAGGTCTTAAAAATATATGGTTTATTAATCTTTTTTAAATTACTACATATTTCAAGATCTTCCATCAACCTAATATCAGGAAAACCACCAATCTCATCAAATATATCCTTGTTCGTCACCATACACTGATCACCGGTGCAGATATCAAGCACTCTTGACCTAAGGTTGATTAGATATGATAAAAACTTATACTTGTAAGTCATGACGTCAAACTTTAAATTAAAAAAACCCCATTTATATACGTCACCTTTACTCAAAATTTCATCAACATTTTCTTTACTTAGAATTGTGTCAGCATGTAGAAATACAAATACAGACCCACTAGCAATTGATGCACCTGCCATTAGCTGATTAGATCTATCAGGACTTACAATCAAACATTTATCGATTAGTCCTCTTGCCTTACAAACAGTGTTATCTGTACTTTTACCATCAACTAAAATAATTTCACATTTATTCCTTATGTATTTGAAGTTGAGTGAATTAAGACATTTATTAATCTGTCTCTCCTCATTAAGACAGGGTATTATTATTGAAATTTCTTTCATAATAAACTTCCACCACAACTACTTCCTGAACCAGCGGTACAACCATAACAATGATCTCCTGTTGAAATTTCCTGACCAGCGAGAATATCTGGTAGATCTCTGACATTTGGAGAACCATTTCTTGTTTTTATGTTCAACATTTGATTAAAATCGCAATCATAAATGAAACCTTTGTAGTCGATACTAATGAGTGATTTGCACATTACATTTTCCAATGTTTCCTCACAAAATGAATTTTTTAACAACTTCATGTAGTTATTAAACTCATTTTTTGAAATAAGTGTACTCCCAAAGCGAGCAATAGGCATATTTGTAATAGTATAAAGATCATTGAAGTAGACATTATATTTGTCTGATAAAAATTTGATGTAATCTGTCTTGAGTTTGACTTGTGACGGAGGAAGTTCAGGACCAGATGGATTATAAACTAAATTTAACTTTAGCTTTTCTCTAAATCCATAACCTAAATCATTGAGTATTTTCATAGCCTTTATGCTCGATTGAAAGACATTTTTGCCTCTCTGTTTATCTACGTTTTCTCCTATATAACATGGCAGAGAGGCAATTATTTCCACTTCGTTTTCACTTAAAAACTCTGCTAAACCATGTTGATCTTTTTCTAGGAGTACAGTCAGATTACAGCGATCAATCACATGACATCCCATTTTCTTTAATTCTTTAACAAAATATTTAAAATTCTTGTTTAGCTCAGGAGCACCCCCAGTAAGATCAACAGATTTAATATCAAAAACTTCTGTAAAGTGAAGTATATCAAGCATTACATTTTTTGACATTTCCTCCTTTCTTTTTGGACTTGCGTTCACATGGCAATGAACGCAGGCTTGATTGCATTTATATCCTAAATTGATTTGGATAGTCTTGAGCCTCTTTCTGTATATTTTCGGAAAATCTGTATATTTCAAAAGTGGGTAAACATCATGCATTATCGAGACCTCAGTGATATAATATTCATACTATCATGAAAGAGGATTTTGTTAATATCGTTAGACCACTTTTGCCTAATGTTGATTATTGCTCTATTAGGTTTGTGAGCAGATTTAGTAACATAATAAATGCAACTAGGAGCGTTGTAGAGCCAGTTTCTATCTATGAAGATGAGGGAATAATGGTAACCGTCTTTAATGATGGTGGTTTTGGCTATGGTGCGACAAGTAATACAACTAAATCAGGGATCAAAGCTGCTATAGATTTTGCTTTAGACTGGTCTGGATATTCCAAGGATAAACTAACTTATTACCCAGATCTCTCGAAAATAAAACCTCAAAATGGATCTTTTTTTACAAAAGAGAATGAGCAATGGTCAAAAGTTTCAATGAAAGATAAAGCCGATTTTCTCCTAGAGGTTAATAGAGCACTCAAATCTAAGCCATCTATTTCCAATTGGGGGGCAGGTATTAGACATAATACGATTGAAACTCAATTTATAGACACAATTGACTCTAACATTAGGCAGAAATTATCTTATATTCTTCCTCAGATGATTGTATCTGCTGAATATAAGAAAGAAATACAAACGCGGACGTATGGCGGCCATGCCCATGCAAGACAAGCAGGGTATGATTTTATAGACACAATCGCAATGCACGATAAAGCGTTAGAATTATCAGAAGATGTAGTCGAACTATCGAGAGCAAAAAATTGTGAAAATAATATTACAGATATTATCATTGCTCCAGATCAGATGATTCTCCAAATTCACGAATCTATAGGGCACCCACTAGAATTAGACAGAATCTTAGGCGATGAAAGAAATTATGC
>CETL01049547.1_pt1 | contig 16891 bp, 7 predicted proteins | sample 356371 | NCBI WGS metagenome assembly CETL01 (sample SAMEA2622518, study PRJEB7988) | marine metagenome | biome: marine biome (ENVO:00000447); feature: surface water layer (ENVO:00002042); material: "saline water (ENVO:00002010), including plankton (ENVO:xxxxxxxx)" | depth 5 m | reverse complement strand
GTACTTTGCACTATATCTTGAGAAAGTTTTTTATTTTCTTCGATAAATTTTCCAATATTTTCTACCATATTTACGAATCTAAATGGCAAGATGTCAGACTCAGATAAACGAAGAACCAATCTACCGTTAACCTTAGAAAGTGTAGTGCCATAAATAAAATCTCCATCACTAAATCTCTTATAATGCTCATAAGTGTCATACAGCGAATGATATGCGCCTCCACCGCTCTCACCGCCAAAGGCCATATTTAAAGCTGGTACACCAGCATGATGAAGAAATGCTGTATAATCAGATCCTGCCCCCATTGCATAAATTCTTAGATCTGTACGCTCAGATTCTTCGTTAAGTTCAGAAGATCCGACATTAAATTCGCGAACTCTCATACGCGATCTAAGTCTACTATCCAAAGATACATCATGGACAGGATCCTTAACATCCCTAATGACTTCATTAATAAACTTTTCCAATGAATGTGATCCACCCATACTCAAGTAGCCAGCACCTGTTCCATCCGTATTGATGTAGACAACCATATTTTCCTTAATATCTTTAAGATTATGCTCTACCCATTCTGTTGATCCAAGTAATCCTGGTTCTTCCGCATCCCATCCAGCATAAATTAAAGTTCTTTTAGGTCTCCATCCTGTTTTAGTTAGTTCTCCAATCGCACGTGCTTCCTCCATTAGGGAGACCATACCGCTAATAGGGTCTGAAGCACCATGTCCCCATCCATCATGATGGTTTCCGCGCATTATCCATTCATCAGGATACACTGAACCAATCATTCTACCAACAGGGTTGTAAGCAGTACGAAGGCTCCAATCAAATTCAAGATGAAGGTTGACTTTTGCAGGTCCTGGACCAATATGATACGTTATGGGAAGTCCACCTTTCCAGCTATCTGGAACAACTGGGCCTTTAATCGCTTTCAAAAGAGGAAGTGCATCAGCATATGAAATTGGCATAACAGGAATTTTCATAATGGTTGGCGCGTCATCAATTGAAAGACGTTCGGCATCTTTGGTTGCAGCATATCCAGGAGTAAGCGCATCACCTGGGCGTGCTGGCATATCAAGAACAGATCCTCTTTGAATACCGTATTCATTACGATATGGACCTACTGGATATACATCACCAACAACATAACCATCATCTTTAGGGTCAGAATACATGATACATCCTATTGCTCCATTCTCATGAGCAATTTTGGGCTTGATTCCTCTGAAAGATCGACCATATTTAGCAATTACAATTTTACCTTTAACATCAATCCCCATACGTTTTAATTCTTTATAATCTTCGTTTAGGCCATAGTTAACAAATACCAATTCAGCAGTTACATTACCATCAGCAGAGAATGCATTGTAGCCCGGAAGAACATCCTTTGTCATTTCAGATGATTTGTCTCCTTCAACCGCAGGTTCATACAATTTCAGCTCAACTTTGTTTGGTGCAACCATAGAGAGCTTTCTAATTTTTGGGAAGGGAACCAAAACCTCGAACGTTTCAACTGCTGATTCAAAGCCCCACTCTTTAAACTTGTTCGCGGCATACTCTGCATTTTGCTTGCTCCATGGAGAGCCCACATGGTGTGGCTTTGATGACATATGCTTCATCCACGTGTCTAGATTTTGCGGATTCAATACTTTGTCAAATTGCAATTCAAGGTCATTTTGCTTTGACTTGTCAAGAGCAATATCGAACGTTGAAACCATTTTAATGCGAGGTAATTCTGATTCAATAGCTGACTGCTGAGTGCAGCTAAAAAAAACTGTAATGATGATTAAATAAAATTTCTTCACTTTTGCAACTCCCTTAGTTTGGGTTTTATTCTACTAGAATAGCGTGATTTTGAAACTACTTTTTGTGGATCTTTTCTTAAAAATCGCTGCTTTTCGTCCGGTAAAGCTGCAAAGTCTTTACACTCTTTTGAACAGCACCCGTTATAGCTAGAATTACATTTCTTGCACTGAATAAATAGTATGTGGCAAGCATCATTGTCACAATCTATATGATCATCAGCAGGAGTATTACATTGGTGGCATTTTCCAATGATGTCATCGGTTATAGGCTCACTCATACGATCATCAAAAACAAAATTCTTACCAAGAAATTTAGAATCTAAGCCTTTTTCTTGAACGTCATGAGCATATTGAATAATACCCCCATTAAGCTGACTAACATTTTTGAATCCGTTTTTTATTAAATACGAGCTAGCCTTTTCGCATCTTATTCCACCCGTACAATATAAAAGTATTGGATCGGATTCATGACCGTTAAGCATTTTTTTAACTTTTGGTAAAAGCTCTCGCGATGTATCAACATCAGGAATGATGGCTTCTTTAAACCTTCCAACTTCGCTCTCGTAATAATTGCGCATATCAACGGCGATTGCATTATCATTTTCGAGCTTGTCATTAAATTCTTGAGCGCTTAAGTGATTGCCAACAATACTCATGTCATAATCGTTATCGTTAACCTTGTAAGCTACAATTTCATTTTTAACCTTTATTATAAGCTTATAAAATGATTTGCCGTCCTTAACTGCACGCTTCACTGGAATATCTTTAAGGGCGCTATAAGAGTTAATACTTTGTATGAATGTGTCCCAATTTTGCTCTGGACAACTTACTTGAGCATTAATACCCTCAGAAGAAACGTACACTCTGCCAAAAATGTTTAATTGAAACCATTTTCTATACAGCAAATCTCTCAAGAGATGAGGATCCTTGATTCTAACATATCTGTAAAAGGAACAGGTAACTCTATTAAAAGGTTCAGCTAACAACTCTTCTTTAAGTAGCTTTCTATCTTTTTTGTTGAAGAGTATTTCTTTATTCATTTTTTATAATTTCTATACCAGAATATCCTGGCATTTTTTTAACTAACCCCTTACCCATCAATATACTTGGGGTATAATACCCTTTCTGACTGAGATGTTGCAAAAGATATTCCGCAACAACAACTACTCCTACGGCTGTTACATTGTAGCCGTCTCCGGTAGAAAATCGTGCTGTAACGACCTTACCCTTAGGGTCTTTTACTTCGCCCCAAAAAAACGACTTTCCTTTTTTTCGAATTTCTGCTGTAGGTTGTTTCCAGTTTCGCTCGATCCAATTTTGCAGCAATTTGATAAACCATTTATTATTGAATAAATTAATAAATCTACGGTACCGTTTTATTTTTTTAACGGATCGCGGAGAACGCGATAGGTAGAACTCAATATTTGGTATACCTGTGCTATGATACGCTGTGAAAACATCTCCCCATGGAATTGTCATCGTATTGAATTTGCCTATACCAAAGTCAATGACTTTCTCTTTGTACGCAAGAGGTACTTTTTTAATTTTTCCATCTTTACGAACTTTGCCTCCTAAAAATAATCCCTGTGCAGCAGTTTTTGCAGTTCCTTTGCTTGCCTTAGAGCCGATAGGGTGCCAACCCATTTTAAGGTCTGTGGCATCTGGACATTCATCCTTTAAATATTTTGCAAGACAATCAGTTGGAATAACATCTGATCCAACCCCTGGGCAAAGAACTATGCCAGCGGACACAGCTTCTCTATCGCATTGGTTTGCATAATCGTATACAGAGATTTCGCCAGTAATATCAATATAATTTACCTTGGCTTGTATGCAAGCCTGGATCATCGTTTCTGCGGTTTCAGAGAAGGGTCCAGCACAATTTGCTAAAACGGTCAATCCTTTTATTTGACTTGCAACCTCATTAACACTAGATAATGAGAATATTTGAAAGTCTAAATTAAATTCATGAGCAATTTTTTCAATGGCAGGGGACCGACCAGCTAAAACTGGTTTTAAGCCGCGCTTGACCGACTCTTCAATAGCAAGCATTGCGGAGAATCCGTTTGCACCATATATCATCCATTTTCTTTCATTCATAACAGACGATTATAGAAGATTAAGGGGTTAAAAAAAAGAAAAAGCTACAAAAAAATAATTAATCGATTTCATAGTTCGCATTGTCACGCTCCATACCACCCTGTCTGCGTTGTTTATTAAAGCTACTTTTATCTTCCATCTTGCCAAATCGATATTCCAAGGTTAGTCTAACAGTTCGGGATGAAAAATTTCGTACTGACTCTTGGCTCCACGAATCATTTTGGAGGCTAAAACCGAACCCGGACATTGCAAAAGGATCGGATATATTCAAGTTAAGATTAAATCGTTCTTCCATAAACTTTTGCTTAATAGACATATTTGACCATGTCATTGCGTTAAAAGTGCCTATTGGAATTTCTTTTTTCGGTTGATGCCACATAAAAAACGAAATTTCGGTTTTTGGTGAAACGTTATACATAGACGTTATTCTGAAGTTATTCGTACGAGATGTATTATCGTATACATCACCATAAATATCGGTATTAATAACATCCCAATAGGTATTTCCTCCAAAAATCAGTCTTAATTTTTTACCCAAAGAACCAACAATATTATATTCAAAACCTTTGGTTTCCTTAGTGCCAATATTTCTGTATGATGCCAGGGAAGTACCATCGTCATTGACTTCTTTATGTCTCGTTATTTCGTCGGTTGTTTTCCTGTAATAGGTTCCAAAGCTCAGCGAAAGACCTCTATTAAATCTGGAAAAGTTTAGCTCATATGAATCGGTATATTCCGGTTTTAGAAAAGGATTTCCAGAACGGTAATTTCTGTTGTCTTGTCTAGAGATAAAGGGGTTCAGCTGTCTGCTTCGTGGGCGCTGAACACGTTTTGAGTAACTAGCTTGAAGTTGAATAAATTGAGGGGGTCCCAATGTAAATGATAAGCTGGGGTATAAACTAGTATAATCATTATTAAACTTTGTTGGGTTGCTTTTAAGATCTGAAAGCATATCAACCGCCTCATAGCGTAGACCTGCATTATAGCCAACGAGCCAGTATGATCCTCCATATTGGATATATGCAGCATTAACAGTTTCATCAAAATTGAAATCATTTGAAAACTGGCTATCATTAACAAATTGATTTAATGTGTAGTCATATACTTCAGCTTTTTGAGAATCATCTCTATCATTAGACTTGCTTGAAATACCTAACTCTAGCTTGCTACCACTTTCAAAAGGCCTTGTATAATCAACCTGAAAATCAAATCCTTTATTTTTTCCATCCGAACCATTTCTTGCTTCATTTGCATTATCAAAAAATTCCTCGAAATTATCCCACTCTGTATTCTTGTATTCACTATCGCCAAGATTATTTCCATCAGATAGTCTTAAATAAGATGTGAGCTTATGCTTTGGATTATTAAACTTTTTATCATAGTTAAGGTTTAAATTATAACCACCCCTATCACTATCAGAATCGCTAAGACGAACATATCTTGAATCACCTGGTCCGGTATCTATTGTATAATTATCAGTATCGCGATAATTATTTCCATCGCTTACCGTAAAAGAAAGACCCAGTGACTGTGTAGGATCTATAAAATATTCACCCCCTGTTTTTACAAATAGACTAGGACCACTGCCTTTAGAATTATACGACTGACTAAGGATATTATTAAATTGACCATAATCCATTTTTCTATAACTAGTGCCATCTGAGATCCACACTTTATTATTTAAACCGAGATTTACATAAGAATTATATTTTGTATTTCTGAAGTTAACTTGGCCAGAAAGATTTGTGCCTCCCTGCGTATCTCTTCCAGTATTAACATTGCCATTCAATCCTGCAAATCTGTTTTCTTTTAATACAATATTTATAATTCCAGCCATACCTTCAGGATCATATTTTGCACCAGGATTTGTCATTACTTCAATATCAGCAATATTTGCTGCGGGAACACTTTGCAACAAAGATTTGATATCGCCACCAGCAATGCTTGAAGGCTTACCATCGATCATAAGGTTTACTTTCGAATTTCCCCTTAAACTGATGTTATCATCTGGATCCACTTCAACACCTGGAACTTGTCGTAAAGCATCAATTGCTGAGCCTCCAGTTGTAAGTGAATTTCTCTCAACATTAAATATGCGCTTTTCAGCTGTTTGGACGAAAAGGGGGCGCTCTCCTTCCACTTCTACTCCAGCCATTTGCAATGAAGTTTGATTTAAGGAAATTTTTTCTAAATTGTATTCAGTTTGATTTTTACCGAACGGGAGAAAGGTGTATGGACCTAATTCCTTCTTTTCATACCCAATATATTCAACAACTATCTTGTGTCTTCCTAGTGCAATCTCTTTAACATGAAAAATTCCCCTATCATCTGTAATACCTCCTGTAAGAACGGTATTGCTACGACTATTAATAACAGATATTGATGCATATGGTATAGGTTCGCTTGTTGCAGAATCAACAACGGTTCCGTATACTTGTCCAATTTTTGGGGCTTTGCTCGGATCCATTTGACCCCCCTTGCCCATTCCTCCTCGCCAATTACCACGCTGAGAAAACGCTGTAGATGATAAAATAAATAAAATAGTTAAAATGGTATATTTCCGCATTGTATATAACCTTTGTATGTTTTCGTTACGCTGCACCTAAATTAAACTAACAGTTTTGGAATCAGTTAAATTTGCTCAGAAATATAATACGCTCAAAGTGCGCATGAAATAACATTTATTTTTCATTTTTTACTCACCCTGCACAGTTATAGTTAGTTTTCTTCGAGTTGGATTATTTCTGTGCTCGCAAAGATAGACATCTTGCCAAGTCCCCATATCTGCTTTTCCATTTCGTATCGGAATTGATAATGAAGATCCAAAAATAGCTGACTTTATGTGAGCAGGCATATCATCAGGACCTTCATCAGTGTGAATAAAATCCGGAGAGTTTTCAGGGACGAATTTATTAAAAAAGGTTTCGAAGTCGATCCGAACCGCTGGATCGGCTCCTTCATTTATTGCTAAGGACGCCGAGGTGTGTTTAATAAAAATATGAACAATGCCTACGGATAGATTTTTTATCTCTAATACTGAACCTATAACTTCATCTGTAATTATATGAAAACCTCTTGAAAGTTGAGGTAAGGTAATTTCTTTTTGAATCCACACAGACTATTTTACCAATGTCATTTTTTTTGTTTCAATTAATGGGCCTAGCTCAGCTTTAAAAAAATATACTCCAGGAGAAACCAAATTACCTTGCGCATTTTCTCCATTCCACACAATTTTTTTATACCCATAATGTTGATCTGATTCAATTAGTCGAATAACTTCATTCCCTAAAATATCATAAATAGTAATTAAAACCTTACTTGGCTCAGGTAGATCATAATGAAGGGTAGTTGAAGCATTGAAAGGATTGGGATAATTTTGAAAAAGTGCAAATCTCGTTGGCTGAAAGCCATACATTATAAATAAAGATATCTCGGATCTAAGATTTGGAAGCATAGACCACACATTATTTCCAGGGCATGAAGTAGTACCAAAATAATCTCGGTGACCTTTTAAGAGCTTGGGTTCAACTCCATATGCATCTGAAATCCAAGCATATAACTTAATCAATGATTGCTCTGAACTATAAGACATCTCATCATAGCAGGGTATACTTGTTTCAGGGGGATGGTAGCACCCCAAGAGACATACACCAATGTTTCCTGTATTTGCTCCTCCAACATGCGCTCCTAATACCGTCTCCGGTCTCCCCTGGTAAATATTTCCAGCCATATCTACCAAAAAATGGTAGCCAATATCACTCCAACCTCTTCCATCTTGGTGAAAATCTTGAATGGATTTAACAGCAGCTTTGCCTTCATCTAGAGTTCTAGCTCCCCAACCTGCAGCGTGATGCAAAGTCATTTTATTAAAGTAGGGATGGTTTGAATAGTCATACTTAGGATTTCGAGCACCCCATTCAGCACGGCTTATTATTTTAGGTTTATCAACTGAAATATTTTTGGGTATCATGGGGAGAATTTTGTCCTTTAGAACCTCCTCATTTTCATATTCAGTATAAATACCGCCAGTTATCAGCTTGAGCGGTTTATATGATTCTGCTATATATCTAATTTGCGTTACCTCGCTTTGTGATTTTTGAAGTAAAGATGCAATGAACCTATCTGAGTCTGGTTCATAAAATAATTTTACTGGATATTTTTCTGAAAGGCTGTCTCCTATAAATACATACTGAATCCAAACCGAAGCCCTATTATCCCCACTAAACCTAAGTGCTGCTCCTTCAATTTGAGTAAAGATATTTAACTCAAGAGAGTTTCCTTCAAGTAAATAGCCAGAGTTTGTCTTTGAAAGAGAGGGATTGCGATCAAACTCTATTGGCGATGCCGCGTCTAGTAATTGACCGCTTAACTCTGAAAGTAAAACGGTCATAAGTAAAGTGATGATATAAGTCTTCAAAACGCCTACAATATATAGCTCTATTCAAAATCACGCTAGAGCCTAAATACAAAAAAAAAGGCTCCCTTATAAAGAGAGCCTTTTTTAAACTAAGAAATTTGCTTTTTACTTCAAGAATGTCATGCGCATTGTTTTTTGCATATGAGGCGAGCTCATAGTGTAAAAATACATGCCACTTGATACTTGAACTCCATTCTTATCCATACCATTCCAAGAGATCTGGTATGTACCAGCTGGTTTTTCTACATTGTTCATTAATCGAACAACTTCTTGACCTAGCATATTATACACTGTAACAGTAATCTGATCTCTCATTGGAAGAGTATACTGTATCGTAGTAGTTGGATTGAATGGATTTGGATAGTTTTGACTTAGCTTGTAATCCTCGGGTGTGATGATCGTAAGCTCTCTTTCAATAGATAGCTTGACTGACGATTCGCTATATTCCATGATTTGAACATAGGTACCACCATCATCCACAGCCTGAAACGCAAGAACAACTTCACCTTTACCATCTCGATCAAAGTCTACACCAGCAACAGGTTTATTATTAAAACCGCCACCAGCGCCAGTATTATACTTTACAACGTCCCATGCAGACTCTCCACCAAGTACACTTGAGTCAGCTTTTAGGGTGATCTTTGCAAGCTCAGAACCTGTATTACCGCCAGCAAAAAGAGTTGGTACGCCACCATATGGACTCATGTTAAAATAACCTGCTCCATGGTCTTTTACGGAATTAACAGCTGCTAATCCGAAACGATGCCCTCTAGCAACTAGAGAAACTTCATCCGCGCCTATTTTCGTTGCATCACCATCTTTATCAGCATACACGTAGAGGTTCTGTGTGTAATAACCGGTTGCATAGATTTCATCTTTGCCATCACCATCCATATCTATAGCGGTTGGATTGAATGAAAAATCATCTCTACCAGCGGTATTGCCAGGAAAAGATGAAGAACCAAATCGTACGTATTCTCCACTGTCTGGTGCAGCATAAGTATCTGCTCCAGTAGCTTCAGCTACGAACATATTCCCGCTATTCCATGAGAAAAATGCGATTTCTTTTTTACCGTCTCCATCCGTGTCCGCTACCGCCATACTCATTGCGCTTCCACCACCATGATCGTTTCCTCTTACACCATCTTTATTGCGGTCACGAGGAGCAATAACAAATTCCTCTACTGCTTTTGGAAGAACACCGATATCACCTTGAACACCTACCACAAAGAAACGGTCTTCAGAGAAAGTGCTATATCCTGATGTTGGATTAGATCCTCCATTAAAAGCAAATATAACTTCATCAAGTCCATCTCCATCAACGTCATCTACTACTAAGTTTTCAGTATAACCACCGTAAACACTGTCCGTTGCAAATGCATTAATATTGACGTGCCATGGAGCTGAGAAACCATTATCAGTACCATCAGCCTCATACACCCATAGTCCAGATTGCGGATCGTCAGTATAGCGCCCTTTAAGGAAAATAACTTCACCTTTTCCATCTCCATCAAGGTCACCTGTTGCAACATTTCGAACGCCTGTTCCATAGTTTGATTTTGGACCAACAACCATACTCAAATTCATATCGTCCCAATATACTGCTCCTCCAGAGTAGCCTTTTTGACTATGAACAATAACTGCCTGTACTTTAGCAGCTCCCGCAGGTGCAGTAGCAGCGGTTCTTAAAAAATGCCATTTGTTTGGCTCGGATGTGCCGCTTAAGGTGTCTGACGTTCCACCAGCAAGTTCACCATAGCTTGCATCAAAGAATTTTATTTGGAGCCAAGCTTGTGAACCGTCTTTTAGTGAATCAGGAGACATAGTGTTTCCATACCCACCAAATGTATAGCTCATTCCAGGACTGGTATCACCTTCGTAATAACTAGGGGTAGTATTATCGGATCCATTATTTTGACCCCATGTCTTAAGCATGCTAGTTCCAGTTCTTGCCATAGCAGTGTCTACCCCTGATACACCTCCGTAAATATCGTTACCGGTTTTTTCTATTGATCTATTTGTTAGATCAGTCGGATAAATATTCCAACCGGTGTAATCTCCAGCTTCAAAACCAGAATTAGATAGCACATTATTTGGTGTAAACGGTGAGGTTTCATCAAAGATTTGAACTAACGTATCTGACCCAACGTATTCAAAGCCGTAGACACCATCACCACCTAGACCATTTTTATAATTTGGAACGTTATAATGCGTGGTCCATACCTCTTGCTTACCGTCACCATCAAGGTCAGTACCAGCAGCAATACCTCTAATGTCGCCGCCAGATCCAGCCCAAAGAGTCTTACTGGTTACAACGCCAATTTGCGTAAAGCTGTTTGTCGTGAAGTAAGCATCATCCCAATAAACGCTTCCACCGGACCAACCTTTCTGAAAATAGATTATAGCTGCTTGAACCATAGCCGCATTATCAGGCGCAACAGCTTGAGCACTTAAATAACGCCAAGTTGAATCTGCGTTGGAATCGACCGTATCAGAGGAAGCTCCAGGGAGCTCTGCCCAGCTAGAATCAAAGAATTTGATTTTAATATACGCTTTTCCACCGTCCCTGATTGCATCATCAGGATGCGTAGATGCATATATTGAGAAATTGTAAGACGCACCTGGTGTAGCAGCGGCTTCATAGTAATGAGGGGTTTCGTTATCGTTTCCGCCATCATACTGTCCCCAGGTTTTAAGCATTTTTGATCCACTTCGCGCAGTAACCGTTGCACTACTTTCATGGACGTTATTACCAGTACTTTCGATGGAACGATTTGTTTTATCGTTTGGCCAAATATTCCATGCGGAAAGTGAATCTTCGAAACTTGGATTGGTCAATAAATTTTGTGAAAAAAGAAATGTTCCCATACTAAGAAACATAAAACCTTTAACAATTTTATTCATACCTCTCTCCTTACTTTAGTGTATTGAATTAATTATTATAATTATATAAATATTGAATAGATACTAATAACAAATTGTATGTAAACACAATCAAAAATTATTATAAAATTTTTCTCACAAAAATAGTCAAAATTATATTAATATTGATTACGTCAATCTAAAAGATGTAAATCTTGATAGGCGATATTTCAATCTTATGAAAAAGGCTATTTTTATATCATTTTGATGGGTTTTAAAACTCTATATATTTTATTATCTCTCACATTTGCCTTTGCAAACTCAGGCAAAATATCTGGCAAAGTAACAGACTCAAAAACAGGTGGTCCTTTGGCTGGAGTAAACGTTTTTCTTGAAGGTTCATCTTATGGAGCAGCTACGGATGAGTTTGGAGAATATGTCATAATTAATATTCCACCTGGAAACTATACAGTCAAAGCTAGTTATATTGGATATACCTCCTACAAAATAACAAATGTCCGGGTGAGCCTTGATCGCACTACTACACAAAACTTTACACTTTCTGAAGCTGTTATTGAAGGAGAGGAGGTTGTAGTATTAGCTGAACGACCTCTTGTTTACAAAGATTTAACAGCTTCACAAAAAATTACGACATCAGATGAAATCAAAATAATGCCTGTAGAAACATTTCTTGGTGTGCTAACAACGCAAGCTGGAGTAAATCAAGGTGCTGGAGGTGAGTTACATATTCGCGGTGGAAGGTCCAATGAGGTTGGTTACTATATTGATGGTGTATCGGTAGCTAATCCATTTTTCACAAACGGTCTAGCTGTAAACATTTCAAACAAAGCTCTAGAGGAAATGAAAGTAGTATCAGGGGCATTTAACGCAGAATATGGCAATGCTATGAGTGGTATTGTAAATCTTCAAGTAAAAGATGGTGGTAAAAATTATCATGGAAGCTTGTCCTATCAATCTGGAGACCACCAGTCAAACGACTCGCAAATTTTTACAAATATTGATCAATTTAATCTCTTTACAAATAAGGTACTTGAGGGGACTATAAATGGACCTATGCCATTTGTAAAGAACAGAGAACAGTTTACATTTAATTTGAGCGCAAGGCTCAGTGATAGTGAAGGTTATTATTATGGGGTAAGAGAGCATACAGTAGGAGACTCTGCTGATTTTAGAGATAATGATAATTGGTATATTGAAATGAATGGTGACAGCAGCTTTGTTCCCATGTCTCCTAGCAACAATCTCAACCTTATGGGAAAGTTCACATATAAAGTAAGCCCTCTGATGAAATTATCTGTTCAGCTTCTCCACTCAGGTGGAAAATCAAAATCCTATTCTCATGTGTATAAATATAATCCCGATGGTACCTCTACATCTTTATCATCGAATAACAATTATTCAATTAAATTAAATCACGCGCTAAGTGCTCGTAATTTCTACGAAGCAAATCTATCCCTATCTAGTACAAATTATATGGGGTATCAATTTAAACCGATAGATCTCAGCTCTTCAGTTCATGAAGATGAAGCTGGGCGATTTGGGTTAGATAATTATGTTCTTCACAATCAATTTGAAGATTCTTCAAAATATTGGATTCTCAATGGCTCAGATTATGCACCTACATCTAGAATCAAAGGATCTCCCGCATCATCAACGTTCTTATTCGGGGGTTCTAACAGAGGACATTCCTACCGAAAATCTAATTCGATGTCTTTCAAGTTTGATTTTACCAGTCAAGTCAACAACAGGCATGAGATTAAGACCGGAATAAATTATCGTTCGGACAAACTCGACGAGCGCAATTTCTCTGTACTGTATGATAATCAAGAATACAGGGTGCCAACAATTTTACCGGAAAACGATTCGCCTTCGCATAGCCACTATAATAATGTTGCAACATTTTTCTCTGGCTATCTACAGGATAAAATTGAATATGACAATTTTATCACAAATATTGGAGTTAGATATGATCAGTTTAATCCTGATGAAAACTATATAATTGACTTTCTTGATCCAGAAGGTGAAAGTAAAAAAGCAAAGAATAAAGTTATGGTTTCACCGCGTGCTGGGGTTGCGTTCCCTATCACAGATCAGGGCATACTGCACTTCTCGTACGGACATTTCTATCAAATGCCCACACTTCGACGTTTGTACAAAAGAAGTATTTTTGGAGCAGGCTTGTCCCCTTCGATTGGTTTTGCTGATTTAAAACCTGAAAAAACCGTACTCTATGAATTCGGCTTGCAGCAACAAATTGGAAAAATTACCGCAATAGAGATGAGTGCTTTTTATAAGGATATCAGAGATTTATTAGCCCTCCAATCTATTAGATATGAATCAGAGAAATATGGTCCATCCAATTATTCAATTTATATGAATAAAGATTACGGAAATGTTAAAGGGTACACTTTTAGCTTTACAAAAAGGTACGATCCTATATCAAAAACCTCTGCTTTTGTTGATTACACCTACCAAGTGACTGAAGGTAATAGCGTTAATTCTGGCTCATTTTACTACAATGCACTTTCTGGGGAGCAAGAAGAAAAGCGCATTGTGCCCTTAGCATGGGATCAGCGACACATACTAAATACAAATCTATCAATAGGAGATCCACGCAATTGGAATGTTGGCATTATTAGCAAACTTTCAAGCGGCTGGCCCTACACTCCAAATATTCCCGATGCAAATTATGTTCCTCAACCTAATAGTGGAAGAAAGCCATGGCAATGGCGCATCGATATGCGAGTTCATAAGAACTTTAAAGTTGGTAACCTCAATTATCTATTTTTTATGAAAATTTACAATCTGCTTGATCGAAGAAACGAAAGATATGTCTTCAATGATACGGGTCGTGCGGGGTATACATATGTGTATCAATCAACGCAAGAAACTCAAGGCTTTAAAAATCACTATGGTGAATCGGGTGTTCATGAATGGTCAGAATACCAAATAAGACCTCATTACTACACCTCACCTCGCTCAATTAATATAGGTTTTTCAGTAGACTTTTGATGAAGAAATTGAAAATATTTAGATTAGTTTTCCTTGCAATGGTTTTTATTGGGCTGACCAATGCGCAATCAAAAAAAGCTAGGCGTTTTTCAAATGATTGGAAGAAAGCTGGTCCTGAAAAGTCATGGAATTCTACTGAACATGAATACTTTTATAAATGGCGTAATGATTTAATGGAAAAAAAGGCAAGATTAAACGATCAAATACTTAGACGCCAAAAAGCAATTTTGAATGGAAATAAAATTACGACTGAGATTTGGAATTATGGTTCAATCTCTAGCCCTGGTAATAGGGTTACAGATATTGTGTGGGAAGGGCTAGGCTATGGCTACGAATTTGGACCTTTTATTGGAGCCGTTGTCCCCGTTCCAGCTGGAAGCCATCAAGACGCTTACCAAAAAATTGGTGTAGATGGCAACCCAGTACTCGATGATGATGGCAATCCTATTTGGCTAGCTCGCGTAATTAGCGATGGCCTAGTGTCTCTTGGTGGAGAAATTTCTCCAGATGGAAAAACGTTCTATGGGTGGGAGCCGTTAGCGTTCAATGAGCAAGGCGTACCTTACGGCGATCCAAATAGTCCACGCATACCTACTTCTAATGATGTAGATCGCAGTGGCGATGGTAAGCCCGATAGCTGGCCTGAAGGCTGGTATAACCCAAACTTAAAAAGATATGTTTGGCCGGGCGCGTTAAGACAAGGGTCTTCAAACTCTGATCTTGAATCTTTTTTTGTTGTTGACGACCGGTCAAATAAAGAGTTTAAGTATTATCCCTTTCCAAATGATTCAACTAGAATGGGACTTGGGATTGAAATTGAGTGCAGGTACTATCAATGGTCCAATCCGTTAGCTGAAGATGTCATATTTCTCATTTATAAAGTGACAAATAAAAGTGAAAAAGATTTAAATGACGTTATTTTTGGAATGTGGGGCGATCCTCATATTGGTGGGCCATCAAACTGGCAAGACGATTTATCATACTTTGATCGAGAATTAAATATGGTATATGCTTGGGATGAAGATAATAGATCTGATGTGGCAGGCAGAGACCCTGGATATTTTGGCTATATCTTTCTTGAGAGCCCAGGAAATCCTTATGATCAGATTGATAATGACGGGGATGGAATTGTAGATGAAAGCAGAAATAACGGCATAGATGATGATGGAGACTGGGATGTAAACAAGCATGATGTTGGAGTTGATGGTATTCCAAATACGGGCGACTCTGGCGAAAATGATGGATTACCAACAGCTGGAAACGCTTTTGATATTCGACAACCTGGTGAGCCAAATTTTGAGTGGACAGATCTTGATGAATCTGATATGATAGGCTTAACGAGCTTTGCTGCACCAAACTTTGGTGGGAACAATAGAATTTCAAAAGATGACTTTATATATACAAGCTATATGAATCCAGGAGAGTTTGATTCACTTAATTCAGATGTAGCTGGAGATAATATTTTTCTGTACGGTTCTGGAAGATTTACTCTAAAAGCTGGTGAAGCAAGGAGATTTTCTATCGCATTATTAGTAGGTGATAGTTACGATGACCTTACGTTAAACGCTAAAACCGCAAGACAAATATATGAAACGAACTATCAATTCGCCAAACCGCCTGAAAAACCAAATCTTACCGTAGTGCCTGGCGATGAGAAGGTAACCTTATTCTGGGATGACATTGCTGAATCATCTTATGACCCAATTTCAGAGGAATATGATTTTGAAGGATATGTTATTTATAGAAGCACTGACCCCAGCTTTCTTGATCAGCAGAATATTACCGATGTTAACGGATCTCGATTCCTATTTGAGCCTTTAAAAACTGCTACAGGGGGATGGGCAAAATTTGATCTCATAAATGAATATCAGGGGCCCAGTGATATCCCCTATACCGGAAGAGGTGTTGCTTACCATTTGGGAAATAATACTGGTCTAGTTCATTCATTTATTGATTCTAATAATGTTGTGAATGGGCAACGATATTTCTACGCAATCTCAGCTTATGATCATGGAACAAGGATTATGAATATTGGTCCTAGCGAATCATCTAAAACCATCACGTTAAATCCAGAAACAAATGAAATATTTTTAGACATCAATACTGCCAGTGTTATCCCAAGCCTACCAGCTGCCGGATATACTACTGGAAGTTGGGAGATGATAGATTCAGTAGCATTCATTGATCATGTTGAAGGGTCTGGTACTGGAAGTTTTGACTTAGAGCTTCTTGATCCAAGAGCACTTGAAGATACAAATACTTTTCAAATAACCTTCAAAACAAACCCTACCCGCTATTCTATTGAGGACTTAAAACCAATTACTGAAAAACGAAAAGTAAAAACAGATGTTTACATTACGTTGAAAAAGAACCGAATAAATTCAAACAGCTTCGTAGTATCACGCGATAGTGAAATAATGCAAGAAGGAAAAGATTACAAGCTTTTTGCTGAATCTGGTCAAATTGTTGTTTCTTCTGATTTAACAAGCCTGATATCTAATGGAGATGAAATTGAAATATCTTACACCTTTTTTCCACTTTGGGATAGTCAGAAACTTAACTCTGAAGAGTCAAATCCGGTTATTGACGGTATAAAACTTTATGCCAAAGATAATATTCTCGAGTTGAATCGAGACAAAACTCGTTGGCAGATTGGAAGTACAGGAAATTATCGCGC
>CETL01038141.1_pt1 | contig 16969 bp, 14 predicted proteins | sample 356371 | NCBI WGS metagenome assembly CETL01 (sample SAMEA2622518, study PRJEB7988) | marine metagenome | biome: marine biome (ENVO:00000447); feature: surface water layer (ENVO:00002042); material: "saline water (ENVO:00002010), including plankton (ENVO:xxxxxxxx)" | depth 5 m | reverse complement strand
AAAGCTTCGCCATCTCTTTGTTTTACTTGTGTCATTTGACTCCTGATATATTAACGCTGTGAGTATACATGTTGATAGCCTTTCATTCAAGAAATTAAATTTATACAATTATTTAATCTTTTATTTGTCTCTTTAATTCCTAAAATTTCAATAGATTCAAATAAAGGAGGGGATATTTCAGACCCAGTAATACAATTTCTAATTAAACTTAAATAATCTCTAACCTTTAAACCAAGCTCTTTACAATTTTTCCTTAATAATTCTTCTATACTAGTATAATTATTATTGCCATTTTCATTTAATAATCTTAAATCTTTGATTAAATTATTTATTAGATTTTTAATCTCATCATTTTCAAGATCTGCACACTTAATTAGATCTTTTTTTGGCAAATCATAATCAAAAAAGAATTTTATTAAAGGATATATATCATTTATGGATTTGATTCTTTCTTTAATTAATGAAGAGATTTTTAAATAATCTTCATCTCTATATTTAATATCTTTTATTGAATTTGTTTTAACTTCGTCTTTAATTATATTTACCAGTTTTTCTTCCTTCATTTCTCTAATATGAACACCGTTGACCCAAGAAAGTTTTTCGGAATCAAATATTGAAGGGCTTGTGCTCAAACTCTTTATTTCAAACAATTTTGATATATCCTCTGGATTTAAAAACTCTAAATCATTACCAGGAGACCAGCCTAAAAGAGCTAAATAATTTAATAAAGCATTAGGAAGTAAGCCTTGTTTTTTGTATTCAATTATCGAACTTGCTCCATGCCTTTTACTTAATTTTGATTTATCTTTTCCAAAAATTAAAGGTAGGTGAATAAATTCTGGTATCTTTGCTTTTATAAAATTATAAATTAATACGTGTTTAGGTGTGCTCGATATCCACTCTTCTCCTCTAAGAACATGACTAATTTTCATTTGTGAATCGTCTACAACATTTGCTAAGTGATATGTTGGCATGCCATCAGCTTTTAAAATAATAAAGTCGTCAATATTTGAAAGGTCAAAAACAAGGTTACCTCTTTTCAAGTCATTGAATTCAACGTTTCCTGATATTGGAACCTTTAATCTAACAACAACAGGCTTTCCATCTTTTTTTGATTTTTCTAATTCTTCCCTTGGTCTATTCCTTGAAAAACCATTATAACCAGGAGCTAATCCTCTAGATTTTTGATTATTTCTTATTCTTTGTAATTCATCTGATGATAAATCGCACATGTAAGCCTTGTCTTCATCTAGGAGCTTATTAACCACTTTTAAATACAATTCTTTTCTCTCTGACTGAAAATATGGACCAAAATCTCCTCCTATTCCAGGTCCTTCATCATAATTTAAATTTAGCCACTTTAGCGCTTCGATAATATTTTCGGTTGAACCAGGTACTAATCTATTTCTATCTGTATCTTCAATACGCAAGATAAATTTTCCATCATTTTTTCTAGCAAAAGCCCAATTAAATAGTGCTGTTCTAATAGCACCAAGGTGAGGGTCTCCTGTTGGGCTAGGTGCAAATCTGACTCTTACATTATCAATTTTGTTCATAAAACTTTCTCAATACTCTTAAATTCCTTTATAAATTCTTTAGGAATATCGTCTTTTATGTCAATATAATTTTTTTTCACTGGGTGTAAAAATTTCAATCTATATGAATGTAATAAAATTCTACTAGAAATATTTTTATATTTCTTTGAATACACCTTGTCACCAAATACTGGGTGCCCCAAAGAGCTCAAATGCACTCTAATTTGATGGGTTCTGCCTGTTTGAATTTCTACTTTTAGTAGGGATAAATTATTCTCATTGTAAATTTTTTCATACTTTGTGTATGCTTCCTTTCCAGTACTAATTAAAGCCCTTTTTTTTCTATCTTTTGGATGCCTGCCGATAGGAGCATTTATTATACCTTTGTTTTTTGTGTTCCCAATCACCACAGCTAGATATTCTTTTGTAACTTCTCTTTTTTTAAATTGATCTTTTAATGATTCAAAAATTATATTTTTTTTTGCAATTACCATTAAACCCGAAGTCCCTTTATCTAATCTGTGTACAATTCCAGGCCTGGAATCTTCTCCGACTTGTGAAATTTTAGGGTATAAATTCAATAAAATATCTACGAGGGTAAATGATCTAGTATTTTGCGATGGATGAACAATAATCCCAGAATCCTTAGAAATTATTAATAAATCATCATCTTCATACTTAATTTTTAAATTAAATTTAGAATTTGAAATTTTTTTTTGAGTTTTATAATCGTTTTCATCAATAATAATTTCATCTCTAAATCTAATTAGATTTGCTGCTTTCTTAACAACTATTCCATTAACCTTAACTTGTCCTAGATTTATAAACTGAGTTATTTTGTTTCTAGCGAAACTAGAATTAGAAGACAAAAACTTATCAAGCCTTATTTTTTTATCATTTTCATAAATTATTTTCATCTAAATTTTTTCATTTTTCCAACTGATAAATATATGAACAATCAAAAGAAACATACCTACACTTATACATGAATCAGCAATATTAAATACTGGCCAAGTACCAACGTCAATAAAATCTGTTACAGAACCTAGCCTAATTCTGTCAATAATATTTCCTAAAGCGCCACTAAGTTGTAAAGATATTGCTATTTGAAGTAAATTTGATTCTCTAGTATAAAAAATTAAGAAATACGAAATAAAAATTATTGCAAAAATTCCGACTATCATTAAAAATAAATTAGCGTCATTTATGATGCTAAATGCACTTCCAAAATTTCTTACATGAGTGAATCTGAAAAAACCTGATTCAGGAATTGAGTAACCAACTTTTAAATTTCTTATCACTACTTCTTTTGTGAGTTGATCAATTATGAAAAAGATAATTATTAGAAAAGGTATGTAATATTTTCTATATTTTGTCATTTCTATAATATTATTAATTAAGATAAGTAATTTAATTTTACTTTAGCAATTTTACATTAAAATAAAAAAATTATTTGGAGTTTTAAATTGATTGATTTAAGAAGTGACACAGTAACTAAACCAAGTGATGCTATGAGGAAAGTCATGTATGATGCTGAAGTTGGTGATGATGTTTACAAAGAAGACCCCTCTGTAAATAAACTTCAAGAAATGGCTTCTATAATTACAGGTAAAGAAGATTCGCTTCTTGTTTCTTCCGGAACAATGGGTAATTTAGTGTCTTTGCTTACGTTAACAAATAGGGGTGATGAAATTATTTTGGGTAACAAGTGCCACGTATATGCATGGGAAGGTTCTGGAGTTTCGATATTTGGTGGCATAAGTATGAAAATTATAAAAAATAATGAAGACGGAACATTTGATCTAAATGAGCTTAGAAATTCCATAAATCCTGTAGATGATCATAAACCAAAAACGACAACAATAAGCATTGAAAATACACACAATGAATGCGGTGGATCGCCACTTGAACTTGAATTCATTTCTGAGGTAAAAAACATATCAAAAAAAAATAATCTTAAAGTTCACATGGACGGTGCAAGATTATTCAATGCATCTATTGCTCAAAACGAGAGCATTGAAGATATAGTTAAGAATGTTGATTCATTGACGTTTTGTTTATCAAAAGGTTTAGGCTGTCCTGTTGGAAGCATTATATCCGGATCAAGAGATTTCATTAATCAGGCAAGAAGATGGAGAAAATCAATAGGTGGCGGAATGAGACAGGCAGGTATTATTGCTTCTGCAGGTATTTATGCTTTAGAAAATATGGTGGATAGGCTTGAAGAGGATCATATTAATGCAAAAAAATTAGCTAACGGCTTATCCAATATATCTGGAATTAATATTGATAATGAATATGTTAAGACAAATATTTTAAGATTTGAGCTTTCTACTAAAATAAACCAAGATAAATTTATCAGAGATATGAAAAAAGAAGGTGTTTTATTTAACTCTTACTATGGCGCAATCAGAATGGTGACAAATTGTAGTGTTTCGTCAAAAGATATTGAAAAAGTTATTGATGTGACTTCAAAAATAATTAGAACATTAAAGAAATGATTGTAATAGGAATTGTTGGTTTAATATCATCTGGCAAGACTACACTTTGTGAAACAGTCTCTAAAAATGGATTTAAAATAATAAATTTAGATATTCTTAGTCACGATGTATATCAAGTTGGGTCAGAACCTTATAATGAAATTATAAATACATGGGGACCTGAAGTTCTAGATGAAAAAAAAGAAATTTCTAGATCATTTCTAGCTGAGAAAGTTTTTAGGAAAGAGGATGATGGAATAAATAAGCTTGAAAAAATAGTTTGGCCACATTTAATTATTAAGCTTGAAGAAAAACTTAAAGAATATCACCAAGAAAAAGTCATATTTGTCGAAGGGGCAAAAATATTAAATAGTGAATTTGTAAAATATTGCAACAAAATTTGGTGCGTTGTGTCTTCTATTGAAAATATTAAGGAAAGGATATTTTCAACAGCTCTGGATCATAGGAACTTATTAGAAAGATTAAAAAATCAAATTAATGAATATACCCACCTAACAGGAATTGATGAATTTATTGAAAATAATTCTACGAGGCAAGATTTTGATAATAATGTAAAATTACTTTTGGAAAAAATAAGAAAGGAATACTTTAATGACTCAAAGTAACCAAGAAGCAAAAAATTATAACATTGAAGACTATTCAATAAATGAAGAGCCTTTTTACATACCTACATCTGATGAAATTAAAATTTTTGAATCAGCATATAATCAAAAAGTTCCAGTATTGCTTAAAGGTCCAACTGGCACAGGTAAAACAAGATTTGTTGAGTACATGTCTTGGTATATTTCTGAAAGAAGAAAAAAATCTGTTCCCTTGGTTACAGTTGCCTGTCATGAAGATTTAACTGCTAGTGATCTTGTAGGCAGATATTTAATAGATGCATCTGGGACAAAGTGGATTGATGGGCCTCTTACTAGAGCTGTAAAGTCAGGAGGCATTTGCTATCTTGATGAGGTTGTTGAAGCTAGAAAAGATACAACAGTAATTATTCATCCCCTTACAGACCATAGAAGAATATTAACAATTGATAAACTCGGAGAGGTTTACGAAGCTGATAACGATTTCTTAATGGTTGTTTCATACAATCCGGGATATCAAAATGCTTTGAAAGACCTAAAGCAAAGTACCAGGCAAAGATTCGTAGCAATAGAATTTGATTTTCCTTCTCCTGAACTGGAAAGTAAGATTATTCAATCTGAATCAGGTGTTGATCAAAAAATATCTGATTCTTTAGCTGCATTAGGTGAAAAGATAAGAAACCTAACAGATCACGGTTTAACAGAAGCTGCAAGCACAAGAGTACTTATTTATGCCGGTAAATTAATTAAAGATGGTATAGAGCCAAGAAGAGCATGCCAAGTTTCAGTGACTTGGGGAATAACCGACGATCAAAAGTTATATAAAAGTATTGAAGAAATCATTACAGCAATTTTTGAATAATAACTTGAAAATTGATGATATAAAAATGGTTAAACATAAACAATTTGACTTAATTAGATATAAAAAAAGAAACCTTAAGCCTTCCTCAGTTTTCATTTTGATTTTTGAAACGATTACCGGCAGAGAAATTTTATTTCTAAAGAGATCAAGTTTTCTTGAACATCATAAAGATGAAATATGTTTTCCTGGAGGTTCATATGAATTTAATGACAATGACCTTCTTGATACTGCTTTTAGAGAAGTTGAGGAGGAGACCGGTATTAAAAAAAATGATATTGAGTTTAAGTTTTCGTTAAAAGAGGAAGTCACAAGGACTAAGTTTGTAATTAAACCATTTGTTGGTGTAATAAAAAAAGAAGTTGAAATTGTATTAGATAATTATGAAATTGACGATTATTTTAAGTTGCCTTTAGATGTATTTTTAGATAAAAAAAATATCAGAAGCTATTGTTTTCTAAATTATAATAATAAATTAGTTGTGAAACCGGCTTTTTTTTATAACGGAAAATTAATTTGGGGGGCAACTGCAAACATATTAAATGAATTATTAGAAAAAATTTAAAATGAAAGATTTAATAAAAAAGGAATTAAATAAATACAATATACAGACAATAATCAGAGATAATTTTATTGAAGCTGTTTCTGAAGGATTAAATCCCAATGGAATCGATATTTGGATTAATACAATTAAGTCTTTTGGCAAAACACCTAATTCTATAATAATAATTAAATGTATTATTACTGAAACTCCGGTAATTTTGAGGTCAATTCCTCAAAGCCAATATCTAGAATGGGTAAAACAGTGTTACAGAATTTCTGAAGTAAGTGAGGACTTATCAATTACATATATAAATTCAACAAGTGGTGTAATTGCAAATTTAAAGCCTAGGCATCTTCTTGATTGGGGAAATCTTGGCCTCAGTTTGTATAGGTCATCAAAGAACTCTGCATCATTAGTTAATAATTTTTTTAAATATTCACCCTCATTGTCTTTAAAATTTGGTTATGAAGAACTTGAAATTCTGAATGATACTTTAAAAAGAATATCTACAAGATCTATAAGTTTCTCTATAAAAATACTTGATTGGGTTTTAAAAATATCTACAAAGACGCCAAGTGACTTAATTTCCTGGAATAGAATTATAAATTTAGTTTCAAAAAAACTTATTAAGGATTTTGAAGAGATTTTTAGTATTCTTGCTGAAAGCGCTGATACTATAAACGATAACAAGACTTTTCTAAATTCATTACCATTAATAATTGATGATAATCCTCAAATATTCAAGCAATTTATTAAAAATTCCATTCAAATTTTTAATTCTGAATATAATAATGATCATTCTTACCAAGATCAAATAAAAAAAGTTATTGAAAAAACTAATTATGAAGAAATTTTATTATTTTCAAAAAATTATTTGGAAATGAGAGATAAAATATCCCAAGAAAAATTTAAATTATGGTTTGACAATTCATTAATTAACTCAAATTCTAATGGAAAAGGATTTTTTTCATTAGAAAACCAAAAATCAAAAGATATTTTCAATGACCTCACTTTTTCTGTGGATCTTGATATAGAAAAAGAAATTTTAAAATTATATTGTTGTGCTTTAAGTGGGTCAGATTTAGCAGTACAAAGTTCTTCGGTTATGGTAGACAAAGAGATTGGTTGGTTCAACCCCGATTTAGCTACCACGGAAGGAACAACAATTTTTCTCCCTGAATCCATAAAAAAATTTAATAAAAAAGAAAAAAACTTTTCTTGGATGAAAGTTATAGCTACTCATCAGGTTGGACATATTGAGTTTGGAACATTTCATTTCAAATTAACAAGTGAATCTAATTATTTTAAAAATTTAAGATATGAAATAAAGAATGATTTCGAAAACAAAAATAAAGAAATAACTGATATGACGAATTTTTTCAAATTCTTTGATGATACAAAGTTGGCACAGGATATTTTCTCTATTTTTGAGGCTTACAGAGTTGATCAAAAAATAATAAGAAAATATTTGGGAATTAAAAAATCATTCCTTAATGTACAAAGTGATTGCTTAATTGGAAGACCAAAAGTATCTACACTTCCTGCTAGAGAGCAATTACTTGAATTATTAATAAGATTTAGTTTGAACGACTTAAGTCAAAAAGTTGCAAAAAATTTACAATCTGCTTTCGCAAAATTATTAAATTTAATTATTTTATTGAAATCAACTGACTCAAAAGTTGAAGATACTGCTGAAGCTACATTAAGGGCTTATAAGATACTAAAAGAAATTAAAAATTTACATGAAGAAAATTTTGACGAATTTGATTACGATTTTAATGTCGAACAGAATTTTAATGATGATAATTTTGAAAGTTTAACAGAATTTTTTAGTAATTTTAGTGAAGAAAATGATGCTGAAAAGAATGATGATATTCAAAATTCTGAAGACTCAAATAATTTAGATCAGAATGAACAAACTTCAATTCAAGAAAATTACAATTCACCACAAGAGGTTGAGTTTTGGGGAGAGTTTAAACCTGAACTTTCTCAATTGCTTTACGAGATGAATGCCAATGAAGCAGAACTCTCTGAAGAAGGCGATTTAAATGACCTTACTCAAGATCAACTTGAAGAAATGTTAAAAGATTCTGTAGAAGAATCTATAAAGGATGAAGATGATCAAGTTTCTGAGTCAGATATAACACAAAATTTAGAAGATGCCCTTAAAGATATGCAAATGGATAGAAGTGATGAGGACAATTCAAAATTTGGAGATAAATTCGATCATTTTGACGAAAATGGCAAATCTTTAGAGATTATAGAAGATAACCAATATTTGTATGATGAATGGGACTTCAGAGATGAAACATACAAAAAAAATTGGTGTCTTGTTAATGAAAAAACAATTGGAGAGGGCGATTTAACTTACTACGAAGAAACTTTAGAAAAATATTCTGATATTGTAAAAGACATAAAAAAACAGTTTGAATTAATTAACCCAGAAACTTACAGAAAAGTTAAAAGATTACAAGATGGAGAAGAACAAGATTTAGATCTAACTGTTGAGGCTATGATAGATCTAAGATCTGGCATAACTCCATCTGAAAAACTTTATTGGAGAAGAAACAAAGTCGAAAGAAGTATAGCTGTTGCATTCCTATTAGATATGAGTGCTTCTACTGCAGAAGCAATTGATGACTCTTCAAGCCAGTCAGATGAATGGTCCGCACCAAGTGACCCAGAGAAATATATGGAATGGCTAAGAAAAAGAAGATCTCAAGGATTTAGAAGGTCATATAAAAGAATAGTTGATCTTGAAAAAGAAGGATTAATTTTGCTTCTTGATGCATTGGAGACTCTGGGTGACAAGTATGGAATATTTGGTTTTTCAGGATACGGTAGAGAAAATGTAGAATATTACACTATTAAAGATCTTGATGAGAAGTTTTCTTCAACTATACCAAAACGTATTGATAGAATAAGCCCTTTACACGCAACCAGAATGGGGCCAGCTGTGCGACATTGTGCATCAAAATTAATGCAAACTGATGAAAGATCTAAATTTATTTTTTTAATAAGTGATGGTAGGCCACAAGATAGAGGTTATAGTAGGGAAGGAGTTGAAAAAGAATATGCTGTAAATGACACAAAAAAAGCATTACTAGAAGCAAAAAAACAAGGAATAACGACATTTTGTCTTACAGTTGACAAGGAAGGTCATGACTATATGAAGAGTATGATGGACGACCTCAGTTATGAAGTCCTGGATGACATCTCATCTCTTCCATTGAGAATCCCTCAATTATATAAAAATTTAACATCTGATTAATAATTGCAATTTGATTCAGATTTTTTGTTTAAAATGTGATTTGTGCAAAAAATAATTTGGCCGAGTGATGATGCCCAGTTATTATCCAATTCGACTACATCAGCAGTATCTTGAAAAACAGCGTTTATATTTTTAGGTTGGTAATATTCCCGCTCTATATCTCCAAGACTTAAAGTGATAGGTTTAATTAACAATGAACCATTTGCACTAAATATATTATTTCTTAAATAAATATAAGTACTATTTTTACTTATACCATACTGTTTAAAATCATCTTCATTTTCAAGCCCAGTTACAACAACTTGATTAATTTTTGGATTTTGCATTATATTTAATATTTCATCAGCATATTTAGAATCTAAATCTTTGACTCCAGTGCACGGTTCTTTTTCCGTATAAGATTTACCTGTCAATTCATCAATTAAAATATCGCAAATTTTCCAGCCATTGTTGTTTTCATTAAAAATATCTCTACCAAAACCCTTTAATAAATTTCCCGATTCATATATTAATATTTCATTTATATTTTCTTTTTCAAATTCATAAACCCATTCAGGATATGGAGGAGATTCTAGCAAATATTTTATTGCGTTCCCAAAAGATTTGTTCAGAGCGTACACGTTATTATCATTATTTAATTTTATATACTGGTATGCTCCATCTGGGCTTAAATCACCGAAATAAATTATAAATGTATTAAAATTTGAATTTTCATTTAAACCAATTGTTGCAGTAAGAACAGGCGTACTTAATCCAAAATCATCTATACTTGTATTATTATTTAAAACTATTTCCCTTTGGATTACAGGCTCCTTTATTAGAAAAGTAATCCCAGACCACCTTGAATAATTAACTGGAAAATTTAATTTGTCTGAATATATTCTCCAATTATTTTTAATTAATTCAAATTCAACAATATCTTTGTCATTTTGGACAGTTAAAGAAATTATTTCTTCTTCCGGAATTGTATATAAAAAAGTTCTTTTTCTTTCTATTTCTTGTTGTGGATCTTTTTGAATAAGAAAAATTGAAACTGGAGTTATTATTGATAATATAATGATTAATATTAGCGTCGCTCTAAAATTCATTATCTCCTTCGCCACCAATTATAAACTCCTAATGACAAGGATAATACTGGTAAAAATAACCATCCGCTCCATCTTAAAAAGTTTCTTTCATCCTTTGTTAAAACTAATTCTCTAAAAACTTTTTCTTTAGGTCTGATCGATATCAACTCAACATCACTAGTTAACCAATTTACTGAATTTGCAAAAAGATCTTCATTTTTTGCAGAAAAGATAAATCTATTGCTTGCAAAATCTGTATCTCCAGATATTAATAATTTTGACTTAGTATATGTACCATCTTCTTCTCTTTTTGGAACACTTTTAATTTCTGAAATAACTTCAACAGCAAGAGCAACTGGCAGAGGCCCTGATATATCATCATTATCAAATTCAATTATTTCTTTAGATCTCTCTTCCCAGCTGTTAATTGTAGTGTATGCAATAGGTTCAGCTTTTACATATGGAATACCATCTTCGGTAATAGGAATTTCTTCGTTTGGTAAAGACATTCCTATAAATTTTGAACCTGGAAAATAAATTACATCAAAGTTATGAGTTATTGGGTGATCAGGAATTTGAAGGTTAGAATCTTTAATTTGAAGGAATTCTAAATTTGGAGCAACATAACTTATCCTATCAATCAGGGTTCCATTACCTGAAATAATTCCCCATCCTGATAGCATTTCTATATACCCTTTAGGTGAACCTGGCTCCATTAACATCATTATATTTCCACCGAGCGTTATATATTCCTTTAAGACATTTTTTTCAGATTCTAATAAATCATCTAAAGGGTCTGAAATAATTATGACAGCTGGGAAAAGATCTAGCTCATTAGATAAACTAAAATTCAAAAGAATTCTAGATAGTTCATCTGTAGTAATTGATGAAACATCATAATTATCTCTTTCTAATGTAATTTTAGCTTGGCCAAGTGAATTACTAGATCTGTCAATGTTATTAATATCCCTTTCTTCATGACCTGAAAGAAAGAATACGCGTTTTCTTTTTATTTGACTTGAAATGAGCATACCAGAAATTACATCCTTTTCGTTAAACACATCAATGCTCAGATTAGGATCACCCCCAACAATGTGAGCTAATCTTTGTGATTCTTCTAGCTTAAATACCAATACTGGTAAATCTCTTCCAGATAAGTATTTATCAACATTTAAAATGCTTGATAAATTAGGGTCTAAGTCAGGATCAATATGTTTAAAAGTAAGCTCATATTCATTTGAATTTCTTGAGAATTCACTTAATAAATCTTCAGTCCTTTTTATTGAAAGAGTATCTTTGCTCGAATCATTCCTTAGAAACATAAAAATTTCTAAATTTTCACTTAAATTTTCAATTGCATTTAATGCCTGATTTGAAAGATTATACTCTTTTGATGCAGTTAAATCTGATCTAAACCACGAAGGTGTTATTCCATTTTTATTACTTACATAAATTACAGAATTAATAATTATTGAAATAAGAATTACTCCAATCAGCATAAATAAAGTGTTAGCGCCATATGCACCCTTAGAGCTAATTAAATAATTTCTTATTTTAGGCAAATTAAAAATTATAGAAATAAGCAGAGATAAAAGCCCTATTCCAATAATTAGTACCCCAGTTGATTGAATATCTCTCAAAAAAATAGCAACAATTAAACCAATAACTATTAATGTAAATCCTGAAATAAAAGTTACATATTGTATTGAGTATGAATAGCTTTTTATCAAATCAATAAAGCTCTTCTTTTCATGCTTAAATTTTCTGTCTTTATTTATCTCCATCTTCTACTTTCAAGGCTAAAAATTGTGAGGACAAGAAAAATGGCAGTTATAGAAATATAAAAAATTATGTCATAAAAATTAATTATTCCTCTTGCAAAATCTGCAAAATGCCCGCTTTCAGCAATACCAAAACTACTATTATCAAATAATGAAAAAGACCCGCCAAGCTGAAGTTCATTTAATATAGTCCCAAAAATCCCAGTTACTCTTGATGAAACAAAGTCGATAAAAGTTAGGAAAGAAAGAGTCCCAGATCCAACAACTAATGAAACTAATTGGTTAGGGCTTAAAGATGAAGCAAATATTCCAATAGATAATGTTGCTGAACTATATAGTATTAATCCAACATAGCCAGTAATTATTGGCCCAAGATCTGGAACTCCAAAAATAATTAAAATTATTGGATAAAAAAAAGTACCAATAATCATAACTATAATAATTGCGAGAGCAGCTAAAAATTTTCCTGTAACTATTTCAAAATCCTTTAAAGGCGATGTCATTAATAATTCCATCGTTCCAAGTTTTTGCTCTTCAGCTATTAATCTCATTGTTAGCGCAGGAGAAAGAAATATCATAAAAAATACTGCTCCAGCAAGAAAGCCCCTTATGCTTGCCTCTGAGAAAGCATCTGAGACAGATGCAACAAAGAAAAAACCGGTGATTGTAAAAAAAGAAGCAGCCACAATATATGCCATCGGGGATTTTAAATATCCCATAAATTCTTTATTGAATATTGTTACTATATTCTTCAATTTAGTCCTTTGTTAGTTGTAAAAAAATCTCTTCAAGAGTAAGTGGAAGAGAAGAAAGTTTAAATAATTCAATATTATTATTTATTAAAATCTTTGAAATTAACGACTCAGGGTTTTTTATTGATGAAGTTTCAATATAATAATTTTCAAATTCATCATTTTCATTTTCTTTTGATCTAATGTCTACAATATATTCTTCATTTCTTAGCAATTGAATTATTCCATTTTTTTTACCGCTTTTCACTTTAACTTCACACAAATTTGAAGTTTGTAATCTTTTGGATAAATTTTCTGGAGTATCATCGGCAACAATTTTGCCTTCATGCATTACTAGAACTCTTTTGCATATTGAAGTTACTTCAGGAAGAATATGAGAACTCAATATTAAAGTATGATTTTCACCTAAATTTTGAATTAACTTTCTTGTTTCGACTACTTGAACAGGATCAATTCCAATTGTTGGTTCATCTAATATTAAAATTTTAGGTTTGTGTAAAATAGCTTGAGCTATTCCGGTTCTTTGTCTATATCCTTTAGAAAGCTTGGAAATAAGAACATATTTGTATTGATTTAGACTTGTAAGATCAATTACTTCATCAACCCTTTTTAAAATATTTTTCCCCATTCCTCTTAAAGAACCCATGTATTTAAGATAGTCTCTAACAGTCATATCGGAATATAATGGAACACTTTCAGGTAAATAACCAATTAATTTTCTTGCATCAATAGAATTCTTTAAGATGTCATATCCTCCAATACTAACATTTCCAGAAGTTGGAGGAGTAAATCCTGTCATAACTTTCATAGTTGTTGATTTTCCTGCACCATTTGGTCCTAATAGCCCAATAGATTCTCCTTTAGAAATGCCAAAACTAACATCAATTACAGCAGGGTAGTCCCCATAGTATTTAGACATTTTAGATATATTTATCATAATAACTGGTCAACAAAATATTTAAACAGAAATGATAGCCAATAAATAATTTATATTCAACAATAGCTTAATTTTTTTGATAGAATAAAAATATGCCATTAGATTCTAACAACGAAATTTATGTAGATAATGCTGCGACAACATCTATGTCAAAAGATGTTTTAGATTCTATGTTGCCTTATTTTTCTAGAAATTATGGAAATCCTTCGAGCTTGTATAGTTTGGCTCAAGTTTCAAGGGATGCAGTTGAAATTTCTAGAGAGACAATTTCAAATATTTTAAGTTGTAAGCCTAGCGAGATTGTCTTTAACAGTGGTGGTACCGAATCTGACAATTTAGCTATAATTGGTGTATCAAAGGCTTTGGAGCCAACTGGTAGGCATCTTATTACATCAAAGGTTGAACATCATGCAGTAATGCATGCTATGGAAGAAATGGAGTCGTTGGGTTTTAAAATTACTTACTTAAATGTTGATAATGATGGATTTGTAGATTTGGATCAACTTAAAGAATGTATAACGTCTGAAACAACATTGGTGTCAATTATGTATGCTAATAATGAAACTGGTGCAATACAGCCAATAAAAGAAATTAGTCGAATAATTAAAAAGAGGTCTATTGAATTAAGTAGAGATATTTATTTTCACACTGATGCTGTGCAAGCTGCTGGCAAACTAAATTTAAATGTTGAAGAGCTTGGAGTTGATTTAATGACAATTTCTGGTCACAAATTTTATGGTCCAAAAGGTATTGGCTTATTATATGTTAAAAAAGGTATACCAATGAGTCCAATTATTTTGGGAGGGGGGCAAGAAAGGCAAAGACGATCAGGTACAGAAAATGTGCCTGGAATAGTGGGTTTAGCAAAAGCATTAGAAATAGCAGATTCATCAAAAAATTATTTCAATTCACATTGTAATAATCTTGTTAATTACATCAGAGAAAAATTAGTTTCCTTTAAATTCAATAACTACATTGTTACTCCCAAAAAAAACTCATTATCAAACATATTAAATGTATGTTTTGAAAATTTTGAAGGCGAGCCTATTTTAATTGGATTAGATATGGCAGGAATATGTGCATCTAGTGGAAGTGCATGTAGCTCAGCATCCTTAGAGCCTTCACATGTATTAATTGCTCAGGGAATAGACCCAAAACTTGCTGTAGGATCAATCAGGATCAGCCTCTCATTAGAAAATACAAAAGATGATATTGAATATCTTGTTGAAAATCTCGAGAGAGTTGTTTCTGAATTATCAGTTTATGCAAAAAATTAAATGAAATTAATTAAGAATAATTTTTTGCTTTTAACAGCAATAATATTTGTAATCATATCCGTCTTTATTTCCATTAATATCATTTATCAACCTTTTAATTCTTCTTCAAATCTTTACGTTTCTGGTAGAACATTATTTATTAAGTTAAGCAAACCAGAACAATTACAAGATCCTTCCAGTGATTCAAGTAAAATAATTTTTATTAATACCGAAGTAATCAATGCTGCGTCGGGAGAAATACTTTTACTAATTGATGACCAATCTGCAGATCTTTTATCAAAAGATGGTTTCACATATAAGCCATTAAATCCAAATGAACTGGATCTGAATATTGAAAAGCCATTGTGGGGAAGTTTTAAATTATCAAGAAACCAAATGGTAAAAGGAAATCTTTTTTTTAAAGTTAATAAAACATTTGACCCGCTAACTTTCGAATGGAAAGAGTCTGATAGGGTTATTATAAACTTTAGCCAATAAATAATGGACCAAAAACTAATGCAACAATTGTCATTAATTTAAGTAAGATATTTATTGATGGGCCTGAGGTGTCTTTGAAAGGATCACCGACAGTATCACCAGTTACAGCAGCTTTGTGAGCATCTGAACCTTTACCGTCATAATTACCAAGTTCAATATATTTTTTTGCATTATCCCAAGCTCCACCAGCATTAGCCATAAATATGGCAAGTAAAAATCCAGATACAATTGAGCCTGCTAGCATACCTCCAAGTGCTTCAGCTTTTAGAAACAGCCCAATAAGTATTGGAGAAACTATAGCTAATATACTTGGCAATATCATCGCTTTTAATGAACCAGTTGTGCTTATTTCAACTGCCCTAGCTGCATCTGGCTTGACTCCTTTTTTGCCTTCTCTTAAACCTTTTATTTCCCTGAATTGCCTTCTGACTTCTTCAATCATTGCTCCAGCAGCACTGCCTACAGCCTGCATGGTCATGCCTGAAAAAACGAAAGGTAACAATGCGCCAATAAGAACACCACTTAAAACATCAACTTTTCCTATGTCAAAAGATGTTACCCCAGTAACTTGTCCGTAAGCAGACATTAATGCTAAAGCGGTTAATATAGCTGACCCAATTGCAAAACCCTTTCCAGTTGCAGCAGTCGTATTTCCTAATGCATCCAAGGCATCTGTTCTCTCTCTAACTTCTGGGTCAAGCCCAGCTTGTTCCGCTAGCCCACCAGCATTATCAGCAACTGGACCATAAGCATCAGTTGATAATGTAATTCCAAGAGTTGATAGCATTCCTACTGCGGCTAATCCAACGCCATACAGCCCAGCAAAATGATGAGAAATTAATACACCTATCACTACACATATTGCTGGTATAGCAGTGCTGTAGAGTCCTACAGAAATACCAGCTATTATGTTTGATGGATGACCAGTTAATGATTGCTTTGATATCCATTTAACCGGAAAATATTCATAAGATGTAAAGTATTCAGTAGCAGTGCCGATAATTTGCCCAACAACAAGTCCAGTTATTAATATATATATTAATTCAAAAGGAACGTCTAAGAAACTTTTAGACCCAGCTATCGTTCCCCCAATCAAAGTAAGTAATGCAGCCCCGAATATTCCTATCCTAAAACTCCATAATAAAGACTTCATTGAAGCATTAGGTTTTGTTCTAACCAAAAATGTTCCGATCAAAGAAGCCATAATACCAATTCCACTAATTACTAGCGGAAGCATTACTAACTTATCGTCAGCTGGAGCAATACCTAATTTGGGGGCCCCAATAAATACTGCAAGAGATAAGGTTGCAATTAAAGAACCAGCATAGGATTCAAATAAGTCTGCACCCATACCTGCGACATCACCAACATTATCACCAACATTATCAGC
>CETL01016788.1_pt1 | contig 17027 bp, 12 predicted proteins | sample 356371 | NCBI WGS metagenome assembly CETL01 (sample SAMEA2622518, study PRJEB7988) | marine metagenome | biome: marine biome (ENVO:00000447); feature: surface water layer (ENVO:00002042); material: "saline water (ENVO:00002010), including plankton (ENVO:xxxxxxxx)" | depth 5 m | reverse complement strand
AAAATTCAAAAAATTCTTTTCATCTTTTTAATCTTTCAACAATAAATCAAAATGTACCAGAATCAAGAACAGTAGTTTTAAGAGGTTTTGAAAAATCACCTTTTAGGTTGCAATTCAATACTGACAAAAGAAGCCCTAAGATTAACCATTTAGGTAATAACTCTAATTGTTCAGCATTGTTTTATGATAAAATTAGAAAAGTACAGTTAAGATTTTCTTGTTTCGCAACAATAAATAATAACAATTCTAAATCATATGAAAAATGGGTGAGTACAAGACTTCAAAGCAGAAAATGTTATATGGGAGATTTTGATCCTAGTTATAAATTAGAATCTTGGAATCCTAATATCCCGATTGAATATTTAAAAATAAATCCAAAAAAAGAAGATAGCGAAATTGGATATAAAAATTTTTGTTTAATTGAATTAGATGTAAGAAAAATTGATATTTTAGAACTTCATCACGATGGCCACATAAGGTTTGAATATAAAAATGATAAAATACAATTTATTGCTCCTTAAATACTTACATTTCATTACATTATTTTATCACAACTTAGTTCTATGCACTTCATATATTTAGAAAATGTTAATTAAAATAAAAAAAAAATTACTTTATATTTGTCTTACATTTGTTTTTTCAAACGAGTTTACGCCTATTCAAAATGCTAATTTGAATTATATTCATGCTAGATTAAGCTGGCCGCAAATGCCGCAAGCTAGTCATTATGAATTAAATATTGATGATTCAAGTTCATTCATCCAGTTTGACGTAAATAAAAATTCATATATTTTAACTGATTTTTTAAATTGGGGTGGACAGTATAATTGGAGTGTTTGTGGATATAATCAAAATAATTTAGTTATAGATTGTTTTAATAATAATTTTTTTTCTATCAGAGAATTGCCTGATTATTACCCAGATAATGTAAATCTTGTGTATTTAGATGATGGATATCATCAGGGTCTTAATTTATTAGATTTTGATGGACTAGGATTTTCTGTGATTTTAGATGAATTTGGAAATCCAATTTGGTTTGTTGATAAAAATAATTTTAATCCACCCAAAATTTTAACAACTCAATTTTTAAAATCAGGTAATTTCATAGGTTTCGGAGCTGGTAATGGTTATGAAATTAATATTGATGGTGAAATTTTATTTCAAACTCCAAGTGAATTTGGCGTACACCATGATTTTAAGAAACATGAGAATAGTTATTTTTTATTGGATGGTTTAATTGAATCACATCCATGCCCCGAACCTTGCCCAGATAATTTGCCTGAAGATATTAATTGGTTAGGAGATAGATTTATTCAAATCAATAATTATGGAGAATTAATTTGGGAGTGGAATTCATTTGATTATATTGATTTAAATGATTTTAATCCTCTTTACCTAGATAGACTATCAATAAATTATTCTGAAGATGATACAATGGATTGGACGCATTCGAATTCTATTTTTTATAATAATGGGAAAGTGTATATATCCGTTAGAAATTTATCAAGAATATTAAAGATAGATTACGAATCTAAAAATTTAGATTGGCACATTGGTGAAGAAGATTTTATGAATCAAATTTATTTTAATAATAGTATTGAGTTTTCGCAACAGCATTCTGTTAAGGAACTATCTAATGGTAATGTTCTCTTTTTTGATAATCATACTTTTTTACAACCTGAAATATCTAGATGTATTGAATTTGCGTACGATGAAGTGGCTGATTCCTTGCATTTGGTTTGGGAGTATATATTACCCAATAATTTATTTTCAGGTTCCAGAGGTGAGTGTAATCGTTTAGTTAATGGTAATACATTAATAAATGTTGGTAGAACAGGTAATATAATAGAGGTCAATAATTTAGATGAAATAGTTTGGCATTTAGTTTTAGAAAACAATAATCTATCACAAGCATCTTATAGAGTGGAAAGAATAAATAGCTTATATCCTCTTGCATTCTCTTTTGAGTTAGATGCATTGAGAGGTAGTTATTATGATAATTATTTTCTTGAAAATCATGGAATTATAACAGGTCAAGTACATAATATCGGAACATCAATTCAATCATATAATTATCAATTATTAGATTCAGAAAATCAAATCATTTTTAGTGATAGTCTCGCTGTAGATAGCCAATCTACAGGGTATATAAATATGAATTTAAGTCAGTTAGAAGTTGATACTAATTCTGATTATAATGTAAAGATTACACCATTAAGTGATATTAGTCAATACCAAGAAATAAACTTTAAATTTAATGAAATTTTGGGTGATTTGAACAGCGATTCAATTGTAAATGTGATAGATGCGATTATATTGGTTAATTTAATTTTAAATTTTGAATATCAGTCTAATGCAGATTATAATAATGATGGATTATTAAATATCCAAGATATAATTTTAATTATTAATTCTATCATTGATTAAATTATAAACATATATTAATTATCAAATGAAAAATTTTTTATTAACAATATTATTTTTAAAATTTTCTTTCGCATCTCAACTATCTTTAGAAAATATTAATGATGTATTGATTAATTTTTTATTAGAAAAAAATAAAATCAATTTATCTGTAAGTAATATTCAAAGTTTTGAAGATGATAAAGATTCAACAATCATTTATATTGTAAACTTAAATCCCAAAGGTTTTGTTGTTTTATCTGCTAGTAAGAAATCTAGACCTATTCTTGGGTATAGTTTTACAAATAATATAGATTTAAATAATTTACCTATTCAATTAGATTTTATTATTAAAAGTTACATCCGTGGTATTGAATATTTAATTTCAAATGATATCCCTCCAGATCAAGAAAATTTAAATTTATATAAACAATATTTAAATGGATTTTTTAATAATTCCATTTCAAACAGGTCTATTGCCCCTTTAATTTCTGCAAATTGGAATCAAGGTGAAGAATGGAACGATTACTGTCCTAATAATTCATTGGTAGGGTGTGTTGCTGTAGCAATGGGACAGGTAATGAATTACTGGAACCATCCTACTCAAGGTTATGGTTATAGTCAATATTATGATCAAAATCATGGAGTTATTGGAGTTAATTTTGAAGATTATAGTTATGATTTTCAAAATATGTTTGATGATTATGCAACCGAAGACTCTCAATTATTACTATACCATTCAGGGGTTGCTGTTCAAATGAATTATTCACAATGGGCATCAGGTGCATCAGTATGCTGGGAAGGACCATCTGCTCAACATGCATTGGATAATCATTTTAGATATAATGATGATATTACTTGTGAGGTCAAAATTAATTATTCTGAGGATGATTGGGAGTTATTAATTAAAAATCAATTAAATAGGGGATGGCCATTAATTTATAGAGGATATTCTGATGATTCTGGTCATGCTTGGAATATAGATGGATACGAAGATGATTTTTACCATTGTAATTGGGGCTGGGGAGGTTCATCTAATGGATATTTTTATTTTGACAACCTTAATGGAGGAGGATATAATTTTATAGATAATCAAGCAGCATTATTAAATATAATACCTGATAATCTTTTAGCACCTGAAGCATTATTTGATTTTAATATAAATGAACTTTTAGTAGAATTTAATGACTTATCTTTTATTGTCAATAGTGATGAGATAATCAGTTGGAACTGGAGCTTTGGAGATGGTAATTTTTCATCAGAGCAGTCGCCAATTCATTCTTACCAAGATTTTGGTGAGTATCAAGTCTCGTTAACAGTCCAAAATTCTTACGGTTTAGATAGTTTTCCTCACGTAGAGAATATACTTATTACAAATTATTTTGGAGATATAAATGATGATTTTTCAATCAACGTCCTAGATATAATAGATTTGCTCAATTTTATTTTGGCAAATGAATTAAATAATACCTTAGATTACGATTTGAATTTTGATAGTACAATTAATATCTTAGATATTATTATTCTTGTTCAATTAATTATAAATTAAAAATAAAACATAATTATGCTTGATTTTAATTCACAGTTAAGTGACCCCCAATTATATAATGCTCATTGGAATATAACATATGTTATGGTATTTGCTTGGATTTTTATAAGCGTTTTAGGTTCTCAAATAGGTGAATCTCTTAAATATAAGATAACATTAATATTAGTTTTATTGAGTTTTTTTCAAGAGATTTTTGATTACTATAACAGATTTTTCTTAAGTGAGCTTTATATTGTTAAAATACAAACTGATTTACCTCTTCATCTTTGTCATTTTGCATATTGGTTTTCAGTTTTAGGAATGCTCGCTCAGATTTATAATTATAAAAATAAACAATTCTTTTTTAATTGTGCTTATTTTCTTGGATTCAGTGGTGCTTTTCAGGGAATAGTTACTGTTGATTTAACAGGAATATTCACTTTTGGCGATATGTTATCATTACATTTACAACATTCATTAATAATTTTGAATGTACTGTGGTTAATTTTTGCATATGGTATGAAATTCAGTTTAAAAGGAGTTGTGCAAGCATTTTTATTTACAAATATTTTATTAATTTTTGTTGGGATAATCAATACTACAATTGAATCTAATTATATGTTTTTATGTCAACCTCCAGATGTAAATAACCCTTTTCTAATTGGAGATTGGCCTTTTTACTTGATAATACTTGAGGTAGTTTTTTTCATCTATGGATATTTTTTATGTTTGCCATTTATAGTTGTGAGATTTTTAAAAAAATAATGTATACTAATTTTAGTTGAAGATGCTTAAAATAAGTAGTTTTAATTTTATTAAATATGGCTAAGAAAACTTATATATCAATGAATAATGTTCCAATTGGGACCAAAATGATTATTAAGGAAACCGGTAAAGAAGTTGAATTGATTGAAATTCAAAATTACCCTACTTCTTTTATTGTTAAATTTGAAGATGGCAACCAAGATAGTTTTTTAACGCATCAGGTTGAAATATTAAATTGGCCAGATGTTTCGCAATAATTATGGTGGCTGTAGCTCAGTTGGTTAGAGCGAAGGATTGTGGTTCCTTAGGCCGTGGGTTCGATCCCCATCAGCCACCCAAAATTTAATACCCCTGTAGCTCAATTGGATAGAGCACTGGACTTCGGATCCAGGTGTTGGGGGTTCAAGTCCTCCCGGGGGTACAAACAAAAGGAAATAAAATGAAAGATTTATCAAAAAAACTAATCACTAAATACTCTGAGAATTTTAATTCTTCAGATTCAAATATGATGTCAATGAACGCACTTACGCGTTCCAAATTAGAAGATGTAGCTATGAATTGGGATACATTTAGAAAAATTGATCATACATATTCAGATGTTATAAAAAATGAAATGAAGCAAGTAACAAATCAAAAGTCTAGTGGAAGGTGTTGGGGTTTTGCAGCATTAAATTTGATGAGAATTGATCTTGCAAAAAAATATAATTTAGGAAATTTTGAATTTTCTCAAAGCTATTTTATGTTTTTTGATAAACTTGAAAAAGCAAATTATTTTCTTGAAAATATTTTAGCAACCTTAGGTGAAAAGTCAGATAGTAGAATTATTTCGTGGCTTGTTGATAGTCCTATTCAGGACGGAGGTCAATGGGATATGTTTGTAAACTTGATGGAAAAATACGGTATTGTTCCACAATCAGCTATGCCTGAAAGTTTTCATTCAAGCAATTCTAGATCTATGAATCAAATTATAACTAGACAACTTAGAAAGTTTGCAAGTATTTTAAGGTTTGAGAGTCAAGATGGTACAGATATTAAAGATTTAAGAAAAAGAAAATTACAAATGATGCAAACTATTTACAATATGCTTTGCATGTTTATTGGAAAGCCTCCTGAAATTTTTGATTGGCAAGTTAGAGACAAAAAAAATAAGTTTATAAGATTTGAAAATTTAACACCTTTGAATTTTTACAAAAAAAATGTTGGTGCTAATTTAACTGATAAAGTTTGTTTAATACATTGCCCAATGAAAAATAAAAAAATGAATGAGTTATATACTATAAAGTTCTTAGGTAATGTTATGGAGGGGCAAATTATAAAATATTTAAATGTTTCTTTAGATGAAATGAAAAAGTTTAGTATCAAATCTTTAAAAAATGATGAAGCGGTTTGGTTTGGTTGTGACGTAGGGAAAATGTTTCATAGACAAGTAGGAGTAATGGATATCGACCTTTATGATTATAAATTAACATTTGGAGTTGATAGTGAGATGGATAAAGCTACTCGTTTAGAGTACGGTGATAGCCAGATGACACATGCAATGCTTTTTACTGGAGTAGATTTAAAGAATAATAAATCATTAAAGTGGAGAGTTGAAAATAGTTGGGGCACAAAAGGCGGGTGTAATGGATACTATTTGATGACAGATAAGTGGTTTGACCAATATAATTATGAAGTTGTGGTAGATAAAAAATATTTACCTGAAAAAATTAAGAAGATGTTTAATAAGACACCAGTTGAATTAAATCCCTGGGATCCTATGGGTGCACTTGCAAAATAAATTCATGAAGGAGTATGGGCCCATATCTCCCTCATAAAATTATTAATGCTTAATTACTTTGCATTAACAACTTGATTTGATTCCAATAAAATCAATTCCTCAAATTCTTGAGTTTGTATTTCATTTATTGTTGGATTTTTAGAAACAAAATCCCAAGCAGCCATATTAATTGTATCATCTGGCTTCCAGTCTTTGTCAATATAAGATTTTGCTCTTTTTAGTTCTCTTTCAGTAAAAGAGATCACAGTATCACTTTTCTGTTCTGAACTAATTGAATCTTCTGCTAGTTGTATATTTTCTACTGAATCAGTATACATTTTTTCAACTATTTCATTAACTTGATTGTTTATTGAACTTATATTTTGATTATCATTATTTATTTCTGGATTCATTTTTAAATAAATGAAAAAAATGAAAACAGATAATAACAAAGAAATCGCAATTAATTGCTCTTTAGCTTTTTTTAGCTTCATTAGATTTCCTTTCTTTTGGATTATACTATATTTACTTCTCTAGAATGAATTATGTTCCAAAAAAAATTAGTGATTTTAATACTAACTGTATTAAAATATATTTGAAATGTCTCTATATTTTTTACTAATATTATCCATTATTTTTTGTGCAATTGGTTTAAAATTCTTAACTTTTAAAACCGGAAATCATGAAAATGATTTTATTTTTAAGATTATGGGGTTGGTAATTTTAATTCCTTTTTTATTAGTATTACTTGACATCTTAGGTATAATTAAATGAATGAAGTAAAAATCCATATAGAGTATTGCGAAAAGTGAAATTATAAACCACAATTTGATCGTGTATCAAATATTATAATGTCTTATAACTTAAATGTGGAAATTTTTGGGAACTCTATTGAGCCCAGAAGCGGTGCATTCGAAATTGAAATTGATGGCAAAGTAGTATTTTCCAAATTCCAAACAAAAAAGTTTCCAGATAGCGAAGAAATATATTCATGGTTTCATTAAAAATGTTTAAATTATAGAGTAATAATTATATAATATTTTAATGTCACAAGAAGTAAGTCCAAAAATACCAAAAATAAATTCGAATCAAGCTACAAAATTAGTTTTCTCATTAGTTTTAGTTCTTCTGCTCGCAATGTCTTTTTTTACCGTGGATGCAAATGAAAACGCTGTAGTTTTAAGATTAGGTAAATATTACGATACTAGGCCTCCTGGGTTGGGTTTTAAAATTCCATTTATTGATGAAATTTATAAGGTGAAAGTTGATTATCAATATAAAAAAGAATTCGGATTTAGAACTCTCAAGTCTGATAAAAAATCTGTTTTTAGATCCAGGGGATACGAAGATGAATCATGGATGCTTACAGGGGATTTGAAAATCGCAGAGGTAAAGTGGGTTGTTCAATATAAAATTAATAATGCAAAAGACTATCTATTTAATGTGAAAAATGTAGAAAATACCATAATAGATATATCAGAAGCTGCAATGCAGCTTATGATTGGAGATAGGTCTTTTATTGAAGTTTTGCAAGCTGAAAGAGTTGCAATTGCTGACGAGGCAAAAATCTATATGCAAGAAATTTTAGATAAATATAACACTGGAATCTCTATTCAATTAGTTCAACTTCAAGGTGTTGTTCCTCCTGAGCCTGTTGCAGATTCATTTAATGAGGTCAATAGAGCTAAGCAGGATCAAGAAACTCTTATCAATGAGGCACTTCAGGAGTATAACAAAATAATATATAAAGTTGAGGGAGATGCCCTAAGAATGCTTACCGAAGCCGAGGGTTATGCTGTAGAACGAGTCAACAATGCAAAAGGTGATGCGAATCTTTATGAATCAATTTTAGTTGAGTATATGAAAAATCCACAGATAACAAAAGATAGATTGTATATTGAAACGATGGAACATGTTATGTCCCAAAATAAAAATAAAATCATTGTTGATAAAGATATTGAAAATTTAGTTCCACTATTAGACCAAAGCAAATTTAAAATTAAATGAAAAAAGAAACGTATATAAGAATATTGTTACTTGGAATTTTAATGTTGGTTCTAAATTCGTTTTATATAATAAATGAAAAGGAACAAGCTATTATTACGCAATTTGGTAAGCCGGTTGGCGATGCTAAGATTGATTCTGGATTGGAATTTAAACTTCCATTCATTCAAACTGTAATAAGATTTGATAAAAGAATATTAGAGTGGGATGGTTCAGCGAATGAAATACCTACGAAGGATAACAAATATATATTTATAGATACATTTGCTAGGTGGAAAATTTCCAATCCTCTTCAGTTTTACAAGTCTGCAAGAAACGAAATGCTTGCTCAATCAAGACTAGATGATATTATTGATGGAGCAGTTAGAGATGAAATTTCAAATAGATTTATGTCAGAAATTGTTAGATCAACTGATAGACAAATGGGTGTTTATGATTCAGAAGTTGATGGTGGCAGTGAAGAGGTCTTGAAAGAAGGGGCAAGAAAATTGATTATTAAGTCAATATTGGCAAGCGTAGAAAAAAAATTACAAGAGCTGAATATAGGGATATCAATAGTTGACTTTCAGATTAAAAGAATGTCCTACAACAGGCAAGTCCAGGATAAGCTTTTTAATAGAATGATTTCTGAGCAAAATATGATCGCTGAAAAGTATAGGGCCCAAGGGCAGGGTAGTAAACAAGAAATTCTTGGTAAACAGATACAGAAAGAAAAAGAATTGATGTCTAGCGCTTATTTGAAATCACAAGAAATAATTGGTAAGGCTGACGCTGAAGCGATGGATATCTACGCAAAATCATATGGCAAAGATGCTGATTTTTATAACTACTACAAAACACTTGAAACATACAAGAAAACATTGGATCCTTCAACATTATTTATCCTTTCGACAGATAATAAATTTTTAAAGTTTCTTGAAAAATAGAAAATTTTCTAATTCACTTTTTTCCTAAAAAATTCTTATTATATTATTAATGTTATTTAAAGCATTTATTTATGATTAACTTATTTAAAATATTACTATTGGTTGGCTATGTTGTTTCTCAAAACATTAATTTTGAAACAGGTTGGAGTTATTCATCTTCTCCTGCTCAATCTTTTTATATTTTTGAAAATATTCAAATTGATGGTGAAACTGCAATTGGTGATGGATGGGCTTCATCACAAACTCAGGGTTCTTTATGTATTGACAATCCTTATACATGCGATGTGATTGGTGCTTTTTTGGATGATGTTTGTGTTGGCTGGGTATACGCTGACTCTGATGGGTATACGACCTTACCAATAATGGGATCAACTCAAATGCCAGATGACTTATCGACATCTGAATACTGTATAGCAGGCGATCAACCTACTCTTAAAATTTATGATTCTTCAAATGGGACAGTTTTAGATTTGCAGGCATTGGAGCTGGTGCCTGCCTGGCAAGAAAATGAGGTGTATGAAATTCAGAGCATATCTTTTGCTAATAATGGCATAATAGCAGATGGTACAGGTTGGACATATTATCAAACCTCTAATCAAGCTTTCTATTTATTTGAAGAATTAGCTATTGAAGGCATAGAACTTGATGAATTAGATCTCATAGGTGCTTTTAAAAATGATGTTTGTGTTGGGTGGATTAATTATGATGATGATGGATTCACAGCCGTTCCTGCAATGGGTAGCGAGTCAGATGGTAGTTATTCATTCTATATGATTGATGGAGATATTCCCGATTTTAAGTTTTATGATTTCTCATCAGAAATATATTATAATATCTTGCCTAGTCAAGATGTTGATCAGTGGATAAATGGAGGTTATTTTATCTTAAGTGGTTTAAGTTCCGGTTCTCCAGTTGTAATAGATGGATGCACTGATGTTAATGCATGTAATTTCAATCCAGATGCTAACAATGATGATGGTTCATGTTTATATGATGATTGCTCGGGAGAATGTGGAGGTTCTGCTGAATTTGATGATTGTGATGTTTGCGGAGGCGATAATAGCACGTGTTCGGCGACCTTAAGTTTGGGCAGCTTTGATTCATCTGGGTCCTTAGAAATTTTATATGACTTTGGAGGGCCTGTTGCAGGATTCCAATTCGATGTTACAGGCCTTCTATTTACAGGCGCATCTGGTGGTTCAGCTGAGCTTGCCGGCATGGAAGTGAGCATTGGAGGTCAAACAATAATTGGTTATTCTTTTAATAATAATGAAATACCTGCTGGTAGTGGTTTACTGACTGAGCTATATTTTTCTCAAGTTTCAGGTCCTTTTACTGGAATAAATCAAGGTATGTTTGGCGCAATAACCGATTCAGAATTAAATACTTATTACGTTACATATTCTGGATTTATTGATCACGGTGAACCTGATTGTTCAGGTCAGTATTATGGAGATTCTTATATTGATGTTTGTGGGGAGTGTGTTTCCGGAGATACTAATCCTGATGATTGCCTAAGCTCTGAATTAAGTATCCCTACTAATTTTTATATCAAGCAAAATTATCCAAATCCATTTAACCCAAGTACGACAGTTGATTATGGTATCAATGAAAATGGCTTTGTTAATATTGCAGTCTATAATTTAAATGGTAAGGTAGTTGATACCGTTTTTAATGCTTATCAGGTTGCAGGAAACTATTCAATTAAATACCATTCGAATACTTTGGAAAGTGGAATTTATTTTATTAAGATTTCTTTTAATGGTTTTTCAAAAACTGTCAAAGCAACCTTTCTAAAATAATAGTTATTTTTTAAGATTTTCTTCTTGTTATTTATTCATTCTTTTGACTAACTTAGTGAACTGTTTCTTCTATTTGTGAGATGGTCTCATGCGGTCAAAAATAAATACATTGAAAAATAAACTAAGATTAATATTATATATTTTTTCTATCTTTATATTTACTTCTTGTGAAGATAGCGGTCAAATCGATGGTCTCACGTTAGAACCCGACCAGGATGACTACATCGGAAATAATTTCAATCCAAATGGTCAAAATTTTGGACATGTAGGCGATCTTTATTTTAATATGCTAGATGATTCTGAATTAAATGAAAATTTTTGGCGATTTAATTATTTTCATTTAAATGGAGGATCACATAATGGGCCAGACTCTGATAACGAGCAGGATATATTGACTTTAAAATCCTATCAAAATACTTATTATGTACCCTCTTCGGATTTTGAGGCCCCCTGCTTTCTGCTTCAACAGGAGAACCAAACCGGTGAAATTGAATATGATGTTCCAGTGTATACTGATGAAAATGACTGCGTGAATAATCTTGGAGGTTTGTGGTTTGGCGATGATGATATTGCATTTATTTTTGATGGTCAAGGCTATGTTCCTGCAAGCGGTGTTGATTTGACAACTGAGGTAACAATGAATACTGATAATGTTACAGTTGAGTCTAACATAGAGTTAAAGACACCTCCTCTTTCATCAGACAGTCCCCTTGACCAAATGAGTTGGTCTATTGGTGAAAATATGTATTCTTTTTCAACTATGGATCAAATAAAAGATACATTAAGCATTGAATATTCATATAACTATAACTTAGATGAAAATTTTGTTCCGCTTGACAATGTGCTTAATAATATAATTGAAAATAGTGTTATTATTTCGGATATCCAAGACACACTATATCAAGCCAGAACATATGATATTTTTGACACTTTAAAAACAGAAGGGCAAGAAGATTTGCCAATTTTAATTAGTAGAGAACATAAATTTTATTCATATAAAAATCAATTAAACTTTGATTTTGGGCAAAGACAGACAACTGACTGTAATGATAACTATAGAAAAGATGATTCTGAGCCTTTATTGAGTGATTATGAATCTGAATGCGCTGATAATGGTGGAAATTGGACTGAGAATGAAGATAATTTATGCTTATCTTTTTGTTCAATTGGTGATAATTCAGTAACATTTGATGATTGGTGCTGGAACGAGTATGTATCCGATGACAGATTGACAGGTAGATGCTTTGCCAGTAATAGTAGTGCTTTCTGTGACCGTGGAAATGCTTTGTATGATGGTGCGGAAATTTTATATGATGTTTGCCCTGGTGATTGTGACGGTGAAAATGGTAATGTTGATGTGATAGGGCAAGGCATAGAGCCATTTGAAGATAGGAACTGTAATAATTTATATGACAGCCAAAACGAAGCTCTTTTAACTAATTTTTCCAATCAGCTTGATTGTGAGCTGAATTATGGAACTTGGTCTAGCGAAGGATTTTGTTTTCTGGATTCTGGAAATTCCCAACATGATGGAGAAGAAACTTGCTATGGAGACCTTGATGAATGTTCCTACATGGGTCTTTACAATAGAGGGCTCGCACCTGATTATTTACTTGTTTCATATCAAGATGGCTCTAATCCTTCATATCTTACTGATATTTACGCTGGGGATGTCTTTAAAGATTGTGGGTTTGATAACAAGTGTAATGAGGAAGAGGATGGTTACAACCCGGGAACTTGCGCTGATGGGTTTTCGGGCTCCCAGGAGCTTTGCTGCAAACATAACAGTTGCTGGAATTATAACTTAAATTCTTGTGATTTCAGCCTGCAAGATTGTGATGAGCAAAGCGCACAGTGGTCTGAAAATCTTGACCCGGCTGCTGATGATTGTACGAATTGCGCAATAGACCCTATTTCTGGTAATTTAATTATAATAGATGGTTCGGGGATTGCAAATGGAACTGAAAGAAACTTCACATATGATTTTTCATCAGATACAGTCAGGGAAAACATATTAGTTGATTTTAATGGTATTGATGAGGATAATGATTTTTATTCAGCCCCAACATTGATTACTACAAAATTTTTAAACTATAGCGATTGTGTAGAAGGTTTTCCGTCAGATGAATGCGGGGGGCAAGAATTTGAAATTATATCTGATACATATGAAATTTCAACTGCTACTTCATCAGTGCAAAAAGAAAAGTCTATTGTAAATGTTTCATCTCACCCAATTATTGGACAATTGCCTGAGGTCGTTAGCAATTTAAACAAATTAAATATAATAAAAACTCAGTGGCCAGATTCAGATGAGTATGATGGAACATCTGAGGACTACATGTTATTAATGGAATCAGATAATTTGGATGAAAATGGAATGCATTATATTATAAAGCTTAATCAGCCATATTACTACTATGCAAATACCCCTTATACAGGTGTTTTTGAAACGTTACCAGATTCGTGGTGGCAGACATTAAACTGGGAACAGGATACTTTGATTTACTCTAGTAATGGAAGTATCATTGATGGTCAAAGTTGGTATTCTAATTATAGCGTTGAATCAGATACCGCTAATTATATTGTTCATAAAGAGTACGAAGTTAGTATGGAAAATGCAGAATTAAGATATTACCAAAGTAATCTTGGTTCTTGTATTTCTGATAGTGGCGTTATTAATCAGAATGTTTTAGAGTCAGATTGTCCAGATTTAAATACATGGGTTGTTAATGGTCAAACAATAGAAGATTGTATCAAGGTTACCAGGACAATAACGACAACAATGCTTGGGCCAGGCATTGATTTTAAATTAAAAAGTGAAACATATCTCAAAGAGGGTTTCCCCGTTGTTAAAGAAGATATTTATTGGAGTTGGCCGCCTACATTTGAGGGAGAAAGAATTTTTACAAAAATTTCTTCCATAGAAGCTTGTGGCTTAGAGTGTGAATCAGTAAATTCCAGTCAAAGTTTTAGCAATTATCTAAGAACTAGTCCTTCGCAGCTAAATATAAATGATTTTAATGGAAGTGAGATTTTGAATTTTGACGCTTTTAAACTAACCAATACTATGGGCTTGCAAAGAGTGGTAGTCCCTGAATAAATTTTAATATGAAATTTTTACTAAAAATATCAACAATTGTTTCCTTATTTGCTTCATTCCTAATTGGGGGAACTGATGGCACAATAAGAGGAGAAGTCCTTGATATGGAAGGCGAAGCAGTTATTGGTGCAACGATTGTAATCAAAGAAATTGGACTGGGTACTGCAGCCGATGTTGATGGAAGCTATTTATTGTTAAATGTTCCTGTTGGGACATATGATGTCGAGGTTGAAATGATTGGTTATCAAAGGCAAGTTGTTGAGGGAGTTGGTATAACAATGGATCAAACCACATGGTTAAATTTTACAATGTCTATAGCTGCAATTGAAGGTGAAACTGTATATGTTACAAGTGAAAGAGCTCTAGTAGAAAAAGGTTCTACTTCAAAAAAAATAACTATGAATAAAGAGGCAATTGAGAATCTTCCAATTAGAAATGTTTCAGAATTATATAATTTGCAATCTGGGGTAGTTAGAGTTCAGAGTCGTTCTACTGGTATACCGGACCACGAAGAAAGAGGTCTTCAAGAAGTGCATGTTAGAGGTGGGAGATCAGGAGAAATTGCTTATATGATAGATGGTATGTATATAAGGAATCCTATATATGGTGGTATTGGGAATGGAACCAGGCTTAATAAATTTGCGATACAGGAATTTGATTGGCAACCTGGTGGCTTTAATGCAGAATATGGAGATGCAATGTCAGCTGTTTCTAATTTCCATACAATGTCAGGAGGAAATGATTATTCTTTTAGATTTAGTTACGATACCAGTTTACTTGGTGAAGCTCTAGGTAGTGTTTATGATGAGCTCCGCGACTATCATGATTACAACATTGGATTTGGAGGACCCCTCGTCCCAGGTAATGATTTTATAAAATTTTGGTTTTCTGCACAATCTACGTCAAGCGGTTCATACAGGGTCTTTAAGTTTGATGATGTGATTTATGATACTAGGTTTGATGTTTTGTCATCACTTGGATTTACTGATGCTCAAATTGCATCTGGTCCAAATATTTACTTAGATGATTTACTTGGATACAGAGGTGACTTATTAAATAGGCCTTATCAGCTTGGAGGTCCAGTCGATGAAGACCCTAACTGGGAAAGAAATAAGTATTTGTTAACCTATCCTTGGGACAATACAGCCGGTTATAGAGGTTTTGGTTTTGATAAAACAGATGACTATTTCTTTAAAACAACAATGAATTTTTCTAAGCAAATCAAAGTTAACTTCAGTTACTGGAATGTTGCAGCTCATAGAAAGAATTTTGGATATAATCGTTTTTTATATTGGGATCAAGGCCAAAACGAAATATTTAGAGATACAGAGAGATATGCTTTAGAATTTAATCATACGCTTAATACGACTACATTCTATACAATTCGTTTGTCAAAATTTCAACAAGATCAGTTTATTGGCGTAAGAATGAATGATAATGATAATGATGGATATCCTGATTGGTTTGAGTGGAGTAATCCTGCAGGATACTCGGATTATTCAGATCCTAAAAACCCTGACTTGGTTCCATTTCAATTTAACGAAAGCGGTGATGAAATCATTTATCTTGCGCAAGACGGGCTAGGTCCTGATTCATTTTCTAGCGGATGGTATTATGGTGCTAGTCCTGGAAATTATAATTGGGCAGCTGCAGATAGATTTAATGATACTAATAATAATGGTATTTATGATAGCGCTGATGTGCTCACTGAAGACCTTAATGGTAATGGTGTTTGGGATGGACCTCCGATGGTTCAGGCATCAATTTTCAGGGATGGATCATATTGGCTGACTCCAGAGATGTATGTCTCATATGAAGATTTTTACGATAGCAGAGGTGCTTATTTAAACTATGAAGGTTTAGATCCTGCAATGACCCTTTATCCGTTCCTGCAATATTTAACATATTTTGATACAGATAATCCTGGTTCGTTTGCAGCTATAAATAATCCAGTAGAAGCGTACAACCCTTTATTTTTTACAAACTGGTATGAGAATACTGTTTTTGGCGGACATGATAGATTTTATAGTACATCAGAGGCAGTGACAAATGAAATTAGATTTGACTGGACTACACAAATTACAGATAAGTGGAGAGCCAGAGTTGGGTTTGATTACAAGGAACATGATTTAAATTTTTATGAGGTTGAAGAACCTTGGAAAGATGCACTTGCTTCCAGAAATAGATTTGCAGAAAGGTGGGACGATTTCGGGGTAGACGCAACTGAATGGACTTCCTCTGAATGCAATAAGTTGGATTTTGGAGAAGGTAACGGTGTTTGGGATGGCCCAGGCTACTATGAAGATCCTTGCTATGTAGGTGATGGCCCCGCTCCTGAAGTTTATTTCCCTGGTGAAGACTATGATGATTTTAATAATAGTGGCTCTTGGGATGACTTTGTTCAGCCTAGAGAGCTTGCATTATATTGGCAGAATACATTTGAAGTCCCTTGGATGGTAGTAAATGCTGGAATAAGAGTTGATGCTGTAGACTACCAAACAAAGCTATGGTCTGACCCATATGGTAATTACAGTCCATATGTTCCATGGTTCTATTTTGATTGTGGTTTAGATGTTGATCCAGTTACGGGTGATCCTGTATGTCCAAATGATATTGGTGATAATCCATCTGACCCACTTCAAGGTAATGGCGTTTGGGACCAAGGAGAGGCTTTTACAGATAACATCACTGAAACCAATAATTATTCTTCAGTTATCTTTCAAAAGTCCGATTGGCTATATAA
>CETL01113269.1_pt1 | contig 17066 bp, 14 predicted proteins | sample 356371 | NCBI WGS metagenome assembly CETL01 (sample SAMEA2622518, study PRJEB7988) | marine metagenome | biome: marine biome (ENVO:00000447); feature: surface water layer (ENVO:00002042); material: "saline water (ENVO:00002010), including plankton (ENVO:xxxxxxxx)" | depth 5 m | reverse complement strand
ACGATAATGTTTACAAGAGATGCATAAAAAGCAAAATCTAATGGTTTGGCTAAACCTGTTATTCTTAAGTGGAGTACAAGTAAATGCCACATAACAATTAATAAAGCTCCGTTCTCTTTTGGATCCCAACCCCAAAACCTTCCCCATGATTGATCCGCCCAAATGCCTCCCAGGATTGTTCCAAATAAAGTAAAAAATAGAGCAATTAAAGTAAGTCCATATATGTTGTCATAAATACTTTTTAATTGTTTATCTTTTTTACCAAACCAAAATGCTCGAAATAAGTAAACATGACCCATTAATCCTGAAACCAGTGATACACCGTATCCAAAAGTAATAGTTGTAACATGAATAGATAACCAAAAATTTGAGTTTAAAACAGCTACAAGCATTCCTAAAGTATCTCCATCTGCAGCATACTTTAATCCAACAAAATGAAGAATTGCACCACCTACAATTGCAACAAAAAGACCAAAAGAATCCTTTTTAACTAATTCATATATCAGTGCAATTAAAACTAAAACAAATCCAACAAATATAATTGATTCATAAAGAGTAGAAACAGGAGGTCTTTGCATAATTATCATTCTATATATGATACCAACAACATGCAAAATAAAGCCAAAAAGTATAGATACAATTGATATTTTTCTAAAAATACTTTTTTTGTACATCCAACTAATCCCAAGAAAAATAAAAGCTAGAATATATAAAATCAAACTTTTGGAGAAAAAATTTATTTTGTTATTGTATATTTCTCGATTAAGATTAGAATAATTTATTTCCTCATCAAATGTTTTTAGAATATTATAATAATTTGATATTTGATTATCATTATATTCCATTTGGGTATATTGATTAATAAATTGTTCTAATTGAAAAATTAACTGAGCTTGTTTTGCAGTGACTGAATTTATATCCATTACTTGCCAAGGTGATAACCACTCACTTCCAGAACTATCTGCAGGTACAACCTTTAAAGAAGTAGCATAATCATACTGACTCAAATTTTGTAGCTCCATTGCAATTTTATTTAATTCTTTTTGTTTATCATTCCAATTTTCTGGGCTAATTTCTAATAATTCTGCCATGAGTGGACTGAAAAGAGATATATTATTTACAAAGAATGAATAGCTAACTTTAGTAGGGCCTTTAAGATTAAGTGATTTTATTACATCGACATTTCTAATTTCAATTTCAGGTGTAATACATTTGAAACTATGTGCAAGCTGATCAAATAAAACTACTTTATTATATAAATCAACAATTTGTTTTTCTACATTCGTGTATTCTGACTGAGGCTTAGATTTTAAACCATCAAGTAAAATTTGATTTTCTCTAAAACCTTCAATAACTTCAAAAAAACTATATCTATGCGATTCTCTACCATCTAAACCTAAACTTATTTCAACTTCAGGAGAGTTACTCCAATTACTTATAAAAAAAATGTTTTGATTCAGTCCTTCATTTGGATTCATCAAAAGATTGATTAGCCAATCGATAGCTTCAATTTTTTCACCATTATAACTATGCTTTTTTGAAATATAATCTTTACCATGAAATAATATCAGCTGATTTCTTGCAAATGATTCAAGTGGTTTTATTCTGCCGGATTCTAAAACTGGGATTAATGACACATCACTTTTAATTTGCAAATCACTTGATATAAGCAATGAACTGTAAATAAGAAAAAATATTATATTTTTAAATAAATTTTTCATAACTCTAAAATTTAAATCTCCTTGAAACCATAACTAGTAGATGAAAAAGAATTCCAAAACTCATCACAATTGTTGATATGTATGGGAATAACCTACCATAATTTTTCACAGTTGCTAAAACAGTAGTTTGTATATTATTTTCTTCAATGAAAGATGCTTGAAAAAAAGTGTAATCATAGTGTCTTAGAGGAGCATTCATTTCAATTAACGTTTTTCTTGGTACTCCTTTTTCAATTAAATTTACTTCTGAACTATAACTTTTTGCTACATCAGTACCTGGATGCATTATCTTATCAAAATCAACTAACTCAATCTCAAATGGCAAATACGTTCTATAGGGCCTAATTTGGAATTCGAACTCATAATTCTCAGCTTTAACAGTTTGAGGTATTGGTTGACCCATAAACAGAATATATACACCGTCTACATGAGGATCTCCAGATTCTATAATTTCATAAATAATTCCTGCTCTATTTTTTTCATAATCTTTCTCTGGCGGGATTTCTTGAAGATAAAAATTTCTTGCCATACCTTTATAAAAGTTATTTTGAATAATGGTACTTTGTTTTTGAATTGGATTACAATTTGGATAGAAATCTAAAATTTCAATTTTAAAAGGAATTTGAGAATACTCTAAAAACGAATTTTTATATAATGACTTCTCATCAAAAATAATATAATTATCATGTTCATTACTTGATTTATCAATTATGGCAAGCTCTTTGACATAATAATTTTCAAAAAAATTAGATTTCTTACCTTCATCAATAATCATAGTACCTTCTGTACTAAACACAGATGTTAAACCTGAACCTAAGAGTAAAAGCATAATTCCAATATGTGTTATAGTTACCCCAAGTTTTGAAAGAGTAAAAATTTTAGGCCTAAAGAAAAAACCTGATAAATTTACAAACATTACAAGCATTGTTAATTTTGCACTTGGTGTTGGTAGTGGTCCGAACCATTTAATCCAACTAGAAAAATAATCTATTTGAACTAAATATAAACCATAGTCTTTTTGAGCTATTGTACCAAAAAAAACTAATACCATAAGCCAAATGATTAGATATACAAATATCTTTGGACTACCAATTTTGTAAATCATTAAATTTCTAAATTCGACAAAACTCATAATTTTGTACCTCTAAAAGATGAACAAAATTCATAAAAAACTTTTTCTAAAGAATTAACGATATCTATTGTAGCTTTCAATTTTACAAATATTGTACTACCTTCAATAGGTAAAATTGAACAAAGGAATGCCTCATTCTTATTATTACTTACAATTTTATATATGAAAAAATCACCAATTTTTGAAGACCCTATTAACGCATTACTCTGTATATCTTTTAAAGCCATTGGTTCTAAGCCAAGTTGCCTTCTCCATCTATTAACATTTGCAACAATACCTCCTGCATCTCCTGCAAATTTTGTTATGGATAAATTAGCGTAGTTATCATTAAATGGGATTTCATAATTTGCTAAACTAAAAGAGTCTTTGTCTTTTTCTAGCCAATCATTAGGTTTATCCCAAAATATATCTTCCGTAAGTACTGGTTTTACTTCGTCTAAAAGTGTATTATCTAAATTTTCCTTTGGCAATTTATACGTTCTTGGTTTACTTTCGCTTTTGCAAGAAAAAATTAAAAGTAGAGATATAAATAATATATGATGTGTAGTTTTCATTTTCTATTAATCAATTAAATTCTTCTTCATAAAATTTTTTGAAAATTCAAACGATTTTCTGCGAGACTCTTTATGTCCTCCAAATAAAGGATTTCTTCCAGTACACATAGCAAAGCCAATTTTTTGTAAAAATGGATTTGTCATTGGGATGTTTAAAAAATTCATCAAAACAGCACCATCATTTCTTAACTTAAATCTACAATCAGTAAACTTATATCCATTTTCTGCAACCTTTAGTTCAGTTTTTCGATCAAATGAATGATGAGCATTTTTATAAACATCTATATCAATATTAATTTTATTATCTTTCATTAAATTAACTAAATCATAACAAGCTTGGGCTGGAACCCACTCATCTAACTCACCAATTAAAATATGCATTGGTGAATCTGTAAATTCAACAATTTCAGGCTCTGCAAAACATGGGGGATAATATGACAGATGAGCTGAAAATTTAAATTTAGAATTGATAGCATCCATTACAGGTTTCCAGCCAGAAAATAATGCAACACCACCTCCTAGACTCCACCCAGTTATCGCTACATTATCAATATCAATCTTTGGATGTTCACTTAGTTTCTCTAAAGCTCTATAACTATCTAAAATAATCATTGGTGTAGTTACAGTATTTTGAGTTCCAACAGTTGAAGTTTCATTTCTACTTTCAAAACTCTGTAGTTGGAATGTTGCTATTCCCATTTCTCTATACATTTTTAGGTATTCAAGGTGATGTTCTCCCCAACCTACACTTCCAGCAACACCTATTACAAGTGGAAATTTATTTTTATCATCTGATTCGGGAATCTGCAAAATCCCCATAACTTTTTGAGTATCAAGTTTTTCAACATCAATTATTATATCTTTAAGTGAAAAAGGATTTGAACTTTCAAATACAATAACTTCGTTTGGATAAGAAAAGCTAACTAAAAAAAAGAAAATTATATTTTTTAAATATTTCATATTAAGATTTCTCATTATAATTAAAAATTAAATTAATTCTTTTGCTCAACACAAAATTTATTAAATGTATCAAGAACATGATCAATATGATGATGTTTGATTTTTGTAGATAAAAATAATGCTTCATAGGCAGATGGAGGAAAATAAATTAAATTATCAAGAAAATATCTATGTAGCATATTATAATTATCAATACAAGTTTTAGTTATATCTTTATAACTATTAACTGTATTGTCTGTACAAAATATTCCAATCATTGAACAAAATTCATTAACTATCAGTGGATATGAATGTATTTCCGAAATATTTTTTAATCCATCGCTTAAATATTTAGAAATCTCATTAAGATAGCTATAAACTTTATCATTTTTGAGTTGTTTTAAAGTAGCAATCCCAGCTGACATTGAAACAGGATTTCCGGATAGTGTACCTGCTTGATATACTGGCCCCTCTGGAGCAATAAAAGACATAATCTCTTTCCTACCTCCATATGCACCCACTGGCAACCCGCCTCCAATTACTTTACCTAATGTTGTTAAATCTGGCTTAACTGATAAAAGTTCTTGAGCGCCACCGTGTTTTACTCTAAAACCTGTCATAACCTCATCAAATATTAGTAAGGAATTATTTTTAGTACATAATTCCCTTAGTCCATTTATAAAATCATTTTTTGGTTTAATGACACTCATATTTCCTGTTATTGGTTCAACTATTACAGCAGCAATTTTATTTTCATATTTTTTAAAAGCATTTTCAACTTGTTTAATATTATTAAAATCTAAGGTTATCGTTGAATCAACAACAGATTGAGGAACACCAGGGCTAGAGGGCTGATCAAAAGTAGCTAAACCTGACCCTGCATTGGATAAAAATAAGTCTGCATGGCCATGATAACATCCTTCAAATTTGATTATTAAATCTTTTCCAGTAAATCCTCTAGCAAGCCTAACTGCACTCATAGTTGCTTCTGTACCTGAATTAACAAATCTTATCTTATCTATAGATTCTACAGCTTCTATAATTAATTCTGCGAGTATATTTTCTCTTCTGGTTGGTGTACCAAATGATGTACCAAACTCAATAACTTCTTTTATACTATCCTTAACAATTTTATTATTGTGTCCTAGAATCAAAGGGCCCCAAGAACATGTAAAATCAAGAAATCTATTATCATCTTCATCAAATATAAAAGGGCCATCTCCTTTAGCTATAAAATGAGGTATTCCTCCAACCGCTTTAAAAGATCTAACAGGACTATTAACACCACCAGGCATTAATTTTTTCGCATCACTAAATAATTTTTTTGATTTTATATTTTTAATTTTCATTTAGTTTAGATTTTGCAAAATCTTTTGCAAAATAAGTAATTATTATATCGGCTCCAGCTCTTTTAATTGAAAATAAAATTTCATTCATAATTTTATCTTCATTAATCCAACCCATTTTTGCTGCAGCTTTTACCATTGAATATTCACCACTAACGTTATATGCAGCAATCGGAACATTAACAATTTTTTTAATATTTTTTATTATATCCAAGTATACCATAGCTGGTTTAACCATAACAATATCTGCACCTTCACTTATATCTAACTGTACTTCTTTAATAGTTTCTCTTGAATTTTTGAAATCCATTTGATATTTTTTTCTATTACCATATTTAGGCATAGATTCAGCAGCATCTCTAAATGGGCTATAAAATGAAGAAGCAAATTTGACAGAATAGCTTAATATTGGTAAACTGCTAAAACCATTGGTATCTAGAGCTTTTCTTATATATTTAACAGAACCATCAACCATACCTGAAGGAGCAACCATATCTGCTCCTGCCTTAGCATGCGATACGACCTGTTTTTGTAAATATTCAATAGTTGTATCATTATCCAAGGAATTATTTTTTGTTATCCCACAATGACCATGACTAGTAAATTCACAAAAACATACATCTGTAATTAAGAATACATCTGGAAATCTTTTCTTTATATCTCTCAAAGCTGTTTGTATAACACCATCATCTGCAAAAGAATCTGATCCATAATCATCTTTTTCTTTTGGTATTCCAAACAAAATAAATTTGTTAATTTTTAGCTTTAATAACTCTTCAATTTCATTTAGTACTGTATCTTTAGAAAACTGATAAATTCCAGGCATTGAATCAATCTCAATTTTAATTTTCTTACCGGATTTTATAAATAAAGGGTATACTAAATCATCTAAATCTAGTTTTGTCTCTGATACAAGAGATCTTAAAATTTTAGAATTTCTTAATCTTCTTGGTCTTACTTTTAAATCTATATTATTTTTCATATATTTTTTGCAATTTCTAATGAATTTAATATATTATTTTCAAGAGAAATTCCATTTATAAAATTACCATTAAATAACAAACCTGGGCAATCAGTTTCTATTGATCTCATTAAATCTATTTTCTTAGAATAGTCCAAATCGTATTGTGGTATTGAATGAGGCCAAAATCTAGTTGTTATAAATTCAGGCTCAACATTGAAACCATATATTACCTTTAAATCATCTAAAATTAGTTTCTCAATCTTTTTATCATCCAATTTAGCTAAAGAAGGTTGTCTAGAACCACCAACGAAAACTGTGATGAGAGTTTCATCTTTAGGCGCACTATCATTAAACATTGATGATAAATATAAAACTCCTAATATATTCATTTTTTCTATTTCTGGAATCAAAATTCCATAGCCGTTAAATTTTTCTTTATTACCGTTATCTTTAAATGATAAAGTAACCATTTTTATTGGAGGATAGTAAACTTCAGATAAGCCTTTAATTTTATTTGTAAGTTCCATGTCAAATTGGATATCCTTTATTTTATGAAATGGTACAGTCAAAACTACTTTATCAAATTGCATATTTGTAATTTTTTGATCTGATAAGTATTCAATATTGAATTTATTTTTTTCAAAACCTATTTTAATTACTTTTGAGTTCAAAATTATATTTTCTTTAAGTTCAATCGATAATGATGAAATTAAGTCATAAAGACCATTATCAAATGACAAAATTGTTCTCTTAATTTTATATTTATTTTTATTTTTTTTAAAAAAACCCTTAAATATACTTCCATATTTTTCTTCTAGATTAAACAATAAAGGGAAAACATGCTTTATACTTAAATTTTTAGGATTACCTGAATAGGTTCCTGCAATAAATGGATTTATTGCATATTCAACAAATTCTTTATTGAATCTTCTATTGAAAAAATCATAAACTGATTCTACTTTTTTTACAGGTTTTGATTTATTAAAAAATTCAAATAATATTTTTATCTTAGTTTTAAAAGAAAACAATTTTGTTTTTAAAAATGATAAAAAAGAATCTGGTACTCTGATAATTGTTTTATTCTTTAAAACAAACCGATTTTTTGCTAATGGATTTGGATATTTAATTTTTAAATTTAATTCATTAAACATATCCATTACTCTCGAATCTGAAACTGATAAAGTATTTGGTCCAGTTTCAAATTTATATTTCGAGCTTAATTTGGTTTCTATTACACCTCCTGAAATTTTATTTGATTCGATTACTGTGATTTTATCATTACCAAATTTTTTTAGAAAAAAGGCGGTAGATAAACCCGAAATTCCGGAGCCAATAATAGCAATATTTTTAGACATTTCTATTTACCAAATTTATTATTGTGTCTACCCATTCATCAGAATCATTTAAGCTTGGTACCATTTTCAACTCTTTTCCACCAGCTTTTATAAAGTCCTCTTTATAACTTTCATCAATCTCTATACAGGTTTCTAAACAGTCGCTAACAAATGCAGGTGATAAAACTAACAATTTGTATTTTTTTAATTCAATCATATCTTCCAAAACATCATCAGTAAATGGCTTAAGCCACTTGTTATCAAGTCTAGACTGGAATGTAACTGTATAATTTTTTCTAGAAAGTTTTAATTTTTTAGCAATTAAGTTTGTTGTTTCATAGCACATTGCTTTGTAACAAAATTTATTTTCTTCTGTAACTCCGTTTTCACAAGAATGGTCTTTACATAATGATTTATCTGTATATGTTTTATCAACATGTCTTTCAGGAAGACCATGATAAGAAAATAATACGTGGTCATACTTATAATAATCTATTTTTTTTACATTAGAAACAAAACAGTTGATGAAGTTTTCATCATCATAAAAATGATTTATTACAGTAACTTTAGGAAAATTCCACCATTTAGCAATAACATCATAACACTTGGCAATTGTAGATCCAGTTGATGCAGCAGCATATTGAGGATATAGTGGTAAGATAACTAATTCATCATGGTTGTTTTCATAAATTTTCTTAAGTACACTATGGATAGATGGATTCTGATATCTCATTGCATAATAACATGTATAGTCATTTCCAATTTTTGAATTAATTTTTTTTGTTAAACTTTCAGTATACTTAAAGATTGGAGAATAGCCAAATTTTCTCCACATTTTTTTATATTCTTTAGTTGAGTTTCTCACTCTAAATGGAATTATGATTAAATTGACAAGAAAAAGCCTTAGTAAATATGGTATGTCAATAACTCGTCCATCCATTAAAAACTCTTTTAAAAATTTCCAAACAGATGAAATTGAAGCATCATTAGGAGAACCTAGATTTATGATTAAAACTGCTTTTTTCATATTTATTTTAGCCAATCGATAGGTTTTAAAAATTTATATAACTTAGATTCTTCAGAATTAATTTCTGGACTCCAATTATAAATCCATTCTGATGTTGGTGGTAAAGACATGAGAATTGATTCTATTCTTCCATTAGTCTCTAATCCAAATAAAGTACCTCTATCGTAAACTAGATTAAACTCAACATATCTACCACGTCTGTATATTTGGAATTTTTTTTCTTTATTCGAAAATTTTATACTATTATTTTTATTAAAAAAAGTTAAAAATATTTGAGAAAAATTTCTTCCAATATCTTCTACGAAATTTAGATTTTCAGTCGATTCTCCATCTAAGTTATCAAAAAATAAACCACCTACTCCCCTAGTTTCTTTTCTGTGTTTTATATAAAAATAATCATCACATTGTTTTTTAAAATTAAAGTAAAAACTATCATCATATTTATCACAAATTGTTTTTAACTTTTTGTGATAATCAATAATGTCTTTTTTTGAAATATAATAAGGGGTTAAATCTATGCCACCTCCAAACCATCTTTTATTATTTCTTTCAAGATACCTAATATTCATGTGTATCGATGGAACAAAAGGATTTTTAGGATGAATGACTACTGATACACCAGTTGCGAAAAAAGCCTTACCAGATCCTTTTATTTTATTTGATATTTTTTCAGATAAGTTCCCAGATAACGATGAAAAATTAACACCGGCTTTTTCTATATCACCATTTGAAAATATTCTTGTTCTACCTCCGCCTTTACCACTACCGTAATTCCATTTATCTTCTAAATAGTTTTGACCTGTAGCAGATTTAATTTTATCTGAAATATTATCTTGGATATCTTTAAATAGTATTGAAATCTTTTCTCTATTCATAGTTTTTAGAACTCATTTCTCTAACCTGTTGAATTAAATATTCTACAGATTCTGGCCTTACATTTGGTGTAATTCCATGCCCTAGATTAAAAATGTGGCCACTGCCCTTACCAAATGATTGTAAAACTTTTTCTGTTTGTGATTTAATTACGTTATTAGGACATAACAAAATAGCTGGATCTAAATTACCTTGAAGCGCTACCATTCCTTCAGTTGCAGATTTAACTTTACTTAATTCAACAGACCAATCAATACCTAATACTTTTGAATTCGTTTGCATAATTAAATCAGGAGAATCACACAAACCTTTAGCATAATAAATACTTGGAATATTTTGTGAGTTAATAAAATTTATGATTTCTTTAATATATGGTAAAGAATATTTTATAAAATTTTTCTTCGAAATGTACACACCATTTGAATCAAATATTTGTACTGCATCTACTCCTGAATTAATTTGTTCTCTAATATAAGATATAGTCGCATCTGTTATTTTTCTCATTAATAAATCAAAACTTTCATAATCATTATACATTAAAGATCTTATTTTCATGTAATCTTTACTTGGCTTACCTTCAACCATATAACAAGCAGTTGTCCAAGGTGTACCTGCAAATCCAATCAAAGATTTGGTTTTATCAAGACTGTTTCTAATTATTTTAATGCCACTATATATATTTTTAAAATAAGAATGATTAAAATTTAATTTTTTAATATCTCCAGAACTAGAAATTGAAGTTTTAAAAACTGGACCTACTTTAGATACTAGTTCGAATTTCATGCCAAGCGATTCTGGAATAACTAAAATATCAGAGAACATAATAGATGCGTCTAAATCAAATCGATTCATAGGTAATAATGTTACCTCAGCCATTAAATCAGGGGTATGCATCATTTCATGAAATGAATTTTTTGATCTGATATTTCTATACTCGGGTAAATATCTTCCAGCTTGCCTCATAATCCATATGGGTGTTCTTTTAACAGGTTTCATAAAACAAGCCTCAATAAAAATTTGATTATCTTTATGCATTTATTTTTTCCGTTATAAGTTTTATTAATGTATCAAGTTTAGAATCTTCAGGGAAAATAATTGAATTTTCTTTAACATATTTCTTAATCTGATTTGCTGTAGTTAATCCCATACATGCATAATTCAAATTTTTCTCATTTCGATTGTTTTCAAACCAAATATCAGCTCCAGAGGGGCTTCCAAAGACTATAGTAGAATCTGATATATTTAGATAATCTTCATACCTAAAATTATTATTTTTTTGAGGTTTATAAAAAGATATACAATCAACATTTTCTGGCCAAACATTGAAATCTGTTTTCTCAGAACATAAATGCAAATAACTATCATTTATATTTTTAATGATATATTGAGATAATTCAATTGATGAATTACAGCATTTCATTACATTTAATTTATTTTCAGATAAAATCTTTTTAGATTTTTCCCCTACAACATAAATAGAATGATTTTCATTTAAAACATTTTTTAAAATTCTAGATGCGAATGGACTAGTAATAATTATTTTATTAAAATTTGAAGCTATCTTAATTATTTGATTTACATTTAAAGTCTGAACTAAATTTATTAGAGGAACATGTTCAATTATAAATTTATTTAAATTGATATTTTTTATCCAATCAATTGGTATTTGACTTTGGAGAGTCCATATAATTTTATGTGGGATTTTACTATTTTCTATCATTTAAAATTTCCTGTAAACCCTTTTTATTCATTTTTTTTATCAGACTATTTATTATTTCTTTTTTATCTTCTAATAATCCTGATTCTGTTTCAATTATAAATTTTTCACCAGAATCAGTTGCTATATATGCATAGAGATTAACTTTATCATTATTTACATCCGCGTAACATCCAACAGGAATTTTACATCCACCTTCAAGAGTTAAAGCAATTTCTCTTTCAATTAATCCATTTAAATATGTTTGAGGATGATTAATTTTTGAAGTAATACTTTTCAATTCAGATCTATTTTTCAAACTTTCAACAGCGACTATACCTTGACATGAGGCAGGGATCATTTGTTTAATATTAAAATCAATAAATTTTTCTTTCAAATTAAGACGCTCTAAGGCAGCTTTTGCTATGATTAATCCATGCCAATTATATTTATACATCTTATCTATTCGAGTTTCAATATTTCCTCTAACATCTACTATTTGAAAATCTGGTCTTATCAGTTTTAATTGTAATCTTCGCCTCAAGCTCCCAACTCCAATTGTAGAATTTAATGGGAAATCTTTTAATTTAGAAAATCTATTAGTTATTAATATGTCCATTGGTGATCTTCTTTTCATGACAGCACTAATTTCAAATTGAGATTTTAGTTTAAGAGGCAAATCTTTCATACTATGAACAGCTAAATCAATTTTGGAATCGTTAAGTAATTGTTCTATTTCACTTGTATAAAAACCTTTATCTAAAATTTTTCTTGATGGGGTTTTTAAATCAATATCTCCTTCCGTTTTTACTACTCTAATTTCAACTTTTATATCAAAGTTTGATACAATTCTTTCTTTTACTTCATTAGCTTGATTTAAAGCTAAAGAACTACCCCTAGTACCTATAATCAACTGTTTCATTTATCAAATCCATGGACTTCTCTAAGGATATCAACCAATTGTTCTTTAGATAAATCACTCGTTTTATCTGATTTAAGAAACTCAATAGAATCTTTCATTATTTTTTTAAGTAAACTATTTGAAAAAATATCTATAGCATCAAGGGTACTTTCTTCGTATTTATTTGATATTTTATTAATCTCTTTTTTTTGAATAGATTCATAATGATGTTTCAAATTAGCAATTGTTGGAGTCACTTTAAGCTGATTGAACCAACTAGTAAAATCTAAAATTTTTTCTTCAATTTTTTCATTTGCTTTAGGTAGTTCATTATACCTTTTCTTAATAAGTTCGTTTATTACATCTTGAATATCATCAATTGATAATAAGGTACAATTATCGATGTTTGATATAGAACTTTCAATATTTCTAGGAACAGATAAATCCATTAAAATAAGTTTTTCCTTAATTTTTGATATTTCAAGAATTTCTTTATATGTTATAAGGTTATAACTGGCATTTGTACATGTTATTATAATTGAAGCTTTGTGAATATGTTTATTAAATTTTTCAAATGGTATAAAATTTCCATTAACTTTACTTGCAAGTTTTTGACCTCTATCAAAATCACGGTTTGTTATTAAAATATTTTTCGCACCCTTTTTTTTAAAATTTTGTACAACTAACTTACCAGTAACACCTGCACCTACAACTAAAACAGTTTCATGCTTTAGATTATCTGTAATGTTATCAATTTTTTGTACAGCAGCATAACTAATTGATAAAGCACCATCTGATAATTTTGTTTTATTTCGAATACTTTTGCCAACTTCTAAAGATGATTGAATCATTCTAGATAAGATTGACCTACAAGCTCTTTTATCTTTTGATAACTGAAAACTTTTTTTAATCTGATTAGTAATCTGAGTCTCTCCAACCAGCATAGAATCAATACTTGAGGATACAAGCATTATTTGTCTAATACATTCTTCAGCATTTTTATAAATCAAGAAGTTAAAATTGCATTTTTTTTCAAGTGTTTTGTAAAGAAACTTTATAAATGTCAGTAATTCATTTTTATTACAAAAGGCATAAAATTCTGTTCTTGCACATGTTGATAGAATAAAAATTTCATGAATTTCAAACTTTTTTGATAATTCGTAAGCTTTTATAATTTGACCTTCACTGAGGGCAAAATGCTCTCTAAGCTCAAGTGAAGCAACTTTATGGGTGACACCATAATAATTTAAATTTTTAATAAAAAAACTCATTTATAATAAATCCTTTTTATATTGCACGTTTTGCACGTTTTAATATGGTCTTAAATATAATGAATTATTATGTTAATTAAAATAAAAAACGCAATCTAATTTAGAGGGTCGTTAAAGTGTGATTTTGAACAGGGGTGGCATTTTGATAATCTTCTTAATGCTAGGAAAGAACCTTTTACTAATCCATATCTTAATAAAGACTGTTTCGTATATTCTGAACATGTTGGAATAAATCTACAATTAGATCCTAAAAATGGAGAAAGAAGTAATTGATAAATTTTAATTAAAAAAATTAATGGGGAAACTAGTAATAAATTAAAGTAATTCAATTATTGTTCTTATAAATTTCTCGATAAAATCTCATGTTTAATGCTATCAATAAAGTTATTTAAACCAAGTTTACCAAGATCACCCTTAAATTTTCTTCTTACAGAAATAACATTATCATTAACTTCATTTTCTCCAATAATTATCATAATTGGAATTTTATCAATTTCTGCGGTTCTAATTTTTGCACCCATTTTTTCATTTCGATTATCAATTTTAACTCTTAATCCTTCTTGTTTTAATTTAGAAAAAACCATCATACAATAATCATTAAATTTTTCAGATATTGGTATTACAACCATTTGTACTGGTGCTAACCATAGAGGAAAGTTTCCTGCAAAATGCTCAATAAGAAAACCAATAAATCGTTCATGTGTTCCCAAAGGAGCTCGATGAATACATAACGGAACTTGTGATTTATTTGATTTATCAATGTAGGATAAATCAAATCTTGATGGAATAGCAAAATCAACCTGATTCGTTGCTAAGGTAAATTCTCTACCAATTGCACTCCAGACCTGCACATCAATTTTAGGTCCATAAAATGCAGCCTCCCCTGGTATTTCAGTAAAATTTAGTCCACCTTCAGTTAACGCTTCACGAACTAAATCCTCAGTTTTAATCCATAGTTCTGGTTCATTAACGTATTTATCTCCTAACTTTTCATTATCATGCAGGCTTAACCTCATTTCGTACTTTTCAATACCAAAAATCTTAAAATATTCTAAATACATATTACATACACCTAAAAACTCACTCTTAAATTGTTCTTCTGTACAGTAAATATGTGCATCATTCATTTGCATACTTCTTACTCTCATTAATCCAAACAATTGACCTGATTTCTCATATCTATAACATGTACCGTACTCACTTAGCCTTATTGGTAATTCTTTGTAAGTCCTAGGAAGGCTTGCATAAATTTTATGATGATGAGGACAATTCATAGGTTTTAAATAATATTTATTGCCATCTATATCCATAGCTGGAAACATACTATCTTCATAATGGGATAAATGTCCAGATTTTTCATAGAGTGAACCTTTGGTTATATGAGGAGTTTTAACTCTATCATAACCTGCTTTAGTTTCAGTTTCTTTTGCTAAATTTTCTAACTCATCAATAATAACTGTTCCATTTGGAAGCCAAAGTGGTAAACCTGAACCTACTTCATCATCAAATGAAAATAATTTCATTTCCTTTCCAATTTTACGATGATCTCTTTTTTCTGCCTCTTTCAACATGTTTAAATATTTTCTTAACTCTTTGTCATTTCTCCATGCAGTACCATAAATTCTTGTTAACATTTCATTATTTTCATTGCCTCTCCAATAAGCTCCAGCAACTTTCATTAATTTAAATGATTTTCCAATATGTTTAGTGGATGGGAGATGAGGCCCTCTGCATAAATCCAACCATTCTCCTTGAAAATAGATTGAAAGTTCTTCATCATCAGGTAAATCTTTTATAATTTCTACTTTATAAAATTCTCCTTTTTCTTTAAAAAATTCTATTGCTTTTTCCCTTGTCCATACTTCTTTCCTGAATTGTGACCCCCTACTAATAATTTCGTGCATCTTATTTTCAATACTCTTAAAATCATCTGTTGTAAATGGTTGCTTTCTAGCAAAATCATAGTAAAAACCATTGTCTATGGAAGGACCTATCGTTACTTGTGTACCAGGGAATAGATTTTGAACTGCTTCAGCCATCACATGAGCACAATCATGCCTTAATACCTCCAAAACTGAATCCGAATCCTTTTTTATTATTTTTAAAATAGAATCATGCTCTATGGCAGAATGTAAATCTTTTATATCTCCATTAACTTCAACTAAAACAGCTTGTTTTGCCAAAGAAGGAGAAATATCGTAAGCCACTTCATATCCAGTCACATTTTTATTAAACTCTTTAGAGTTACCATCAGGGAAAGTTATATTTATTTTATTGCTCATAAAATTTATTATAATTCTTATCTAACTATAATTTCTATTTTAAATTTAATTATTTCAATTTTATTTGGAAAAATAACGTTCAAAACTATTTATAGTAATTTACAATAAGTAATTTTATAATCATCAAGATAAAATTAATATTTTATTAAAATAAACTTCATAAAAAATTATAACTTACAAGGCTACACACATTTAAGCTCTAAAAAAGAATAAAAAATTTTTAATATAAAATAAAGCTATTAATTTGAAATTTTCTTTCTATCCCATTAGCAATTATTTTTCCGAAAAAATAAATTATTAGATTTTTTAAAAATATCAAAAAAAACTTTTTAATTTTAATGTAAAACATTAAATTTTATATGTATTAAATAAAATTTTTAATGTTTTATGCCAATTATTACTAATATTGATATCATGCTTGCTAAAAAAAAAATGTCTGTTTCTGAGCTTGCAAATAAAATAGGTATAAGCATCGTTAATTTATCAAGAATTAAAAATGGAAATGTTAAAGGAATAAGATATTCGACTTTAAATAAAATTTGCGAAGTACTTGAATGTAAACCTGGAGATATCCTAGACTACGAAAAAGAATAAAAATTATCATCCCGTCCGCATGTTACATAAATGGCTCGATATACCTTGTGCTCCTCACAGTATATCGAGCCATTATTTTTTAAACTTTATTTTTTTTTATTTATTAACTCACTATCAATAAGATTCCATTTTTGCCTTGAATCTTGTTTAAAAGAACCAATAAATTTTAGTTTACTGCTATTACCCCAGTCAGATGGACTTATTAAAGACATGAATTTTTTTCCATTTTCTTTCTCATACAAATGATACACTTTTCCAATTACTGGTGTAAATGAAATATCACTTTCAAAAATCAACTTATTCCAATTAAAATCACTTAATAATTTTTCATAACTATCTTTAATCTCTTTAAATTTTTCATTGAAATATTTTTTAACCTGAACACCTTGTTCTGGTTTCCAATCGTCAAGCTCATAAACTTTTCCCTCTACA
>CETL01110097.1_pt1 | contig 17151 bp, 13 predicted proteins | sample 356371 | NCBI WGS metagenome assembly CETL01 (sample SAMEA2622518, study PRJEB7988) | marine metagenome | biome: marine biome (ENVO:00000447); feature: surface water layer (ENVO:00002042); material: "saline water (ENVO:00002010), including plankton (ENVO:xxxxxxxx)" | depth 5 m | reverse complement strand
GTGTGATTAAAAAACTTTTATAGATTCTAATTTGATATAGAATGTATGTATGACAATTAATAACACTGAAAGAAATCTTAATAAAAATTTTGGAGACTACGGCGGTAGCTTTGTTCCTGAAACTCTAATGCCAGCTTTAAATGAATTAGAGGAATCATTTATAAAGTTCACCTCAGATGAAGAATTTAATACAGAATTAAAAATTTTGCAAAGAGACTTTGTTGGAAGGCCAACTCCACTTTATTATGCAGAAAATTTAACAAGAAAATACGGAAAAGCTGATATTTATTTGAAACGAGAGGACTTGGCTCATACAGGGGCACACAAAATTAATAATGCTTTAGGTCAAGGTCTTATAGCAAAAAGACTTGGAAAGAAAAGAATAATTGCTGAAACTGGTGCTGGTCAACACGGCGTAGCAACAGCAACAGCTTGTGCGCTTTTGGGTCTTGAGTGTGTTATTTATATGGGTGAAGAAGACATAAAAAGGCAAGCCCCAAATGTTTATAGGATTGAACTTTTAGGAGCAAAAGTAGAACCGGTTACAAGTGGGAGCAAAACATTAAAAGACGCTGTAAATGAGTCTATAAGAGACTGGGTAACAAATGTTGAGGACACAATGTATATTATTGGAAGTGCTGTGGGGCCATATCCTTATCCATCAATCGTAAAGTATTTTCAAAAAATAATTGGTGACGAAACAAGAAATCAAATGATTCAACAATACGGTGGTCTACCAGATTATGTACTTGCATGTGTTGGTGGAGGAAGTAACGCAATAGGCATTTTTTCAGGATTTTTTGAAGATAAGTCAGTAAAATTAATTGGTGTTGAAGCAGCTGGAAATGGTGTTGATTCAGGCGAACATGCAGCAACTATGTCAAAAGGGACTCCAGGAGTACTTCATGGTTCTTACTCATATCTTCTTCAGGACGATAAAGGCCAAGTGAACGAAGCACATTCTATTTCGGCAGGTCTTGACTACCCTGGAGTAGGACCAGAGCACAGTCATTTAAAAGATTCAGGGAGAGCTGAGTATTATTCAGCTACAGATAAAGAGGCACTTTACGGATTTGATTTGCTTAGTGTGACTGAAGGAATTATACCTGCACTCGAACCAGCCCATACTATTGGTTTTTTGAATAAATTTATGAATAAAACTAAAAAGGGCGAGAAACTAGTTTTGATGGTTAGTGGAAGAGGAGACAAAGACCTAGACACAGTCTACAAAGCTAAAAAAAGTAAGTAATATTTCTTAGCTTAAACAATTTGTTATGCTTAAATATATTTTTAATAGGGCTAAAAATCAGTGGAAATTATTATCCCTTCTTTGGATTTCTTTTTTAATTGCAAACACTTTTATTATTTCGGGTCCAACATATCTGGGCTGGGTTAAGAAAATGATATATGAGGAAGGATTAAATCAAACTCCTCCGACAACAAGAAACATTAGCCTTACTACTAGTAGCCAACCACTTATAAAAGATTCGTTTGACGAAAATAATCAAATTATTGATAGGCTCGCTAATAAAAATTTATCAGAACTATTAATTAAGCAGTCTTCTCTAATCCAATCAACGGAATATTTTTGGGGTGAAGTAGAGCCAAATAGCAATAGAACAGCTTCGAAATTGAAATTTATATCAATAGATAATGAAGAAAATTTTATTGATATTAAGGATAAATCAAATTTTGTAAACAAAAATTATATAGGAGTAATGGGTCCTAAAAAAAGATTAAGCCAGCTCGGACTCAAAGTTGGTGACAAAGTATTTGCAAATTCTGTAAAAGGCTCAAAAAATTTCGATTCTGGTATAAATGAAACAAAGAAGAACCTAAGGACTTTTATTAATAATTATGAAGAACAAGGATACTCCAGAGATGACCTATTTAAAGATTCTGACGACGAAACAATTTTACAAATTCAACAAGGAATGTCTTATTTTGAAATTAGTAATGCTGAACAATTAAATGAATTTATAAATGGTACAGATGAAAAAATAGAAAATAAAAATTTGGAATTAATCATTGTTGGTTATTTTGAAGAAATTAATCAAAATGAATTATTTGGCTATTATGAAGAATTATTCTTGCCTCCTTCGCCTTGCATGACATGCCAATTGCCACTAATTGTGGTAATAGATGAAAAGGATTTTTTTCAATATTTAGAGCCCTTAACGAAAGGCTTGCCGGTTAGAGCTTGGTGGTATTTAGATATTGATCACAAGAAGCTTACAGAAAACATAAGAACAAATTATTTAATCAAAATAAATAATTTTGAAAATGACATGCTTATATCATTTCCTCAAGCTGTTGTACTAACTCAACTTGATAGAATTACAGAAAAAACAATTAATGAGATGAACTTCGTTAGAGCTCCTGTTTTAATTATTTTTTCCTTGTTAGGAATATTTAGCTCAATGTTATTAATTATGTTTTCTTACTTAATTAATCAAGAAAGAAGAGAAGAAATAAATTATCTATTTCTAAGGGGTGTTTCAAAATTTGGTGTTGTTAAATACTTTTTTTATGAATGGGGTTTTTTAGGTATCCCGATTATGATAATTGCTCCTTTCATAAGCAATATAATCATTCGTCTTGTTGTAGAAAATTACCTAAAAATAAATCCTCAAGGTATAGATATATTTTATATAAACTTAAGCTCCGCTCTAATCTCGTTTGGATTTCTGGTTACAGCAAGTCTTTTTAGCTTTATTTTTTATGTCACTTTAAACAATCAATTAATAAACTCAAAAAAAATATCTATGGTTGTTTCAAAAATAAGGATAAATTTTTTAACTAAATATTTTCTAGATATATTTTTAGGATTAGGAGCAATCCTTATATTTTTTGAATTAAGAATGAGAGTAGTTAGCTCAATTACAGAAGACTCTTCTTTGAGTCAATATACCTTCCTTTTAATACCTTCAGCTTTAATGATTTTTCTTGTTATGCTTTTTATAAGAGTACTCCCAATTATCCTAGGATTTATAGATATTTTTGGTAGAGTTGCATTTACACCAATATATTTAAGTTCAAAAAAATTATCTAAAAACTCTAGTTGGTATATGTGGTTTTTTCTAATTATTTCATTAGGAATTACATCATTTATAGTTATTTCAAGTCTACAAAGTTCTTTGGAAAGAAGTAAGAAAGATAAATCTTCATTTATCACAATGAGTGATTTTAGGATTTCTGAAAGCAGTCCGTTTGGAATTGAAGACGAGTATATTGAAGGATTGAGTCTGCAAGACGGAGTTAAAAATGTTGGCAGGATGAATAGCCTTACAGGAAATACTGGTACAACAGGATCTGGTATAGAATCTCAGCTTTTAGGAGTAGATAAAAATTTAATAGATATAACTTGGTCAAGAGATGATTTCTTTAATGAAAACAAAGGTAAGGTTTTTTCTGATTGGAGCAACGAAGACTATAAACCTGGTATCCTAATCGAAGAAGAAATATTTCAAATTAACATTAATAATTATGCAAACAGAGAACTTGAAGATTCGTTTTTGTGGGCAATTTTAAAAGGCTCTGACGAAAGAATTACTGCACTAAGCCTTGGTCCAATTAAGTCCAAGAAATGGACTACAAATTCAGTCGAACTAAAAAATGTAAAATTTCCTGCAAGGCTAATTGCTATTGAAGTTTACGAACCATCAAGCGAAGATAATTCAAATCCTTTTGAACTTCACTTAAATTCAATAGAATTAGTAAGCTCCAATGATAAAGTCGTTAATACTATTTCATTTGATAATAATTTAAATTGGACTGAACTTCCTACATCCGAAGGATTTGACACAACAATAAATTACAGCTCTGAAGGACTAATTCTCAATCTTGGCAATGGATCTACTAAAGGCATTAGAGGAATGTTTTTAAGTGATTATGACAATGGGATTCCTGTAATTGTTAACAATAAATTTATTGAAGAGTCTCAAATAGGAGTCGGGGAAAAATTTATTTTTAATGCTTCTGGAAGCTACATACCAATGAAAATAAATAAAATGATTAACTATTTTTCTGGAACTTCTGAAAAATATGATAGCTTTTTAATTACAGAACTTAATTTGCTAAAAAATTACATGGAGCTCACGAAACTCCAAAGTTTTAGGCCAAATGAACTTGTGGTTTTAATCGAAGATGGATCACAAGAAAATTCTTCAAAATATATTCGAGAAAATTTTCCCTTGTCAACAATAAAAGATAAATCTCTGATTGAACAAAATTCTTTAGTAACACCTATTGCTGTAATTAGCTGGAAAGGTATTTCAATAATAAGTTTATGGGCTTTTATCATTTTAATTTCAATTGGATTTGTAGGATTTTATATTGCTAACGAAATTCAGTCTTCTCAAGATAATGCCATAAATGATGCAATCGGCATCTCTACTTTTAGTAGATTTGTGATGTCATTTTTTGAATATGGAGTGGTTGTAATTTCTGCAATTTTGGCTGGATTATTGTCTGGAGTTATTATATCTAGGATTCTAAATCAGCTTGTAATGTCACTTGATCAAAGTACTAAAACAAGCTTCCCTGAAACACTAGTAATTTCTTGGATAAATGTAATTAGTGCAATTATTGTTTTGTTTGTCTTATACTTTCTTTGTTCATTAATATTTTCACTTTCATCCACAAGAATGAAGGTTTCAGAATTAATTAAAAAGGCAAATTAGTGTTAATTAATTTAATTTTAAAAAGATACTTGCATAGATGGAAATTTCTTACAGTCGTATTTGCAGGCATGCTTTTATCAAGCACAACAATGTCTGGATCAATAATGTATTTTGATTCCTTGAGAGATATTGCTTTGGATTTTGAACTATCAAAAATTTCACCAGAAAAAATGGATATTAATATTTCATCCTCAGAAAAACCTTTAATGGGAGATAAGTTTTTGGCTCTCAAGAAAGATATTGAAGACACATTAATTAACCCTTTAAACAAGTATTCAAATCAAAATTTTTATGGAACCAAAACATCTACTTTTCTTCCTATTGAGTGGGGCAAAACAGGTGAAGAAATGGAAAAAGGAGCAACATCTAGGTTGACATCATTGTGTAATTCTTCTCAGCAGATTGCAGAAAATAGTGCTGTTGATATATGTAAAAGATATTATTTTTCATATTTTGAAGAAGCAAATGAAAAAGACTTAATAAACTTTGAAATTATATCTTCTAGTCCTGATGATAATTCGGTAGGTGTATTCATAGACAATAAAGTGGCAAAATTATTTGATATATCTGCTGGTGAAAAACTTGAAATAGAAGCATATTGGGACGAATCAAACCCAAAGATTAACATATCTGTATTAGGCTTCTACTCATTGTCCAAGAATAAAAATTTTAATACTTTCTATATAAATAATTTTATGCAAGAAGATTCATCATTTATTTTTGCAAACTTAATGATCAAAGATATTTCTGAGCTTTCAAAATTAGGGAATAAATTTGTGGGTATGGATTCAGATCTTTTCTGGATGACTGACGTTGAAGTGAATAAAATAAATTCAACTGAAGTGAATAAAATAAATTCAATAATTGTTGATAGTCCACCATTATTGTCATCAAAATATGACAATTTTTCATTTAAAACAGGCATGGTTGATTCTTTAGAAATGTTTGATAGCAATCTTTCAACAGCCGCTATACCAATGAAAACAATATTAATTCTTATATCAGTAGTAATAATTTTCTTTGTATTCTCTCTTGCAAGCTTGATAGTTGAAGATCAGAAAGAAGAGATAACGTTTCTTAGTTCTAGAGGAGCTAGTTTAAGGCAAATTTATGTAATTTTTAATTTGGAATTTTTGGTTATGGCATTAATTGTTTCTCTTCTTGGACCATACGTAGCCTTTTTCACAATAAAGCTTTCATCCTTCCTTCCTTGGCTTTCAGAAATGCTAAATGAGAGTAATGTATATGTTGGCATAACATGGACATCATTTTTGTTCTCAGGTATTGGGGGCTTAGTATCACTTTCTGCAGTTGTAATTCCTACATTTTTCTTTTTAAGGAGTAAATTAAAAATCTCATCTGTTGATGAAAGAGAAGAACCGAACTTTGTTCAAAAGTATTATATAGATATGTGGTTTCTTTTATTAGCACTTTTACTTATGTGGCAAATTTCGCAATCACAATCTGTCTTTGTTCAAAATCTTATCGGAGAGAGTATTATTGCAAATATTATTTTATTAATGCCTTCATTTATTTTACTTGGGGCAGGTATAGTTTTATTAAGAATTTTTCCACTACTGATACGTGGATTATCATCATTGCTTTCTTTGAAGTTTATATCAAATATTATTCCTTCTTGGGTTGTTTTAAGTCTTTGGCACATCGGAAGAAGCTCAAATACATATTCCAGAATGTCATTATTAATTATTCTTGCAGCTGCTTTAGGAATGTTCACTTCAAGCTTTAAAGCAACATTAGACAGAAGTATTGAAGATACAGTTTCTTATCGAGTTGGATCAGAATTTAGAATTGATGGACTCCAAATTCCTTGGAACGGTGACAGCAAAAATATAAGCACTCTTCAAATTAATGATAATGTAATTCAAGCATATAGGTCATCTGAACGAGTAAAAGCATCTGTTCTGGGACCTTCTTTTACATTGTTATCTATTGATTCAAATAAACTTAAGGATGATAGTATTTTTTGGAGAGACGATTTCACAGAAAGCCTAAATTCAATTTCGTCAAAAATAAATTCTGTTGAGTATGAACCAGTACAGTTGCATGAAGAAGCTGACTTACTTGGAATACAGTTAAGGTTAATACTTGAGCCTTCCAGAGTTTCAAACTATCATGGTGCTGGTGGCTCCCCTCACCTAATAATTGCAGCTAAACTTTCTGACGCTAACTCTAGATTTTATACTGCTTACTTTAATGCAACAGATTGTGCATTAGAAATGATGGCAAATATAGAATTTGTAAGATCTAATGATGATTATTGGTGCGATGTAATTACACCAGTTAAGCCCGAACTACTTAATCCTTACATAAGAACTGGTAGGTGGTGGGGTATTACTAAAAAAGATGACCCTAGGAATGCACCATTCATTCCTGAGTACCCAGTTTCTTTGCATTCAATTTTTATAACTTCTCCATCAAAAGCTTTGGAGCCTGGAGCAATAGATTTTCACAAGATATCTTCATATAAAGGTACTACCGAAATGGGAATACCAAAACCTGAATCAATTTTAAGCGAATACTATTTTAAAGATGAATGGAGTGTGCTAAATACATCATCTCAATCTTTGTCAGATAATTTAATATTTACTAAAGATAAAAAAGAGTTTTTGCGTTTTCAATGGACTGATGGAGATACAAGACAGCTTAGAGGTTTTTCAAAATATAATTCTGACAAACCAATTGAGGTAATAGTAAGTAACACTTTTTTAAATAATATTAATGCGAAAATAGGAGATGTTATTACAGTAACAATCATGACTAGTGAATTTTCTATAAAAATTATGGATACTATTAATTACTTTCCAACACTTTATCCTGATGCAGAGCCATTTGTAATTGCCGAATTAAGTGATGTAATAAATGGCGCAAATATTAGAAAGAAGCAGGGCGATAACCAAGCAAATGAAATCTGGATTACAAATCGAGAAAACTTAGATGATAAAAATTTAGTTTTAAACAACGTTGTAAGTGAACTGAGAAACAATGCGATTCCATATGGATCAATTTTTAGTAATGAGAAATCTCTTGAGGGGCAAAAAATAGATCCATTAGTATTTGCTGGATGGCAGACCTTGCTATTAATATCATTTGGTGCAGTAACACTAGTTAGTGTTGTTGGCTTTCTAATTCATTCAAGAGTTTCGTTTAAAAAAAGAAACTTAGAATTTGCCACTTTGAAAAGTATAGGTATTTCAAGAATTCAGATAATAATTTTAATATCAATTGAACAATTTCTTGTAATAGGTTTGGCTCTGGGATTGGGGATAATTTTAGGTTCAAGGTTATCGTCAACTGTGATGCCATATTTAATTAGCCCTGAATCTTCAAATTCACTTGTCCCTCCAATGATAAATTCAGTCGAATGGCTTGATTTTAGTATTGTTTTTGGTTCTGTAGGACTATTATTCATTGTGATTATAATTTATACAATTATGTCAGTATTTAAAATTTCAATTAACGATACAATGAGAATTAACTTAAAGTAAGGATGAAGTTTGAAAGATAATTACCATATTAACTGCACAGGTCTCTATAAAATATTTAAAGTTTCTGACTTAGAAGTAGTTGCATTGAGGGGTGTAGATCTTAAAATTAATTATGGCGAATTATTATCAATAGTTGGTGCTTCTGGAAGTGGAAAATCAACCTTACTAAATATTTTGGCAGGTTATGAATCACCTTCCGCTGGAGATGTAAAAGTAGGCGAATTAGATCTTTTAGGAATTAATCAAAAAGAAGCAGTCGAATATAGGAAAAAAGAGGTTGGTTTTGTATGGCAACAAACTGGTAAAAACCTTGTTCCTTACTTAGATATATTTAGCAATATTGAGCTTCCAATGATGGCGTCTAGGTTAAGTTTAAAAGACAGAAAGTCAAGGGTGTCAGAATTGATTAAATTTTTAAACCTTGACTCAATATCAACAAGGTTGCCAGAAAATATTTCAGGGGGAGAACAACAAATATCGGCAATTGCAGTAGCGCTAGCTAATCAACCTCCATTATTATTGGCTGATGAGCCGACAGGTGAGTTAGACGATGAAACAAGTGATATGGTTTTAGAAAAAATGAGATATGTCAATAAAAATTACGGCACTACAGTAGTTATTGTTACTCATGACCCTAAAATTGAAGATCATGTTAATCGTTCTATTGGTATGAGGGATGGAAAGGTAGTTAAAGAAGTCTTGAAAAATAAAAAAATAAAAAGCGAATATGTAGTAATTGATTCTTTTGGGGGTGTTCAAATTCCGCAAGAAATCTTGTCTAAATCAAAAATTGATTCTAAAGCGAGCTTAACATCAGATAAGACAAAGATAAGTCTCAATAAAATTATGAAAAGAAATAAATAAATGATTAATTTAAAAAAAATTTATAGAACTTTCACTCTTCCAAGTGGAGAAATTGAAGCCGTCAAAAATGTAACATTAAAAATTAAAAAAGGTGAATTTATAATTATATCTGGACCATCTGGGGCAGGAAAAACAACATTATTGAATATGGTTTCAGGGATCGACCTTCCTTCTTCGGGAGAAGTTATTATAAGTGGAAATTCAATTAAAAGCTTCTCAAAAAACCAACTCAATGAGCTTCGAAGAAAAACAATTGGTATGGTTTTTCAGGCTCATGCATTAATGCCGTTATTATCAGCATATGAAAATGTTGAGTTGCCATTAAGAATATTAGGCATTAGAGGCAAAGAAAGAAAAAATAAAACAGAGGAAATATTAGAAGTTCTAGGATTAAAATATAGAATGAGCCATAGGCCATATGAGTTGTCAGGGGGTGAAAGGCAAAGAGTTTCAGTGGCAAGAGCATTAGTTAGAAAGCCAAAAATTTTAGTTGCTGATGAACCAACTTCCCAGTTAGATTCTGTTAATACGGAAATTGTTTTTGAGCAAATTAAGGATATTTGTAAAAAATTTAATACTACTGTTATATTGGCCACCCACGACCAAAGGATGAAAAAATTTGGAGATAAGTTATTCAGCATGAGATCTGGTGAAATTAATGAAAATTAAACCTTGGTGCTTTTGATGCCCTTAATTAATTTTGAAAATAATAATTTTTATTACGAGATAGAAGGGCACGGCTCACCTTTGGTTTTAGCTCACCCATATATGAGTAGTACATCTCATTGGCATAAATCAGGATGGGTTGATGTATTAAAAAATAATAATAAATTAATTATGTTTGATTATACTGGTCATGGCAAAAGTTCTTGTCCAGATGAAATCGAAAAATATTATATTTCTTATGTTTCTGAAGTAATGATCCAAATTTTAAATGAAAATAATATAACTAATTTTTCTGTTTTTGGATTTTCAATGGGTGGAAGAATTTGTTATGAACTAATAAGAAATTATAATGAAAGAATAGTTTCTATGATCATTGGAGGTATGCATTCTAAGCCCCCAGCTTCACATAAAAAAATTATTAGCTATAAAGAAGAGAATCTTTCTCCGATAGTGAAAGAAAAATTTGATTTGAAAGGACTCAAATTATCAAATGAGGCTCAAAATGAATGGATAGGCGCTGAAGATATAATCCAAAATTATTTAAAACCTTGTTTAATGTTCGCAGGCTCGGAGGATCCGTACTATAATTGGATTGAGTCTTCAGCTAACAAATTTAAGAATTGTGAATTGATTAGTATGAATGGCTTAGGCCATATCGGAGCCTTTTGGAGAATAAATAGAATTAAAGAAAAAATTAAAAACTTTTTAAAATTATAAATTAATTAGCAAGGATAAAAAATGCCAATAGATGCCAATCCCGATCCAGAATACAAAAAAGCAATGGTTGTTGTTGCTCATCCAGATGATGCTGAATACGGGTGTTCAGGGTCAGTAGCCAAATGGTGTAGTAAAGGCTGGGAAGTTGTGTATGTTCTTTGTACAGATGGAAGTAAAGGAAGTGATGACCCAGAAATGACTCCAGAAAGGCTTACAGAAATTAGATATAAAGAGCAAGAAAATGCTGCAAAGATTCTTGGGCTTAAAACAGTTGAATATTTGGGTTATCCTGACGCATATTTAACTCCTAGTCTTGAACTAAGAAAAGATATAACAAGAGAAATAAGAAAACATAAGCCTGACGTATTGATAACAACTGCGCCATTTAGAACCTTAGGTCAAAATTATGGATCGTCTCACCCGGACCATATAGCTGCTGGTGAAGCAGCATTATCATCTGTTTACCCAACTGCTAGAGATAGACTTACTTTTCCTGAACTGCTTGACGAAGGATTTGAGCCACATAAAGTAAGAGAAGCTTGGGTTATGTCGAGAGAGGATGCTGATTATTTTAATGAGATTTCTGAAGAAGATATGGAAACAGCCTTAAAAGCATTAGCAGCACATACTAGCCAAGTCCCCCCAGAAGCAATTGAAAGAGTTAGGGCATGGAAAAGTGAAGTTGGAAAAAAATATAATATGAAATACGCAGAATCTTTTAAAACTTTTACTTTGAGATGAAAATTTCTGGAATAATTTATGATCTTGATGACACATTAATTAGCAGGGACGAAGCTTTTTATTCAGGCTTTACAAGGAAATTTTATGAAAAATTTGTAGATAAAGACAAATTTAATTTTGCTACATTTTTTCAAATAATGAAAAAAGCTGATAAGAAAACTAAATGGTCTCCGGAAAAGGAAAACCTTTTTAATGAGCTTAGGAATAATTTAACACTTAAAGAAGATAATAAAACTTATGTCGAATTCTTTTGGGATTCTATTGTAAGTTCTGTTAAGCCTGACATAGAAGCAAATAATCATTTAGAGCGCTTAAATAAAATAAATTTTCCCTGGGGAGTTTTAACAAACGGATATAAATACCAGCATGAAAAAATGATTCGTTCAGGAATTGGGAAGCTTGCCCCTTTTTATATTGTTTCAGGTGATTTTGGTTGCCATAAACCCTGTAAAGAGGTATTTATTGAAGCTTCTAAAAAAATTGAACTGGAATGTGAAGAGATTTTATTTGTTGGTGATACTGCGGAAACAGATATTGTAGGAGCAAAGTCTGTTGGTATGAAAACAGCGTGGGTCAAAATGGGTAGAGATTATTCTTTGCCAGATAAGCCAGACCTTGAAATTGATCATGTAAAAGAACTAGGTTCAATTCTCAACTTATTCTGATCCACTTGCCCCTTTTCTATTTTCCCAACCGGGCTTGAACATTCTTAAAAAATTACTTTTGTTGTAAGGGTGGTCTTTAGAGACTGATTCATCTAATGATATTCCTAACCCGGGTCTATCCGGAATAGATAAATATCCGTCTTTAACTTTTTCATAATTAGGAAACAATTCCCCTATCCAATCCTCATTAAATTCATCAAAACATTCCTGAATATAAATATTTTTGATTGCCCCGCAAAGCTGTAAGTTCGTCATAGTTTTTAATGGGCTTTCTGCATTATGAAATGCTAAATCTACATCAAAAGAAGAGCAAATATTTGCCACTTTAATAGCTCCACTAATTCCACCAATTTTTATAACCTCAGGGTTGACTATATCTGTAGCATTGGAGGATACAAATCTTGTAAAATCTTTATATTTATCAAACCCTTCTCCCGCAATAATCCTAACAGGTGAGTTTCGAGACACGTAAATTAGAGAATCTATATCATTATTATCAATAGGGTCTTCAAACCAAGTAATATCGAAATCAGATAACCATTTAGCAATTTTAATCGCTTCAAAAACATTAAATCTTTTGTGTCCCTCAATCATTAGTTCAACATTTGGTCCAACAGCATCCCTTACTGATCTGATAATTTTTTTAATAAAGTCTTCCGACTCTTTATTTAGCCTTAAATACTCCGATCCAAAAGGGTCAAATTTAAGTGCATGATAGCCTTTGCTTGAAAGGGATTTAGCTTTTTCAGCAAAATTTTCTGGAGATCTTTCCCCTGAATACCATCCATTTGCATAGACTTTTATCTTATCTCTGACCTTGCCACCAAATAATTGATATATTGGCACTTTTAAATATTGACCCAAAATATCCCAACATGCAATTTCAATTGCTGAAATAGCCGGAGTAATTTTTAACATAACAGCTTTATACATTTCATCGACAATATTAGATATCTCTAAAGGATTTCTCCCAATAGCTAAATGTTTTATTTCTTCTACTGCTTCTTTATTGGGCATTGTTTGTAACCCTCCTGTAGCCTCACCTAAACCAGCAATGCCTTCAGACGTTTCAACAACAACGAAGACCCAATTTTTCCAAGGATTTCCAACAACAATTGTTCGTATATCTGAAATCTTCATCTTATCTCCTTGTTACAATCATTAAGCCGTCTCTGATTGGAATAATCGTATTCCAAAAATCCTTATCTGCATTAACAAATTTATTAAAATTATCTATTGAAATACTCTGTTTGTCTTGGGGTTTTAATACTCTGCCAGACCATAAAACATTATCAATAATAATAATTCCATCTTTATTTAATAATTCTTTGGATTTTAAATAATAATTTAAATAATTATTTTTATCAGCGTCAATAAAAACTAAATCAAACTTTCCTGTAAGTATTTCCATTGTCTCAATTGCTGGCCCCAATATAAGTTTAATTTTTTTCCCATTAGAACTTTTTGCCCAATATTTCTTTGCTATATTTGATGTTTCCGAATTAATATCACAAGTAATTAATTCTCCATCATCTGGTAATTCAGAAGCGAGCATTAATGCACTATAGCCTGTAAATGTCCCAATCTCTAGTATTCTCTTGCAATTATTTGCTTTGACTATAAATTTCAAAAAATTTCCAACCGAGTCACCCGACATCATTCCAGACGACGGGCCAAGATCAAGAGTCTCTTCCCTAAGTGCTTTTTCTATATCACCACCTGATTCAGAATGTTCAGAAATATAATTTTCTAAATCATCAGGTAAAAATCCCGCCATTTAACCTCCAAAAATTTATATTTTAAATTTAATATTAACAAAATAAATTTATCTCGTATCAATTAATAATGAAGTAAAGGGATTAAATATGAAAAAATAAAACTACATGGATTACTCAGATTTAAAAATTAATCAAAAAAATAAGGAGCCAAAAAATTCTAGTTCTGAGGGTATTTCATTTCAGTTAAGCCTTAATGACACTCCAGACTTTGTTTCAAAAAATACGAATTCTGAATCCAATCAAGCTCTTTCAGAGGAAATGATTGATGAACTCTCTAAAGAAGAGCTCAGAATATTAATTGATAATTTAAATATTAAAAATCAGAGAGAAAAAGGCTTAATTAATGTTAATCAATTGGCAAGTGTGCTAAATGATGCCCCTCCTGAACTTGCAGCAGAAATTCTTAGAGGCATAGATTGGTATCATGCAAGTCAAATAATAACAAAGATTAGAGATATGGATGCCGTCGGCAAGCTCTATAGATATCAAAACAAAGAATCTGATACAGACAGGGATTATGTTGCTATCAGAAGCGAATGGACTGTTTCTCATACAGTTTCAGTTTTAAGAAAAGCGAATACTAGTACAAATAAATTACAAAATCTATTTGTTGTTGACTCTATTGGAAAATTAGTTGGAACGATTGATATTCCTGAGTTAATATTTGCAGACCTTTCTGAAAAAATATCATCAGTTATGAATACAAATGTAATTTCAGTAAATGAAAACATAGAAAAGCAGGAATGTGCGAATATTATGAATAAAAACGATCTAAGAGCACTAGCAGTAACAAATAATAATGGTATTTTGGGTAATGTAATATCAATTGAAGAAGTGATTCATTTGGTGGAGGAAGAAGCCACTAAAGAAATGTTTAAGATGGTTGGAATGAGTGTAGAAGATAAAGTATTAGGACCAATAAAGTCTTCATTCAAAAGAAGATTGCCCTGGTTAATAATTAATCTAGGAACAGTTTTATTTGCTGGATTTATTCTAAGTTTATTTACAGACCATGTTAGGACTATGCCAGTCCTTGCTGTTTTTCTTCCAGTAATTATTGGGCAAGCTGGAATTGCAGGAACACAAACTTTAACACTTGTTGTGAGAGCTCTTGCTTTGGGCGAGGTTACAACAAAAGATACAAGAAAAATCTTACTTAGAGAATTACTACTTTCGCTGATTCAAGGATTATCGGTTACTGCCTTATTATTTGTACTAACGTATCTATGGAAATCTGATATATATCTTTCAGGACTTGTAGCCGGAGCTATGATTCTAAATTTATTTGTTGCTGGTTTTTCAGGAGTTATTGTCCCAATACTTATGAAAAAAATGAATTTAGATCCCGCTGCATCATCTGCAGTTGTAGTAACTACTTTCACAGATATTGCTGGCATTATCCTTTATATGGGCCTTGCAACATTTATAATTTTGGGAATTTGACTATTTATCAGCGTCTCTAACTTCCCTTTCTTTGAATTCTGGCCCAGCACCATCTAAAGGTTTGTATTTAAGTAATTTTTTAGCCCTGTCTATAGACCAAATTTTCCAATGATTATCTGAAGTCGCATAAAAAGTATCATATTTAATTTCTTTGGATGCATTTATGCTAAGACTTATTATTTGGACGATATCTCTATGACTGAGCCATAAATTTAGAGAAGATGGAGAGAAAGAAGGGTCGTCATCTGAAATAACCCAACCGATTCGAATATTTATTGTAGAAATATTGTAAAAATCAGAATAGTAACTAGACATTGATTCGCCAAAAGATTTTGAGGCTCCGTAAAAACTGTCAGGTCTTATTCGACAGGTTTCATCAAGTGGTTTGTAGTCTTTAGGAAGCTTATCATATTCACCTTTATCAATAAATGAATATGGCTCTACATCATAAAAACCTCCAGTTGCATGCTGTGAACTTGCGAAAACAACTCTTTTTACTCCTGACAATCGAGATGCTTCATAAATATTATAAAGTCCGACAATATTGTTATCTAAAATTGATTCCCATTCACCATAAACCCTTCTGTCTCCAGCTAGATGAACAACTGTATCAATATCTTTAAATGCAGGCATAATTGAATCTAATTTACTTATATCTCCGACATAACTATCTACTCCATCAACATTTTTTATATCGAGAATTCTAATATTAAATTTATCTTTCAATCCGTTAGTCAAAACTGTTCCAACAAGACCCGCTCCACCAGTAATTAATATGTTTTTCATTGTAATTCCTTCTAAATTCATTTACTTTTTAACTATTGTATATAAAAAAGGGGTTAAATAATGAAAATATCAAAAGTAGAAACAAAATTATTCCAGTACATATCATATGTAGAAAGTGACGATGAAGGTCACGGGCATCCAGCAAAAACCCCTAAAATGGTTTCTCAGTGCATGGTTATCATTGAAACTGATGAAGGCCACAAAGGGCATGCTTTTGGAGCAAACCCGCAAATTGTTGAAAAGGTTATTGCACCAATTCTTCTTGGAGAAGATCCTTTTTATCGAGAAAAGATTTGGGAGAAAATGATGCATATGCAAAGAATTGTTACTCAAATAGATGAAAGAATATTAGCAACAATCGATTTAGCGCTTTGGGATTTGATTGGCATAATTATGAAGCAGTCAGTAAATAATATTCTTGGTTTATATAGAGAGAAAGTTCCAGCTTATGCGAGTACAATGTGCGGAGACACAATTAAAGGGGGGCTTTCGACGCCAGAAGACTATGGAAAGTTTGCTGAATGGTGTGTTAAAGAAAGAGGCTATAAGGCTGTTAAGCTTCATGGGTGGATGCCTCCAATTGAAGGGGCTCCTGACCCAAAAAAAGATATTATGGCTTGTGCAGCTGTTAGGGAAGCAGTAGGTATAGATATTCCTTTGATGCTTGATTCATATCATTTTTATTCAAGACTTGAAGCTTTATGGATTGGTAAAGAGTTAGAAAAATTGAATTTTTATTGGTTTGAAGAGCCAATGGATGAGTCTAGCATGTCCTCTTACAAATGGCTTTCAGATCAATTAGATATTCCAATAATTGGGCCAGAGACCATGACAGGAAAAATTTCAACTAGAGCCGAATGGATTAAAAATGATGTTGTTGATATTTTAAGAGGAGGAGTTGGTGACTTGGGTGGATTAACTCCATTAATGAAAGTAGCTCATCTTGCAGAATCATTTAATATGGCTATGGAGGTGCACGGTGGAAAAGAAGGCAACCTTCATGCGCTAGGATCAATGAGATTGCCTGGTGAATTTTACGAAAGAGGATTGCTTCATCCTCACGTAGATTATGAAAAGCCACCTGACTACTTATATGAAATCATGGACCCTATGGATGAAGATGGCTACATACATATGCCAAAAGGAGACGGACTTGGCTGGAAGATAAACCACGATTACATTAATGATAATTTGGTATCCGATAATGAAAATAAAGAAAAAGCTCGTAGAAGTTATTAAAAAAGAGCTCCAAAAGTATGGAGCTCTTTTAATATAAACCACTAGAGGCTTATGAAATAATCAA
>CETL01025594.1_pt1 | contig 17191 bp, 14 predicted proteins | sample 356371 | NCBI WGS metagenome assembly CETL01 (sample SAMEA2622518, study PRJEB7988) | marine metagenome | biome: marine biome (ENVO:00000447); feature: surface water layer (ENVO:00002042); material: "saline water (ENVO:00002010), including plankton (ENVO:xxxxxxxx)" | depth 5 m | reverse complement strand
AAAAAATAAACCGACTAGTCGGTTTAATATAGCAATTAATAATTAATTAATAAATTAAATTATTGTTTTGAAGAAATTAAAGGCTTTCAGTTAGTTTCGGAAGAATCTCTAAAACATCACCAATTACAGCATAATCTGCAATTTCAAAAATGGGTGCATTTGGATCCTTATTTATTGCAATTATCTGTTTTGAACCTTTCATCCCAACCAAGTGCTGAATAGCACCTGATATACCTAAAGAAAAATATAATTTTGGTGAAACAACTTGACCTGAACTGCCTATTTGTCTAGAATGATCCAACCATCCTGCATCAACTACTGGTCTAGAGGCACCAATTTGAGCATTAATTTTATCAGCAAGGCTTTGAGCCAATGGAATATTTTCTTCCTTTCCGAGTCCACGACCAATTGACACAATAAAATCTGATGTAGTTAAATCAACTCCTCCAGCAGACTCTTGGAATCTTTCACCTTGTTTTACGGAATCATCTGAAGATATTTCAATTGATAAATTTTGTTCTTCTGAATCTTCATACATTAAATCTTCATTAGAAAATGATCCAGCCTGTAATGAAATTAATCCCTTTTGATGTATGGTTATTTTTTGGATGAGCTTTGCTTGATAAATAGGTCTGTTTACTATTAATCCTGAATCAGACAAATCTACACTGATACAATCTGATAAAAATGGCACATCTAGTCTAGCACTCAACCTCGGAGCCCAATCTCTAGTCTCATATGAGTGTCCAAACATAATTAAATCAGCATCAATTTCATTAAAAACTTTTTCTGTAACATTAAGATAAGTCATTGGTTCATATTCTTTTAAATCTAAGCTATCAATACTTAAAACTTTAGTACACTTAAACTTTATTAACTCGTCAATCAAACCTTTATTGAAGCATAAAGGATAAACCTCAGCACCACTTTTACTAGAAATTTTTTGAGCTGCAACGAGTGTTTCTATTGAAACAGGATGTATTTTATTATTAACAGATTCTATTAGTACTAAAATTTTCATATTAACCTACTTTTATTTTATTTTTTAAAATGTCTGCCAACTGACCAACAATTTCATCAGTTGAACCATCAAGAATTTGAGTTTCCTTAGCTTTTTTAGGAACAAAAACTTCATCTACCTGATATCCTGGATTTAAATTTAAACCAAATTCTTTAGAGTCACACTTGTCAACAGGCTTATTTTTTACTGACATAATTCCTTTCAAGGTAGCATATCTAGGTTGATTAATACCAGACTGGATAGAAAGGCATGCGGGTAAAGTTAACTCTGCTGATTGAAACCAACCATTTTCTAGTTCTCTCTTAATTTTTAAAGTATTATCTCCTTTTATTTCTGTTCCAATAACTAAAGATGCATGAGAAAAATTAAGATATTCTGAAATGACAATACCTAGCTGGGCATGTCCAAAATCATTTGATTGGAGACCAGATAATACTAAATCAAAATTTTCATCTTTAATTTTATGATGAATTATTTTTCCCATTTCTATTGGTGACATTTCCTGCAAATTTTCTCCCATTATATGAATAGCCTTATCAGCACCTTTTGCTAAACCATCTTTTATTACTTGCTGTGATGCGTCAGAACCAAGGGTACATATTGTAACTTCACCCGATGTTTTCTCTTTAATTAATAATGCTTCTTCTAATGCATAAGAATCTGGTTCGTTAGTAACTAAGTTTAAATTACTATTGTCTATATTTTTTCCATTACCACTAACCTTTAGCGGAGAGTCTTCAGAAGCTACTTGCTTCATTAATACACATATTTTCATAAAAATTCCTTATTAATTACATACTTAATTTAAAAAAAAATAAGTATTATTAAAATACTTCTTGATGTTATGTTAATTACATAACTGTTACAAAATACGATTTTGCTATTAAGTAAATAATATTTTAATTTTGACAAATGGGAGTAACATAAATTAAAAATTACCTATTAATAGTATTTTTATCATTAATTTTATCTGAGCCTTACGAATCATATAAAATATCTAAAAATTATTATCCTGTAAAGGTATCAAATAATGAAATTGAAATTGATGGTGTTTTAGATGAAAATATTTGGCAAGACACCAATGAACAGAATATAATTAATGATTTTATACAAGCAGAACCTAATTTTAATTCAGAACCATCAAAAGAAACGAGAGTAAAAATACTTTATGATGATAAATCATTATATATAGGGGTTGAGCTAGTAGATGAGGTATCTAATATTAAGCAAAAAAATGCTATTTATGATGATTGGCATGAAGGCTTTGATAATAATTCAGACTATTTCGTAGTAGAAATTGATAGTGAACACAATCATCAACAAAGTTTTTGTTTCGCGGTCAATAGTTCAGGTGTTAAATCCGATTTTATATTACATAATGATAATAGTGTTGATGAGTATTGGAATTCAGTATATTGGAATGCAAAAACAAATATTTCAAATAATGGATGGGTGATTGAGTATGAAATACCATTTAAGATTTTGAAGTATTTTGGCAATTCCTCAATGGGTATAAATTTCATGCGTTTTTCTCACAGTAATAAAGAAACTCATTTCTGGGTACTTTTACCAATGGAATTAGATGGGACTGTGTCTCACTATGGACACATTAAAAATCTAACTTTACCAAATGATAAAATTTTTCAAATCAATCCCTACATTGTAAGTGGTTCAGCAGAATTTAAAAATAAGTATTACGGTTTAGTTGAAAGTATGGATGGAGATTTAATAGATACCTCAAATTTAATTAATGATTTTTCAAATATTGGGAACCTTGATAGGTTAGGTGTAGATATAAATTATTCACCGAATAGTTTTTTAAATTTTTCTTATACTCACAATCCTGATTTTGGTCAAATTAATCAAATTAATTCATATGTTAACTTCTCATCATTAGAACAATTTTATGAAGAAAGAAGACCTTTTTTTTCAAATAATAGTAAAGTTTATTCATCTCCCATAAAAATTTTTTATTCACAAAGAATAGGAAGTAATATTGTTTATGAAAATCAATTATACAATGTAAATATAGAAGATGCATTTAGAATAGATGGATTAGGGAATGAAAATTTTGATTATGGAATTTTATATGTAGATTCCGAAATAGATAAGAGTTTTAATCAAAATTATAATAAAAAAATTAAAACAATTATTGGAAGGGTAAGAAAAAATTTAGTAAATGATAATTCTCACATCGGTTTTACAAATTCCATTTACGAAGATTTTAAAGATTTATCAAAAGTTTATTCTATTGATGGATTATTTAGTTTACGCGAAAATAGATTAAAAATAGATGGACAAATTGCATTATCAAACATTGATAGTACTCAAAATGGATTTGGTTATTCTTATGAAATAAGTTATAGAAATAAAATTAATGATAAAAATAGATCATTCTTTAATAATAGCATCATTGATTTTTGGTTAAATCATCAGATTTATGATGATAAATTTTACATTAATCATGTTGGATATTTAGATAGAAATGATATAAAAAAACAAAATATTGGAATTGCAATTACAAAAAACAATCCTAACCCTAAATTAATAAGTAGATCTATAAATCTACAGCATATATTGAAAAAAAATATTAATAATGATAATTTAGGTCAATCATTTACATTCAACTGGCAAAGTACTTTTAAAAATAATTATAGCATGGAGTTTAGTTTATCTAAATTATTATCTCACTACGATGATTGGCTTTTTTTAGACCTTTATAGTTATGATTATTTTAGTCATAATGGAGAAAGCCCGATTGTAAAAATTCCAGAGTCAAATCACGTTAATATTTCTATCGCTTCAGATCCAACATTTCATTTTTATACCTTTTACAATATTGCTTATTTTAATGATAAATTAAATGATTCAGGTATTGGTCATAACATTTATTTTAATTATCAACCAAATCAATGGTTATCAATGGATTTAGATTTTGACATTAAAAATAAAACTAATAAATATAATTTTTTGAAAAGGAGAAGGTCTTTCGTACCTGATTTAGGAAATGCACATAGACTTCAAGATAATTATCTTTTTTCTGATTCTGAAATTTTTGAAAAGCAATTAACTCTATCATTATCTTCATCATTCTTGAATAACTTTAATATTCAATTTTTTTCAAGTTTTTATACACACGATAATTACTTTGATTCAAGTATTCCATATTCAAAATTAAGTTCAGAAAATAATTATATGTACCCACAAATGGAACAATTACCTACCACTAGTTATGAAAGTGATATATTACTTTATGGTGCAAATTATTCTTCAGCAGAATTTAATTTTGTTCTAAAATGGGAATTTGATAGGAGGATTAATTTATATTTCGTTTATAGTCAAACAAAGGGAGTTAACGGTGAAGTTTTTAATAGTATATCAGATTTCATTAGTTATAATTTTAAAGATAACGGGGAGTCAGAATTATTTTTTGACAAGTCCCTATTATTAAAATTTGATTTTATGCTTGATATTTAATTTTTTTCAAAAATTGAATAAGCAGAGCACAACTCACCGTAAAGTACTTGACTAGCATACTTTGTTAATCTGGCAGTTATCATCATGTACGCCCAAGTAGGAATTGGTACTGAAGCACATCCCTTTATCAATACCTTTTGATTTGAAAATTCCATCCAATCAATAGCATTTAATTTTTTTTTAAATTTTTCTTCTTTTATTATACCATCTGATAAAAAATCATTTAAGTCAATAGTTTTAATTTTATTCCCACTCTTCATTTTCATTTGCTTTTTTTACTTTAAATCCAAGTTTCTCTTTACCTAAATCTGTCATCATATTTGGTTCCCATACTGGTTCAAAGGTTATTTTTACATTAACTTTTGTAACTGATTTAACTGCTAGTAATTTATTTTTAACATCTTGAGCTATTACATCTGCCATTGTACATCCTGGCGTAGTAAGAGTCATTAATATATTTACTGTGTGTTCTTTAATTGCAATATCATAAATTAAACCTAAGTTCCATAAATCTATGGGTATTTCAGGATCATAGCAAGTTTGTAAAATTTCAATGACTTGTTCTTTTTTTATCATATTTTCCTTTCAATTGCTTTTGTTAATGCGTTAATAGCTATTTCAATGTGTTTATCAGAATTAAATTTTCCAATACCAATTCTAATTGTTGAATTAATATAATTTTTATCTAATCCAATAGATTTTAAAACATGAGATGAATTAGGTTTTGAAGATGAGCAAGCCGAACCACTTGAAACAGCAATTTCAGGCAATGAATTTATTATAGACATTCCATTAAGAAATGGAAATGTCAAATTAACGTTACCAGGTATTCTTTGGGACCTAGATCCGTTTATAATTGTTTTAGGAAATTTATGTGTAATTTTTTGAATCAATTTATTTGATAAATCTCTAATTCTTCTTTGATCTGATTTAAAATTTTCTTTTGCGATTTTACATGCCATACCAAAACCAACAATCATTGGGGTAGGTAATGTCCCTGATCTAAAGTTTTTTTCTTGAGATCCGCCTACAATAATTGGCTCTATGTTAATTTTTTTATTTGAAGAATTTATAAATAAAGCTCCTATACCTTTAGGACCATAAATTTTATGAGATGAAATAGATAGTAGATCGATATTCATATCTTTGACATCAATATTAATTTTTCCAAGTGATTGTGCTGCATCTACGTGAAAAAAAATATTTTTATTTCTACACAGCTTGCCAATTTCCTTAATCGGTTGAATAGTTCCAATCTCATTATTGGCATGCATAATACTAACAATTTTTACATTTTTGTTTATAGTTTTTTTAAATTCTTCTAAATTAATTATTCCATCTTTAGTAGGTTTTAGATAATGAATTTTATGTCCTTTTTTTGATATTTTTTTACAAACATCTAATACTGCCTTATGTTCAATTTCTGTAGTAATCATTTCAAGGGTTTTTGAAAATAGACCTTCATAAAGACCATAAATAGCAAGATTATTTGATTCAGTTGCACCACTTGTAAAAACTATTTCTTCATTTTTTGCATTGATTATTTGTGCAACTTGTTCTCTAGCTATTTCAACTGCAGCATTTGCTTCCCATCCAAATGCATGTGATTGGCTAGATGGGTTACCGTATTTTTCATTAAAATAAGGAATCATATGTTTCAAAACATTAGGATCTACCTGTGTCGTTGAATTGTTATCTAGATAAATTTTATTCACAGTATATTGAATAATTTTTTTTAGTGGTGAATTCACCAACAATTGAGGCTTTGTAATCAAGACTCTTGTTTAGTTCTTTCAAAAGATTTGCAGAATCTTTTTTATCACAGCTTATTAATAATCCTCCAGAGGTTTGTGCATCTGATAGTATGAGCTTTTTATAAAGCTCTAATGAATCATTAAATTGAATTATATCTTTTAAAAAATCAAAATTTTTCCTACTTCCACCTGGTATTATACCTTTCTTTGCAAAATTTTCTGTATTAGTCAATAGAGGAATTTTGTTGTAATATATTTTAGCACTAATATTACTTGCTTTACACATTTCACTTAAATGTCCTAACAAGCCAAAGCCTGTGACATCTGTACATGAATTTATATTATATTTTTGCATGATTTTTGATGATTCCTTGTTTAAATCTTTCATTACTTGAACAGCATGATTATAAGTTTTTTCATCTGCTAAATTATTTTTTATCGAAGTTGCTATTATACCTGAACCAATAGGTTTAGTTAGGATAATATCATTTGATTCATTTGCATTGTTATTTGTAATAATTTTTTCGTTATCTATCAGTCCAGTTACAGCTAGTCCATATTTTGGGACATCATCTTTTATAGAATGTCCACCAAGAATTTGAATATTTGCTGAATTACATTTATCGATTCCTCCTTGTAAAATGTCTGATAGTATACTTAAGTCTAGCTGATCAGAAGGGAATCCAACAATATTTAGAGCAAATAATGGTTCGCCACCCATCGCATAAATATCAGATAATGAATTACTTGCAGATATTTGTCCAAAAGTATAAGGATCATTTACGATTGGCGTAAAGAAATCTACAGTTTGAATAATTGATTGTCTTTCATTTATTTTATAAATACTACAATCATCAAATGTTTCAAAGCCGCTTGAGTATTCAGATTTACCAGAAATTTTTAATTTACTCAAAACTTGAGTAAGGTCGTTTGCACTTAATTTACAAGCTCAACCAGCGCCTGGGCTAAATTTAGTTAAGTTTACCTTTTTTTTGTTTTTCATATTACATAAAGTTAATGCAGTATTTATTTTAAATTAATAAATAATTTCATTTTGTTGAAATATCGATATCTAGCTAAATTAAGCGAATTACGGTAAGGCAAAATCAAAAATTATGGGCAAAGAATCTTTAAATAATGAAGTAGTAACAATTAGATTTTCTGGTGATTCAGGAGATGGAATGCAGTTGACAGGGGGGCAATTCTCTGAAAATACTGCTATTTTTGGTAATGATTTAAATACACTCCCTGATTTTCCTGCTGAAATCAGAGCACCTCAAGGTACTCTTTATGGAGTCAGTTCCTTTCAAATGCAATTTGGTAGTCGTCAAATTTTCACACCAGGTGATGAATTAGATGTTTTAGTCGCAATGAATCCTGCAGCACTTCAAGTTCATTTATCAGATCTAAAAGAACACGGATTATTAATTGTCAATACTGATAATTTTACAAGTAAAAATTTAAAATTAGCGAATTATGAAACAAATCCGTTAGAGGATGAATTATTAGCTAAAAAATATAGATTAATAACAGTAGGCATGACAAGCTTAGTTAAAACTAAGTTGGATGATATGGACCTTACTCCAAAAGAAAAAGCTAGAAGTACAAATATGTTTGCTTTAGGATTGTTGTATTGGCTGTATGAAAGAGATATTCAAACAACAATTGATTTTTTAAATAAAAAATTTAAAAATAAACCCCTGATTTCAGAATCAAATATAAAGGCTCTGAAAACGGGTTTTTATTATGGAGAAACTATAGAAGTAATAAAAACTACTTACAAGGTTGGTAAGGCTAAATATAAACCTGGTAAATATAGAAATATCATGGGTAATCAGGGCTTATCTCTTGGACTGCTTGCTGCTTCACAGAATAATGGTATAGATTTATTTTTTGGAGGCTATCCAATTACACCTGCTAGTGATATTTTGCATGATCTTTCAAAATTTAAATCTTTTGGCATTAAAACTTTTCAAGCAGAAGATGAAATAGCAGGAATTACCAGTGCCATTGGTGCTGCTTTTGCTGGAGATTTAGCTGTAACTGCTAGTAGTGGTCCAGGAATTGCTTTAAAAGGTGAGGCAATTGGACTTGCAACAATTACAGAGTTGCCTTTAGTAATTATAAATATTCAAAGAGGTGGTCCATCAACAGGATTGCCAACAAAAACAGAACAGTCTGATTTATTTCAAGCTATATATGGTAGAAATGGAGAATGTCCATGTGTCGTATTGGCGGCTTCATCTCCTTCTGATTGTTTTGAAATGGCTTATCAAGCATCAAAAATTGCTTTGGAACATATGATTCCTGTATTTCTTTTATCTGATGGTTATATTGCAAATGGCTCTGAACCATGGAAATTTCCAAGTGTTAAGGATTTACCCAAATTTAAAATAAATTATGTAAAAGAAGGTGAAGATTTTTTACCTTATGAAAGAGATGAAAAAACACTTGCACGTAAATGGGCTATACCTGGACAAAAAGGCTATGAACATAGAATAGGTGGTTTAGAAAAAGCAGATGGTACAGGAAATGTTAATTATGACCCAGACAATCATCACCACATGACAATTAAAAGGCAAGAAAAAGTAAATATTATATCAAATTTTATACCTGATGTAGAAGTTTTTGGGCCCTCAAGTGGAAAATTACTTGTTATTGGATGGGGGGGGACTTACGGTTCGATAAAATCAGCGGTAACAAAAGCTCATCAAGAAAATTTATCAGTATCTCAGATTCATTTGAAATATTTGAATCCGTTACCAAAGAATTTGGGAGAAGTTTTACTTAAGTTTGATAAAATTTTAATGCCTGAATTAAACATGGGGCAATTATTATCAATCATTAGAGCAAAATATCTTGTTGACGCAAAGGGATTTAATAGAATTAAAGGAAAACCTTTTTCTGCGAGTGATATTTTTAAAGAAATAAAAAAACATTTAGAGGAATAGTATGGCAATTACAGAACAATTAACAAAGAAAGATTTTCAATCAGATCAGGATATCAGATGGTGCCCTGGATGTGGTGATTATGTTATTTTAGCTCAAGTTCAAAAAGTTTTTCCTAAGCTAGGAATACCAAAAGAAAAAATGGTTATTGTATCAGGTATAGGCTGTTCAAGCAGATTTCCATATTACATGAATACTTACGGATTTCATTCAATCCATGGAAGAGCTCCTGCAGTAGCAACTGGTGTAAAATTAGCTAATCCAGAATTAGATGTTTGGGTTATTACTGGAGATGGTGATGCAATGAGTATTGGAGGAAATCATTTTACGCATGTACTTAGAAGAAATATTAATATGAAAATTTTAATGTTTAATAACAGGATATATGGACTAACTAAGGGACAATATTCACCCACATCTGAAGTTGGTAAAATAACTAAATCAACTCCTATGGGTTCTTTAGATTATCCATTCAATCCACCAGCATTAGCTTTTGGAGCTTCTGCAACTTTTATAGGAAGAACCATAGACAAAGAATTAAAGCATATGGGTTCAATGGTAGAAGAATGTTCAAAGCATGTTGGTACATCATTTTTAGAAATTTATCAAAATTGCAATATATTTAATGATGGTGCTTTTAAAAATTTAACAGATAGAGAAGTTAAATTAGATAACGTGATTGTTTTAATTGAGGATTCTCCTATGGTTTTTGGTAAAGAAAAAGATAAAGGTCTTATTTTAGATGGTACTCAATTTAGAGTTGTTAATATTGGAGATGATTATTCAGAAAGTGATTTAGTTGTACATAACCCTAAAGATAGAAATTTAGGCCTCATTATCAGCGAGATGACTTACAATGAAGATTTACCCGTTCCTATTGGAGTTTTTTATAAAGAAGATAAGCCAACTTATGAATCAATGATGATTGATCAACTTAGTAATGCAAATAAGAAAGTTGATTTACAATCACTTATTGAAGGACCCAATTCTTGGGAAGTTAAATAATTTGAAACTTTCTACTTTTAGTAGCTTTATAAATATATAGCTATTATATCAAAATGAATAAAGATAAGAATATGAGAATTGAAAAAGATTCAATGGGAACGATGAAAGTCCCTACTGATGCTTTATACGGGCCACAAACTCAACGGGCAGTTGAAAATTTTCCTATAAGTAACATTTGTTTTACCACAGATTTTATTAGTGCTATTGTGATTATAAAAAGATCTGCTTCTATAGTTAATGAAAAACTAGGTCTGCTTGATAGTATAAAGTCAAAAACAATTGTAAGTGCATGTGACGAAATTCTAAATGGTAATTACAACGAACACTTCCCTGTAGATATTTTTCAAACGGGTTCTGGGACTTCAACAAATATGAATGTAAATGAAGTTATTTCGAAACTTGCAAATACCCATATTTTAAAGGATGAAAAAAATATAATTCACCCAAATGACCATGTAAATATGGGGCAATCAAGTAATGATACTATTCCAACTGGTATCAATCTATCTGTATCTATCTTAATTAAAAATAAATTATTACCATCTTTAAATAATTTGATTGAATCAATACTTAAAAAAGAAATAGAGTTTGATAAAATTATAAAATTAGGTAGAACACATCTTCAAGATGCCACTCCTATTAAATTATCACAAGAATTTTCTGGTTATAGAGAGCTTTTATTAAAGAGTAAAGAAAGATTTGAAAAAATAAATCAAAGTCTTAGTCGTTTACCACAAGGTGGAACTGCTGTTGGTACAGGTATAAATACTCATCCAGATTTTGGTAAACTTATAGCTAGTGAAATTTCAAAATATACAAAAATAAATTTCATTGAATCTCCCAATCATTTTGAAGCTCAATCTGCTCAAGATTGTTCAGTAGAAGTTAGTGGAGTACTAAAAGCTCTCGCAGTATCTCTATCGAAAATAGCAAATGATATTAGATGGTTAGGATCGGGACCAAGGTCAGGAATTGGTGAGTTAAATTTACCTTCAGTTCAACCTGGTTCTTCAATTATGCCTGGTAAAGTAAATCCAGTAATTTGCGAATCAGTTTTACAATCCTCTGCTCAAGTAATAGCAAATGATTTGGCGGTTACCCTAGGAGGCTTAGGAAGTGTTTTAGAATTAAATTTGATGTTACCTCTTATCGCTCATAATTTGCTTTATTCAGTTAATATTTTATCAAATTCAATGATTGTCTTCAAAGAAAAATTAATGGATCACATTTCAGCTAATGAAGAAAAATGTGAAAATTATATTGAAGGAAGTTTAGCTATGTGTACTTCTCTTGCGCCAATAATTGGGTATGATGCTGCAGCTAAGATTGCTTACGAGGCTTTTAAATCAGGTAAAACAATTAGAGAAATCGCATTGGAGCAAAAAATTCTTGAAGAAGAAGAACTAGAAAAAGTTTTAGACCCTAATAATATGATTCACCCAAAATAAATTATTTTGGAGCAAGTAAAACATACGAAAAGAAAAATCTGGTTTAAAGTATTTAGAAATACGTTATTATTTTCTTTATTTTGCTCATTAATTGTAATTGCATATTTATTTAATCTTTCAAAAAATTTACCTTCAATTGATGAGTTAAATAAATACAATCCCGAACAAGTTTCAAAAGTAATATCTAGTGATGGTACAGTAATAAAAAAACTGTATATACGTAAGAGAGATATGGTTGATATTAGTAGCATTCCACAACATTTAATTGATGCATTAATAGTTATGGAGGATAGAGACTTTTTTGTTCATAATGGTATTAATATTAAATCAACTTTTCGAGCCCTTTTAGTAGATATTATTTCCTTGAGTTCTAAGCAAGGTGCAAGTACTTTGACCCAACAGCTAGCTAGGACAATGTATCAGAATAAAGGAGCAAAGTATTACATAGGCCAATCAAAAAAAATTACTAGAAAAATTAAAGAATTGATTACTGCAATTAAAATTGAAAAGACATATACAAAATCTGAAATTTTAGAACTTTATTTTAATTCAGTTTATTTTGGACATGGTACATATGGGGTTCAGGCAGCATCATTATATTATTTTGGAAAAGATGTTTCGGATATAAGTTTGGATGAAAGTGCCATTTTAATTGGTTTATTACCAGCTCCTGCCAGATATAGCCCCATAAGACATCCAGATAAAGCTATTTTAAAAAGGAATCTAGTTTTGAGTGTCATGTCTAAAAACAATTATCTCACTAGAGAACAATATAATTCAAACAAAACAAAAGAACTGCCTATCAAAAATATGGATTATGATAATAGTTTAGCTCCTTACTTCTCTGAACACATTAGAAGACAGCTTGAGGATGTTGATAATGATTTAGGTATTAAAATTTATGAAGATGGACTTAATATAAATACAACTTTGGATATGGGTATCCAGAAAATAGTTGAAAAATCATTTGATGAGGTGATGATAAAAAATCAAAAAATATTTAATGAAAGTTTATTGAATAGTAATAATAACTTAAAAAAACTTTCTAAAAGTTTCAATATCACAATTGATTCTTTAAGGACAATATTAAGTGGTTCTGTTACCATCCCTAATGAATTTAGAAAAAAGTTACTAGTACAAGGTTCAGTTGTAGTTATGGATACCAAAAGTGGTCATGTTTTATCGATGATTGGTGGAAGAAATGAACCAGAATATTTGGATCATTTTAATAGAGCTACACAAGCAAAAAGGCAACCAGGTTCTGTATTTAAACCATTCATATATTTAACTGCTTTAGAGCAGGGTCATAGTGCTTGCACTCAATTAATGAATCAACCTCTAGTATTTTTCATCGATGATACCACGCGTTGGAATCCACAAAACCATGATGGTTCAACAAGTTTATTAGAAAGTTTACGAGATGGATTAAGACGGTCATTAAATTTAATATCTGTAAGAATAGTTCAAGAATTGATTACTCCTAAAGATGTCAAAAATACAAGTAAAAGATTTGGATTAACAACTGATATTAGAGCAGTTGATGCTATAGCCCTGGGAGTTTCAGAGGTAATTCCATTAGAGATAACAACTGCATATTCCGCAATAGCAAATAATGGAATTTTGAACCAGCCTTTATCAATGATATCAATTTATGATAATGAGGGCAGAGAAATTAAACAATTCATGAATGAATCTTTAGAAGTAGCAGATGAAAGTGATGTTTATATTCTGAGGGATATGATGAAATCAGTAGTTGATCAGGGTACTGGAGGCTCCATTAGATGGAAATATAATTTTCTTGCTCCAGCAGCTGGTAAGACAGGTACTACTAATAGTAAAACAGATGCTTGGTTTGTGGGATTTACACCTCAACTGACAATTGGTATTTGGGTTGGAGTAGATGATCCATCAATGGTCCTAGGTGATAAGCAATATGGGTCAAGTGCTGCACTTCCAATTTTTGCAAAATCTATTAAATCAATTTATGAAAACGGGTCATTCAACTACTTAAATCAAACTATTAAATTGAATAATAAGAAAGATTGGACTATGCCTAATAATATAGTCATTAAAGATATTTGTAAAAATTCATGTTGTTTGAAGACAGAATGGTGTGATAGCTATAAAGAATATTTCAGTTTAAATAATATTCCACAAGAGGTTTGCAAAGATAAGAACCCTCTTTTAAGGTTTAATGATTAAAATCTGAATTAAATTCTTCAAATTTTATTTTTACATTTAATTCATTTTCCATCTCTTTTATTTCATTAGCAATCATACTAATTTTAAAATTTTCAGGTATTAAAATCACTGCTTTTATATAAAAAAGAGGAGAGCCTGTTACTGGTGCATTAATAATTTTAGTATTCATATCTAAAATATTAATCTTATTTTTTGAAAATAAATTTGTATATTGATAAAGAATTCCTTCTGTGTTAGCTCCTTTAAGAATGAATATATACTTATTTAAATTTTCATTTTCTTTTATATTAATATTATCTATTAGAATATTTAAATCAGAATAGAATTTAAAATTGTTTCTTAAATCACTAATTCTATCAAGGTCAATTGATACAAGTAAAAGCATATTAAATTTATCATAAGATTTAATCATCTTACTTGTTTCAATATTTCCATTCAGATTGCTAATTTCTTTTGAAATATCTGAAATAATTCCTATTCTATCTTTTCCACTAACATAGATTATTATTTTATTCATTTTTTCCTCTATTATTAAAATTATTTTTAAATGTATTTATTCCAGATTTAATAAAATTATTTTCAGTTGATGAAACATAAAATAAATATAATGATAATATACCTATTAAAAAATTACCAAGCCAAACTGCAAGGAATGGATGTAATTTACCGTCATCACCAAGAAATTCTCCTATGGTAAGCAGAGCCCAATATAAAATAAAGAAACCTAAGCTTACTGCTATACTAATACTAAAATTTCCTTTCTTTGATATTATTCCTATAGGAATACCAAGTAGTATAAAAATAAAGCATGCTATTGGTATGGCAAACTTCTTGTGATATTCAACGCTATACTTATTTATATCTGATTTTAAAACAGGTAAAATTCTATTATTTTTTTTTATATTATTTTTAAAATTATTTATTGAAGTTTTAACTTTATTTAAATCAATAGATTTAACTTTATAATTTGGATTATCTAATCCATTTTTTAATCTAATAATATCTATCTCATTTAACAAATTTTCATATTCAATATTTAGTTCATTAATTTTTCTACTATTTAATTTATTTTTAATTTGAAGACTATCAACTTCTAATTTTTTTTTATTAATTTCATTTATTAATAAATTATAATCCATTTCTCTATCTTGACGAACAATTTTTTTATTTGGACCAATGTTTATTTGATTGTAAGGAATGATTATTTTATAATCATCAAAATATATTTTTCTATATTCATTTTTTTTTGATTTAATATTATCGTGAATAGATCCATTTTTAAGATTTAAAATTAATCCATCAAAAAAAGAATTGAACTCTCCCTGGTTTGCAAGAATCGTACTATTACTTTTTTTATCAAAAATAACAATATCACTAAACGATTTTTTATTAATTCTGTCCCCAACAAAAATCATTTTTTCATAAATAGAGTTAAGCATATTTTCTCTAATTTCAATATCAGGTCTATTTTTACTTATTTTGTATGAAAGTTTTCTAATATTATGATTCATTTCAGGCAAAATCCACAAATTAAATGGAATCATCAATGAAACAATGATTATCCCAAATAAAAGTCCAGGTTTAAGAAAATCTGTATTACTTATTCCTGAAGATTTAAAACCAGTAATTTCATTATCAGATGATAACCTTCCAAATGTCATCATTGTTGCAATAAGTACTGCCATTGGAGCTGCAAGAGAAATAATAGATGCTGAATTAAAAATTAGGAATTGAATAATTGTTGAAAACGGTAAATCTTTTCCTAAAAATCGATCAAGATGTTTAACTAAAAACTGTGTCAATAAAACAAAAACTAAAATAAATAATGATAGAATAAATGGATAAAGAAGTTCCTTAAATATATATTTATTAAGTATTTTCACTATATGTGTAAAAATGTGTTTATCTTAAAATTTTTTCAACAACTAAGATAATGTCAGTGACATTCATTAATGTGTCATTATTTAAATCAGATAGGAATAGCTGATGTGAATTATAGATGGAGTTATCTGAAATTATATGTTCAATTAAAAGTACTATATCTGTGATATTAATATTCCCATCCATATTGATATCTCCAGTTTCTAAGTCAGAAATTGAAATAATGGATATACTATTATTTTCCCATTTTTTATTACCAGTGATTTCCATTATATATTCAGAATCATTTCTTTCAATAAATATTGATATATCTTGTAAATCTTCGCAATAATTTTCAGTTCCAACAAAATCATCTTTACCCATAGCAATTAGGTCTGTGAATTCTCCTAGCCAATAAGTTTCTCCAACAATACGATTATTACATTTTACAGTAATTTTTTCATTTTCTAAAATTTCACTACCGTTAAAAAATGCATTCTCAATGAAAAAAACTGACTGTAAAATAGACTGATTATATGAGTTGGGACTCTCAATATCTAAAGTTATATAATTAAAATTATTTGAAGAATTTGTTAATGATGGTTCATTATATTGAAAAGGTAAACTGTTTTCCATTAGCAACCAATATCCTTTGTTTGGTTCAAAATGAGTTAAAGAACCAACAACTTGATTATTTAGCATTAATGCTGCTTCATCTTGTCCTATTATTGCATATAAGTTGTCAAACATATAGAATGGAAGTGCTTGATTAATTTCTTGAGATACCTCATATGGATATGAAATTAAATTAGCTCCATGATATAATAAATAAGTTGTATTGTTATTAATAGGTCCTGACAAATTTATAAGGACTACATCCGAAGTTACGATCCAATATCCATCATTTGTATTTATATTTGTTAAGTTTCCTACCCAGTCATTTGTATTATTATAGCTTACCTCACCTGATGAAATAATTGCAATGATATTATTTTGATTTGAATTAAAAATATTATCTATTGATGAATTATCTGGTAAAATATCAAAGCTAACTAGATTAGGGCCTGGTTGAAAATAATAAATTCTGTTTGATTCAGTTTCAGAAAACAAACAGCTTGATAAAAGAATTACTATGTAAAAATATTTTTTCATTTTAATTATTATACTATAAATTCATCTCAATAATATTTTAATACATTTATGGTTATGTTACAAATTATTTGTTTTAATTAATAAAATTAATGTTTTTTACAAAATAATTAATAAATTAACGGGCTTTTAGAAAAAATAAATCGAGGTGTAGCGTAGTCCGGTTAGCGCACCTGCTTTGGGAGCAGGGGGTCGCAGGTTCGAATCCTGCCACCTCGACTCTGACTTGAAAAAGAAAACCCCTTCAGAAATGTTGGGGTTTTTTTATTTATATCTACTATGTAGTTTGTAGTTATTTATAACATTCTTTTACCATAACTCAACAA
>CETL01058872.1_pt1 | contig 17194 bp, 13 predicted proteins | sample 356371 | NCBI WGS metagenome assembly CETL01 (sample SAMEA2622518, study PRJEB7988) | marine metagenome | biome: marine biome (ENVO:00000447); feature: surface water layer (ENVO:00002042); material: "saline water (ENVO:00002010), including plankton (ENVO:xxxxxxxx)" | depth 5 m | reverse complement strand
GTCAAGAATCCATCACAGGAACTTACTGCAGCATTAAAATCAAAGTCTTCAAAAATATAAAAATCATTTGATACTATCCTGCTTTTTTGCCTTGAGTCTCCCACCAAAAGGACATTTGAGGGGCTACCTACATCCTCAAAAGCATTATAGGTGATCCTTCCAAGGTCTTGTGTATGAGTTTTCATAACAAGAACATAGTTTGATTCATCTGAGAAATATTCAATTAAAAATGTCTCTGACAGATAACGTTGACTTTCTTCTTTTGATGGATCTGAAGCATAAAAAACTACTTGTTTTTCTGGCTTTATATCCAGCAATTGCTTTAGATAATTTTTTTTTGTCTCCTGAAAGGCTTCAAGTCGATACTTAATCAGAGAATTACTTCCTTTATAGTAAATTTTTGAAGAATTTGATAGAGCAAGTTTTACAGTCTCTGTATTTTGTGATTCAGATGAACAAACAAGCGTATCACAAAAGAAAATCTCCTCAAAAAGGTCTCCAAGAATAAATATCTTTTTTTCTCTTGCCTTAATGGCCAGGTAATTATCAACAACATTTGTTTGTTGCCTATTAATTAACATGTCTATTTTGTTTGCGAAAAGTGAATTTACAACATCTATACTTGTGCTCAAATTAAAATGAAATTTAAAAATCAAAAGAATATCTGCAATGTAACTCTCCCAATTTGAAAATAACAACTTTGAATTGAACAAACCGCTCAATATACCTTTAGTTCGTATTATTTTTTCTTCGTTATATCCATTTAATGGTGACCTAAAATAACCATGACTGTATAAAATAATGTTAAAAGTATCTTCAAGATCTTTTATATAGCTATGATAAAAGTCCTCCGGCCTCCTTCGAGGTAAAGCTATTAAGACTGTCGGTAATTCTGGGCTATGAATTTTTCTATAATATGTTTTTGGAAGACTGGAATAAGTTAAGACCATCTTTCCTATGGATGCTAGCCTCATAAATATTGAGTTCAAAGATATTATAAAAGTTAAGAAGTTATTTTCTGACCATATGATGTTTTGCTCGTCTTGATCTAAAAACATGAATGCCTTCTTCATAATGGAGGCTGTCTGTCTGTCTGTGAAGATATCTATGTGATGATTGGAATCGTTAACAAAATTCTTTAACCTAAAAGCACATTTTAATACTCCTCCAAGTTTTAATTTTGTCTGTCGTGTGTAAAGATCATAAAGAGATTGGTTTTTAAAAGAGAGTTTTTTAAGTTCATTAGATTGCTCCAGATATCTATAAAATTTTAAACTAAGAGCATCTATTCGATTCTGATGAATACCAAGACTTAGCCCGCTAAGATTTCTTTTGTGGCGTAAGAAAACATTATCCTGATCTAATCTGTAGAGTATTAATGTATTCTTTTTTTTAGAATTTAATTTGCGTCTTAGGACAAACAAATAAATTAATCTTAGAGGTTTTATGATGTGTAAAGAGTCAAATGCTAAGAGGTTTGTCATAGATTTTAAACTTCAAAAATCAAAAGATAATTGTGAGATTCATGAAGCATTGCTTTTGTGCTCCAATATTTCGGTATTATTAACTTTCGTTTTCTAAAAGCTCAGAAATTGCAATATGAGCCTGCGGCCAACTATATATCCCTGATGAAAATTTCACAAAATTTAAATTTTTAGAAACAATAAAATCATTTAAATTCTGAGCAGCCTCTGCACCTTTCAGTTCTTCCACATCTTTAAGAGAACCTAATATCAGCTTAAGTTTACTGCCAAAATTTTTTCTAGCAGAATAAATAACACTATCTTCAACTCCCTCACAGTTTAGTCTCAACAGTACTTTGTAATGAACAAACTTCTCGTCTAAATATTCTTTTACTTGCTGAAAAAAAGAATCAGACGTTATACCCAATGTCGCTATATAAGTCTTATCTGTAGCTTCAAACTTTTTTTCAAATAGTGTATTACCCTCACTTAATTCATCACCATGACCTACAAACAATTTGGCAATTGATACTGTACTTGAAGATTCTTCCGTCAAAGCTATGTTGAATGATAAGTCTGAACAAGGATAGAAACTCATTTTCCTGACTATTTTTGGATTTGCCTCAACAAATATTGAAAAGAAAGCATCTGACTTTTTTCTTATTTTTGCTCTCGAACTAATAATATCTTTTAATTGGTTAAAGCTTACAAATCTTCCTCTTTTTAAGACCATGCCACCAATGAACCTTTTACAAACAAAATAGTAAAACCCTAGACTAGAACTAAACAAGGAATTGTGTTCTTGAGCAAAGTGAGTTCCTACGTCAATCCAAATAATTTTCTTCATTTTTCTATAAGTTCCCAGCTTACAGCAGTTCCATTTAAGATATCTTTTGATACTCTTTTTCCAATAATTTGATGATGATATTTTGGTTCTAAGCCAAACCCTGGCCTTATGCTTTTTGTATTATCTTCTGATATCAAATCGCCTTTGTTCATGTCTTTTATAAAATATAATGATCTCCGGAATTGAACATTGCCTTGCTCGCTGGATTTTCTTCCATAGTTGACTCCTCCCAAGGCCTCCCAGGCAGTCTTTAGGTCTTTGACTAATGAAGTTAAATCTTGTGGTTCTAATGAAAATGAGTCATCTGGCCCACCGCCTTTCCTATCTAAAGTTACATGTTTCTCTATTATTGAAGACCCTAAAGCAACACTACTTATTGCAACAGTATTGTTTGTGGTGTGATCAGATAATCCTATTACTAAATTAAATTTAGTTCGCATATCAGATAAAGTCTTGAGATTGTAGTCAGAGGATGGGGCAGGATAACCGCTTACACAGTGTAGAATTGCTAAATCATTACAGCCGCCAGCCTTTGCAGAATCAATTGCTTCTTCTATTTCTTCTTCATCTGCCATACCAGTTGAAATGATCATCGGTTTATTTGTCGAGGCGACATACTTTATTAATGGAAGGTCAATAGCCTCAAATGAGGCTATTTTATATGCTGGAGTATTAAGGTCCTCAAGTAAATCCACTGCAGTTTTATCAAATGGAGAACTGAATATGGTCATATTCAATTTATTTGCGTAGTCAAATAATGGTTTATGCCAATCCCAAGGCATATGAGCTTCTTTATATAATTGAAAGAGAGTTTGACCATTCCAAAGCCCACCTTCTATCCTAAACTCGGGCTTATCGATATCAAGTGTAATAGTATCCGGTTTATAGGTTTGCAACTTTACAGCATTTGCTCCAGAAGATTTTGCTACGTCTATAATTTTAAATGCATTATCAATACTGCCATTATGATTAGCTGACATTTCAGCTATTACGTAAGGAGGATGACCTGATCCAATGTTAACCCCATCAATATTTATAATCACAGTCATGAATGCGTTTTTATTTTTTAACCTTTTCCATTGAGATGATGTCCCTTTTGTTCATCTTTTTTTTATCGATAAATTGATAGCCATGCTTTTTATAAAATTTAAATGCTCTAAAATTGTCTGAAATTACTTCCAATCTAATTTTCTTGACATCAAGTATATTAAAAGCGTAAGTGCTAGCTGCAGATTCAAGAATAGAACCTTTACCAGCTAATATCAAAAATGGATTAGTGTAAATTCCAAAATCAACATGATGTCCAAACTTTATATTCGAAAAGTTAATTGAGCCTATTAAATTAGAGTCATGTTTTACCAGAAAATAAACTCTACTTTTATCATATTCTAATTCCTCCAGAAATCTCTGATGAGTTTCGGAACCAATTTCTTGTTGTGAAAGCATCTTAGAACTGACTGAAGGGTGATTTCGCATTTCAAGAGTTAGGTCTCTTTCATAATTACATAAGTTTACATAATTACAGAGTTCTATTTCACCATATTCTTTAATAAATAATTTGTGGTCTTTCATTTCATGAAGAACTCTTGAACAACCATTTCCATCACATATCTCAGAAGATTTTTTACTTTTATCAGACATCCATTCTGCAGCAGTTTCTAGTAAAGCAGGAATTTCATCTACTCTATCGATACTCTCAACAACATTATGTTCAGATAATTTTTTGGATATCTCATATTGATTTTCAACAACTGGAATTTGGATAGAAGGCAGGCCTAAACTACATCTTTCCCATGTCGAGGAACCTGAAGCTCCAATTGCAATATCCGATTCAGACATAAGCTCAGCCATATTTTCAACATCAACTAAAACTTCGCAGTTGGCAAGTTCTGCTGCTTCGGAGATTATCTTTTCCGTATGCGGCGAGTTAGAGCCAATTACAACTTTTATCTTTGCATTGGGTAGTTTTATTTTACTGAGAATTCTCAAGATATCACGAGTATAGTTATGTAAATCAGTACCTCCTAAATTAATAAAAATTTGATCTAACTTTGAATTTTCTCTGTTCCTTAGACTTAAGCTTCTATATTTCGAAAATTCTTCACGAAGCAGTGCATATTCAGGCCCAAGAAGAAGGGTGCAGCTTTTTGGAACTATTTTTTTGTATGCTTTCTCTTCTCTCAAAAAAGTTTGATCAATAAGAATATCACTTATATGCTTACGATCAGCCAAGTCATCAATTACAATTAATTTGTCGTAAAAAGGCTTTAGTTCTCTCTCCCATACCGAATCTATTGAATAATGATCAATTACGAACCAATCGTAATGTCTCCCTAGTATTTTTTGTTTACAAGCTTCAGCATCTTGGATCTGACTGGCACCCAAAAAAGATGAGTGATTATGTCTATTTTGAAAGTTTGGAGATTCCAAGACCTCCAATTCATAAACTTTAAAGCCATTTTCATTAATTTTTTTTATAATGTTGCCCTCATGTTTTCGAGAGATAAATTCTATCTCACAATTATTTTTTTTTAACTTTCTTGCAAGAGCCAAACATCGCATAACATGACCTGTGCCTATACTCAGCGAGGCGTCCACACGGAAAAGGAATTTCATTAGTTTAAGCGTTTAAACCCGGAATGGCTCACTGGTCCTTCTAAGTAATCAGATATATCTCGTCCTTCTTCACATTCCTTAATAACTGAGAAGATAGGGTCAAGCTCTGCAAAGTACATATCAATAAGTTCTTGAGAATGTTCCGTACAAACATAGATACTATTAGATGCTAAAAAGCCTTTTTTAAGCATCTCTTGAGTAACGTAAGTTTTATAAGATTGAGCATTTTTAGAACTAAAGGTAAAACCACTCAATGCTGGCAAACCCCAAGTTAAAATATCTAATTTATATTTGTCAGCAAGTTCTTGCCAGCGCCTTGAAATTTGGCTTCCATTAGCTGTTATGATCTCCCATGACTTTTCTCTCTCCATAATTTCAAGAGTTTTTAATGCTGCAGTTGGTCCTATACGTTCTGTCCAAAAGGTTGAGCTAATAAAAGTACTTTGCGCTGCTTGCATAAATTTTTGTTTTCCAATGCAAGCAGAAATAGCGTACCCATTCCCCAAAGCCTTCGCAAATAAGGCCAAGTCTGGTTCAACTTTATATTTTTTATGCAAGCCACCGAAAGTCTCTCTAAAACCTGAGGTACATTCGTCAAAAATGAGAACTATATTTTCTTCATCGGCTAAATCTCTAACGTTTTGTAAGAAATTATCTTTTGGTCCCTCGTTTCTAGAAACCTCCATCTTTATTGCGGCTATCTGATCCTTGTTGTTTCTGATTAATTTCTCAAGTTGTTCGATTTTATTGTAATCAAAAGGGAGAGTTGTTCCTTGTAAAGCTCTTGGCACCCCATCTGTATTTAATCCTGGCAATAAATGTCCATCTAAATTCTCACCATCGCTTAAATTTGAAGATAGATACCAATCATGCCAACCGTGATAACCGCATATTGCAACTTTATCTTTACCAGTTGCAGCTCTAGCAATTCTAATGGCAACAGAGTTTATCTCTCCCCCTGCCCGGGATAATTTAACCATTTCAGCCCACGGATGCATCTCGATTAACTTTTCAGATAAGTAGACTTCTTCAGGACAGTTAAAAGTTGACATGTTTCCAGATTGAACAGTCCTTCTAACAGCCTCATCGACCTCAGGGTGCCCATAACCCAGAATATTAGTCCCAATGCCCATAATTGACATATCGATATATTCCTTACCATCTAAATCCCAAACCTTACATCCCTGCGATTTACTAAAATATGCTGGCCAATTTTCTGGCAAAAACATTTCCGGTCTCTTTGACAAAAGCATATTTCCACCTGGAATAACTCTCTTTGCTCTTTTGTAAAGCTTTTGCCCTGTTCCCATAAGTGCTCCCTGATTGTTTCGGATATGACTATTTTTTATTAAGTTTGGTGCAGATTCGAGTAATTTTATAACGTCAGTCCAATCAAACAAAATATTTGGATGAAAAAACTCGAATATGTCTGAAATCATTTCTAAGTCTTCTTGTTCATCAACTGACCAACGTAAATGGGATAAATCTTCCTTATTTGTTAGAGAGGATTTAGTAAATTTATCAGAGTTTCTAATAAAAGTAGTCACATGTTCTTTATCAAAATCTGATGAAGATTCCTTATCGGCCAATCTAAGAGCTTCAAATGTGAACACTTCAACATCAAGTCCATCTGGGTATGATGGGGGTTCAATATTCGAAAAGTAATCTACTGCAGAATTTTTAAAACCCTTAATGCATTCATCAACTAAGCGGGGATCGACTAAGGGACAGTCCCCAGTAATTCTTAATACAGCGTCAGCTTTATAAAACTTTGCAGATTCATAATATCGATTCAAAACATTCTTTTCACTTCCTCTGAAACAAGCATAGCCTAATTGCTCAACCTTTTTATGTAGCAAATCATTTTTTCTGTCTGTAGAAGTGGCAACAATAATTTGATCTAGTTCGACTGAATTGGATAAACGGTCAAGCAGTATTTCTATCATAGGTTTGCCCACAATAGACTTTAATACTTTACCAGGTAATCTAACTGATCCCATCCTAGCTTGAACAAGTGCTACTATTTTCATAAATTGGACCAATTTGTTGGATTTAATAGGTCTATATCATCTATTTGCAAGTTTTCAGGTAAATCAGGTAATGCACCATCTAATGCTCTGCTGATTTCCTTTAATTGATTTAAACTTTCCACTCCAACAAGAACTTTGCTGACTTCAGGAAATGCAACTGCATATCGTAATGAAGCTTCAAGGGCAGATATTTCATTATCAGCCAGCCATTCATGCCAAATGTTCCAAGTTTGTTTCCATCTTACAAATTTATCAGGTATTTGATTTTTAGGCATTAACAATAAACCTTGCAAAAATACCGAGCGGACATGGATTTCTACTCCACGATTCTTAAGGCGCGTAAGAATATCACTATCAATCAGCCTTCTATCTAGAATATTTAATGGTAACTGAACAAGATCAATATCATATAAATCCAAGATGGATTCAAGTTGACCTTTGTCATATATAGAAACACCGAGTTTTCTTATTTTCTGTTCTTTCTTTAAAACAGTTAAGAGGCCATATAGCTTCTCAGATCCAAATTTTAATAAGTCCCTTACATCATGAACAAGCAAACCGTAAGCACTATTAATATTGAGATTTTTAAGAGATTTCATGAATATTTTATCAATTAATTTCACATCACTAGAGGATACTTTTGGAGCCGCTATATTTTGAGTTTTAGTAACGATCTTAAAATTATTGACTAAATTTGATCCTAGAACTTTTTCGCTTTCCCCATAAGATGGAGCAGTGTCAAGCATTTCGATCCTTTTGTCAGAAGCATAATTAAGAATGGATGTGACCTCATTTGATGGAACCCTCCCCTCACTGGTACTTACACCGTAATCCAAACCGAATTGAACAGTTCCTAAGCCTAATTTGTTCATTATTTTAAAAAACCGAGATAAATAATTAACTACCCAGATTAACTTCTAAGTGAGGCTGAGTATAAATATAACCTGCAAATCCCTCTTTAAAATGTGATATTGAAATCTCTTTTTTTGAAGGCGAAGTTGAATGAAGCAAAACTGCTTTTTGACCTAAATGGTAAACTTTACAACCTAGATCTTTCAACTTAGTAATTGCCAGCATTTGCACAGCATGCCCTATTGGCTTATCAAATAAATCCCTTCTGTATGCACCGACTGAATACATTCCAATATCTTTAGAGTGATTAAAAAATCCTGCCCCAATCAATACACTTTTGTCTCTTACAGTCACCAAAAAAGCTTCATTATTTTTTATTTGTTTTTTTTGAATTTCCCAAGATTCTTCTGATCTAGTTATTTTTCCTGCAGCTTCTAAATGCAACAACCTGAATTCATCAAAAACACTATCAATATTATTTTTTTCACAAATTTCCACTTGCCACTCTCTTAAAGCCTTATTAACTAGTGGCTTATAACTTTTTCTAAAATCTAATCTAATTTCTTCAAGTGTTTTATTGAGATCTATACCCATTTGATAAGTTAAATAATGGTTATCAGCCCTTTCAAGCCAATGAAGATACCAATTTGAAATACTTGAAAAAGGTTCAAAAAGTCTTATTTTTTTTGATTTAGCCTCTTTCCCTATTAACTCAACAATTTCAACTATTTCTTTCACTACCCTTTTCTTAAGTTTTCTAGAGATATGTTTTTTAAATAAGGGCCCAATTAAGCCTTCCCCATTTGAAGAAAGTGTCCAACCATTTTCTTCATGAATTAATAGAGGAAGTAAAGCAATAGGTTCATTATTTTCGATAATAATAAATGAGAGATTTTTCCCATCATAGTAGGAGCAATAATATTCAACGGTACTTTTCAAATGGAAAACGGAAACTGTAGATGCATCAGTGGTTAATTTATCCCAGTCCGAAAGATCAAAACTAACATTTTGATGCACTTGTTGAACTGCTTTTTCAATGTTATTCAACATTATTTATGCTTTCTATGACTTTCATACATTCTTCATTAGTAAGGTCCATATATATTGGTAAACTTAAGCATTCCTCATAAAACTGCTGCGTATTCTCTAATATTCCACTTCTATGAAATGGCTGAGAATTTACGGGTATGTAATGAACTTGAGTCTGGACACCTTGATCAAGAAGCTGCTTATAGACTTCTTTTCTGTTTTTTGCTTTTACAACAAACAAATGCCAAGAAGAAGCACAATCAGGATGCTGATAGGGTAAAGCACAAGCTTTTAAGTTAGCTAAATAATATTCGGCAATTTCTTTTCTTCGACCAACAAAACTTTCTAAGCGTTTTAATTGACTAATTCCAAGTGCTGCTTGAATATCTGTCATCCTATAATTGAAACCTAGTACTTGCTGTTCGTAGTACCAATTTCCATGACTTTTATTTATAAATTTATCAGCTTCCTTTGTTATACCATGAGTTCTAAATAAAGATATTTTTTCATCTAGAATTTTATCATTGGTTACTATAGCCCCACCCTCGCCTGTTGTAATCATTTTGACAGGATGAAAACTAAATACAGCCATATCACTGTAGTTACAGCTTCCAACCTTTTCTTTTTTATAAACTCCACCCAATGCATGACTAGCATCTTCGATGACTTTGAAGCCAAATTCTTTTGACAGATCCCATATTTCACTCATTTCACAACTCTGACCTGCGAAGTGCACGGGAACAACCAGATAAGGAAGCTGATTCGCCTTCTTGGCCACTACTAGCTTTTCTCTAAAAGCGTCGATAGAAATGTTGTAGGTCTTTGGATTTATATCAATAAATTTGACTTTAGCGCCGCAATACAAAGCTGCATTTGCCGTAGAAACAAAGGTATTGGCTGATGTCCAAACAATATCATCCTTCTTCAAGCCTATAGCTAAGTAAGCAAGGTGGAGGGCAGAAGTTGCATTCGAAACAACCTTTGAATATTTGGCTCCACAATAATTTTTAAGATTTTCTTCAAATTCGATCACTTTGGGCCCTTGTGTAAGAAAATCTGATTTGAGGACGTCTATGACCGCTTCAATATCCTCTTGATTGATGCTTTGCTTTCCGTAATGAATCATATTTTTTATTTGATTTGAATGTTATTTAAAAAATTTAAAATCTTAATATTTAAAATACTTTCTTAATTTATAGTTATCTTTCTTATTATTTATTTTTTTTATCAGATTAGTAATGAAAACTCCTATTATTTTTAACACTTTCCCGATGAATGGGATTCTTTCTAAAGATTTTAAAGCAACAATAACAGACAAAAGTTGAATTAATGTCGGCTTATCAGCATATCTTAAACTCTCTGTTATGTTTTCCCCAAGTAGCGCTCCATCATTAGCTATACCCTTTCCTAAAGATAGATCAATTTTTTCCTCTAGTTTAATGGATACCAAGGACTCAAAAAAAGATACGTTGTGAATGGTTGAACCGGTTTTCTTTGAATTTACTACTGGAGTTCTAAAATTCATTCCATCTACTAAGTTAAAAGCATATTTAATGAAACTATAATCTGAAGGAGATCCATATTCCTTTTGATAAGAAGTGTAAGTATCCTCCACAATTATTTTTCCTTTAGGCTTCAAATGCTTTAAGGCACTCTCGACGGTAATAATTTGTTGCTGGTATGTGTGCCCTCCATCATCAAGCACAACATCTACATCCCCTACTGTATTATAGAATTCTCGCCAAAACTCGGTATCTCCTTGACTGCCGATATATATTTCAAAGCCATGATCTTGCCAAACTTTAGCGGACTCATTTATTTCTATACCAATAATTCTTGCCTGTTCTCCAAAGAAATCTCTCCACATGAACAGAGAACCACCATCCAAGATTCCTATTTCAACAAATGTAATTTCTTTTCCTATATATTCCTCAAGCAACGTGTCATAAACGTTAAAGTATGATTTATGTTTTATACTTCTATAAGGGCTCCTCATAAAAGATTTATATGATTTAGTTTCTTTATAACTCATATGTCTCTAACTTAATTATTGTTGTTTTGGTCTATTTCATTGAAATAGTAAAATGTCATCAAACAACTCTCTATTCTTCTGTATCAAATGTAGGCCAAGAAAAAATATCATCTTTATGTAACTCTTTTAGATATTTGCAAACCCTTAAAGCTCTATCCATAGATAAACTCTGATTAAGTCCATGCTCATGGAAAACAATTGAGTCTGGTTCATAAACTATCTTTCTTCCTTGCAAAGCTTGTTGGCGTGCCCAAAATCTATCCTCAATACCGTTTTGCTTCTCGTCGAAGGGACATGACTCCCATGCAGCTCTATCTATTAAAGAAAAGGCATTATGAAAAAAAGGATAACTCTCATAAACCAATCTTTCTCGACCAAAAACAGTTACTAAATCCCTGGTATCTACCGGATTGCTATTAATTGTTGGTATTTGTCTTCCGAAAACACCGGCAGCTTTATAAGCGTGACGAACTTCAATCATATTTAACACTGATTCAGTAGTTACAAGTTCGCAATGCGCAGAAAGTATCAATACCTCTTTTTCATTTGTAGAAGAGATCCCAAGATTTAACGCATAACTGTAATTAAAGTCTTTCTTATCATATCTAACAATTTCGCAGTTTTGTTCTTCTGCATATTCTCTCGAACCATCATCGCTTCCATTGTCTACAAGAATTATCTTAGAGGGTTTTATGCTTTGATAATACAAAGATTCTATGACTTTCGGAAGCCATGTCATTTCATTCTTACAACGTATTACAACATCATATTTCATCAGATATTTCCTGTTTTAAATTACTGAATTTTGATCTCTTTTAAGGCAAGAAAGTTATACTTCCAGAAGCTACTCTATCTTTCCAAATATCTCCGGTTGGATAGATATGAGACTTAAGAAAGTTATCATGCATTTCTATTCCCCAGCCAGAGACTGTAGGAGTCACGTAATGACCATTATTTACTTTAATGGGATTAAAAAATACTTCTTCTTGTAAAAATTCAATATACTCCACTACTTGATTTTCTGAATTGCTAGCAACAACAATCTGGTCCCATATAGCGTAATGCACAATCATATTGCAAAGGCCGATACCGCCTCCATGTGGGCAAACAGGAACATCAAATTTTTTAGATAACAATATCACAGCAAGAACATCATTAACTCCCCCTAACCTGCTCGCATCTATTTGGCAAAATCCTATTGCGCCAGTCTGAAGAAGTTGCTTAAAAATGACAGGTGAAGGTACTTGCTCTCCAGAAGCTACTTTAATACCATATTTTTTGAGAGCCTGTGAGATCTTTAAGTGCCCTTGGACATCGTCTCTTGCTGTTGGTTCTTCTATCCATAGTGGTTTAAATTTCTCCAATTCAATCATGTAGTTGATGGCTTCATCGACTCCCCATATCTGATTGCAATCAACCATAAGTTTTGCGTCTGGACCTATGACGTCCCTAATGAAGGCTAACCTTTCTTTATCATAATTTAAATTTTGCCCGACTTTCATCTTAAAACAATCAAACCCATTTTCCTGCATTGCTTTAATAGTCGATGATATTTCTTCATCAGTTAACCCTAACCATCCAGCCGTCGAGTAAGCTTTAGGTCCTCTTTGGAGGAAATTTTCTTCTAGTTCATTATATTTATGACTATCCTCAGTCAAAATTTCAAAGGCTTCCTCTTGGGAAAGCGCATCCTTCATATAACGCCAATCAATTGCATCAATGATTTTCTCTGGAGGCAAATCAACCAAAAGCTTCCATAAGGGTTTATTTTCAAATTTGGCCCATGCGTCCCACATAGAATTCATGATGCAACCTAGAGCCATCCTATTGACGCCATCAGCTAACCAACGTAATTGATGATGATCATTCAGAAGTTTATACAGAGAACCGGGACTTTTAATAAAATCATCAAAATCGTAATTATCCAAAAGCTTTGCTAAGTCATTTACCCCATATGCAATCCAGTCATTTCCAGCACCAGATGTAAAACAAATAGAGTTACCTTCAATTCCATTACTGAGAGTTATTTTTGTATAAACACATGAATAATTTGGTTTTTTATGAAAAGGGTCAGAACCTAACAATGTATCTGAAGTCGGAACTCTTATGTCAAATACCTCAGTATTTATAATTTTAGAATTACGCATAAGCTAGTTATTTCAAAGTGAAAAGATTTATCAACGCTTTGGATAAAATACCCTTTCGTTTGATTTCAAAATTCAATGTTATTCTGGGCTTGGAACTCAAATGGGCGCCTTTTCTGTGATATCCGGAAGTATTAGCGATAACAAATGTTCCTCTTGGTCCCGTAAATGAATTTAACTTGAATTTTTGCAATGCCATTTCTAATTCATTATTTCGTAATCTTGTCGACCCAGAACTATGAGTGTCTCCTTCTATAATAGCTTTATTAGTGAGCGAGGACCTAAAAGCAGCATCTTGATAAGAACCTTCGAGATATTCAAAAGGTGCGTCATCTAAATCTATATTCTGCAAATAAATAAAGCCCTTAGCTACACTAGAATAAGTATCTTGATGCATCTCAGAGTTTGAGTTTTCTCCATAGACGATTCCGAGAGAGTAAGAAATATCTTTGAGCTTACATTTATATCCTGCAAGAGCAGAGAGATGATGTTCGAAATCTCTATCTAAAGAATTATTTAAGAATGAAGTAATTTTCTCACAATCTTTATCTGAAAAATCATAGTACGCTGCAAAAGAATTATTAATTTTGATATTTTTTCCATCCTTAAAAAATGGTCTAGCTCCAGCATGACTAGGCTTGGCATAATCAATTACATCATCTATTAGTGATTCAAGTTCAAATATATTGCTGAGAACAGTTGAATAAAAACCTCTCTTAAAAGTCTCAGCCACGTCGTAATATGCATCATATGTCAAAGATCTGAGAACAGTAGAAGAGGTTTTTATATCGATTATAGTTCTTAATTCATCATATCTTGTATTTGCAAAGAATTTTGAAGACGGAGCCTTATGAATAACTGTTAAATAAAAAAATAAGTCTTTTAGTAAAGCAGGAAGAATTTTGTAGAGTTTCTTCAATAAAAAAGAAGGAAGTTTGTAAATTTTCCTGAGTCTAAATTTTTTCTTTACGATTGTCTGATTATTGTTTTTTGTTGAATGCAAAAGATCAATATTCTTTGCAAACATATCTTCAATTTTGTCAGTACCGTAGGAACTATGCTCACCCATTGCTTTTAAAATTTAATTCCTTGATCAGGAGCTGAATTGGCCAAATCTCTAATTAGTTTCATATCAGCATCATTTTTTAGAAGAAAGCTACTCCACCTGGAGGATTCAACTAATCGAGTATTGGAGTCAAATAATTGTCCATTGATTAGATTTTTTATCGTACTTCTTTCCCAACCCATCATAGCATAATTGAAAGACTTTACTGCTTTCAGATCTTGAGTGCGAGCAAATCCACTTTTCCATTCAAAATTCAAGGGGCTATCTTCATAAACTGCATGGACTTGAGTAGAGTTAATTGAAACCGCTGAGGACAAATTGTCTGCTTCAAATATTTCAACAAAATTAGTTATATCTGCAATTGTTTGAAGTGGACTTACTGTGTTTACCCAAAAAATTTTATCGCCTTCATTATTTTCAAAAAAATCTAAAACGACTTGATCGCTAGTTGCATTTGAAGAGGCCAAAGTCTTCTCTCTCAAATAAAACTCCACGCCTAGTTTGAGAGAAATCTCTTCTAATTCAGGGTCGTCTGTATTCAGTACAATCTTATCAAAAACTTTTGAAAGAAGTGCCTTCGAGAGAGTTATCTCCGCCACAGTATATCTCCCTATTTGGAGGTAATTTTTTTTTGCAAGCCTTTCAGAGCCTTTCCTGACTGGTACCATACATACTTTCATACAGTAAGCTTATATTATTTTTTAAAGTTTTAAGAAATTAAAGATCTTGTCTCTTAAAAGTCAATGTTGTTAGAGGTAAGAGATTTCCATTGAGATTCGTTATTCAAGCTTACATGAGCAGCTTCAAGAATCATGGTGCTTATTAGTGACTCTTTGAAGCTAGGTCTTGTGTCATTTAAGTTTTTCAATGTTGTACGCTCAGACTGCAGATCTACAACATCATTTAAAAAAGTCTTGATACTTTCTATTCCGTAACCTTGCCAATATATTTCTCCGTCTTTTACACCATAAGGCATACAAAAATCTGGATTAATATGCTGAACTCCAGAAGTATCTGTATTGACTCTTACTCCTCTTTCTTTTTGATCAGCTTCGTAACGTCCATCAGAGCCTATGAATTTTATCTTTTGATCAGAAATTGCGGTACTACTTTCCGGATCTACCCAACTGGTTAAAAGTGTTTCTGTAAAATGAGTCCCATCAGGCATTTCCCATTCAATCAAACATTGTATGGCATCGTAAGTATCGATCTTTTGTTTAGAAAGTTCTGTTTTTTGTCCTATAGCCATTACCCTTACAGGCTTCGCATTTGTTACAAATCTTACTAGATCAATATAATGAACGCCAAGATACTGCAAAATAGTGGTTTTGGATGACCATTCACTGAAAAAGTGCAAAGGTAATGACTTTCTTTGACTGTACTCAATCCAACAATTTAAGGGTAAGCCTAATTCTCCTGATTGAACTTTATCTCTAAGTAATAAATTTGATCTATCCCATCTTTTGTGGAACTCAACAGCCCCATAAATTCCTTTTTTTTCTGCTGCAAGCACCAACTCATTTCCCTCTTGAAAAGTTGGTGTAAAAGGTTTGACAATGAGCGTGTGCAGTCCTGCCTCAATACAGTCTTTTGCCACTTTGTAATGTAAATGATCGGGGACTGCAATAATAGCGCATGCAGGATGTTTAGTATTAAGTAGAATATCTTTGTAAGCCTCTGAATTCCGAGGACCTGACTCTGGATATGAATATAGAGACAGTCTTACCCCAGTCTTTTTTTGTAATTCCTCTTTTTTCCTCAAGACTTCTTCAGCTGAAGTAGAAGAAGTTGCAACACAGTGTACTTTAGAAACATTATCACTTTCTCTTTGCCACTCAAAAATAGCGGGTAATATCGTACCGTATCCGTCGGTCCCCTTTCCACTAACGTACAGTCCGGCTCCTATTATAATTATTTCAATTTCTTTCATAGATTCTCCTGATACAAAGAACTTATCCGAATGAGACTATTAATTTTTTGAACTCAAATGATTCTCAAAATTTAAGTTATTAAACTCAAGAATCTTCTCAATCTTTTCTTCCCATCCGTTTGAACGAGAAAGTAAATCTGAATAGAAAGAGTGTATTCCTTCCTCAGAAATTACAAAATTTGACTGCCGTAATCTAGATATCTCTTCTTGTAATTCTTCTTGATTGTCTGCAGGAGTAACCATGCCGAGCTTTCGATATATGGTGGTAAATTCATCTCTACTTTCAGTGTAAACCTGTTGTTTGGGATTTCTGTTAGGATCATAAAACTCAATGACTGGGACGCCAAGTGTATGACAGTCCATTGCTCCTGAAGACCAAAAGGAAATTACGAAATCTACTTGGGTGGCTAGATTTAAAATATGGTCATTCTTAATTGATATGAAATCATTATCATTTGCAAGATTATCCCAATCTGTCTCCATTTCTCTTGGATGTTTTTTAATTAAGAGATTGAAATTAGGAAGAGTCGATTTAAGGCTTTGTACAGTTTTATTGACTAAATATTTATAAGAATCATCATCCAAATAACTACCTTTACCTCTACTAAGAACTAGCACGGTAACTTCATCGTTGAATTTAGCCATTTTTCGAGATTGCAGCGATTTCTTTCTTAAATCTTTTAACCAACCATCAGAGTACTTCGGATGCCCGATAAATAATTTTTCCAATTCAGGTGAGGATAATTCCTTACCATCATTTATCATCTGGTAGTCAGCTGGGTGACCAAGTAAAAGGTAACTTTTTTTTTCATAGTCAACTGACTCATTCTTTGAGTATTCTATATTCAGATCTTCTGCATATACATGAGGAGAATGAGGGCAATAAAAGAAGATTGATTTTGCAAAAAAGTTTCTGACCCAATTGTTTCTTGGCCTTCTCAAAGATGGATATTCAAGTAAAAAGATATTTATATCATCCTTCAAATCTAATAGGTTAGTAGGCAATCTAAAAAAAAAGATTTTCTTAAAAAATGCATCCAAAATTTTATAGGCGAAAGAGAATGGTACTTTTTTTGAAATAGAAAACTTCAGAGCCAATCTGTGCAGTAAGTAGCTAACCTTCTCAATCCTTTCCCAGAAGTATCCTCCACAAAAAATTATTTCAATAAATGAATTCTTTTTTCT
>CETL01018466.1_pt1 | contig 17204 bp, 19 predicted proteins | sample 356371 | NCBI WGS metagenome assembly CETL01 (sample SAMEA2622518, study PRJEB7988) | marine metagenome | biome: marine biome (ENVO:00000447); feature: surface water layer (ENVO:00002042); material: "saline water (ENVO:00002010), including plankton (ENVO:xxxxxxxx)" | depth 5 m | reverse complement strand
TGACTTTACTTCATCAGAATCCTCTGACTTTACTTCATCAGAATCCTGTATAAAATTTCTAACTAGCTCATGTTCATGAGAAATAGGTAACAAAGCCATATGCCTTGCTCTTTTTATCGCAGTAGTTAAACTTCTATGATCCTTTGCATCATTTCCAACCCTGTAAGCACTACTTATTTTAGCTCTATCTGAAACATATGAAAGTAAAACATCAACATCTTTATAATCAACTGGTAAACCTTTAATCATTTTAGAAATTGGCTTTTTTCTAGCTCTAAAATCGTAAGAGAAAGAATTTCTTTTTGAATTTTGTCTATTAGTACTCATAAGATTCCTTTACCATGGTAATTCTTCTGCTTCATCAGTATCATTATTTTCAACATTAATTTCTTTTGAGACTTCAGAGGAAGGAAAGTTTTGATTTTCATCGTTATTCATAGGAATATCAGATTGAGAATTATCTGCCTGTCTATCTAAAAATATAACTCTAAATGCAGTTACTTCATTTGATTGTCTCTGAGTTCCATCATTGCCAACATAGCTACTTGATCGAAATCTACCTTCTACAAAACATTTTTGACCTTTTTGCAGGAACTGATTAACAGATTCTGCAGTTTTGTTCCAACATGCAATTCTGAACCATTCAGTCTCTTGAATTTGTTCTCCATCCGAACCATTTCTATAAGAGTTTACAGCAAGACTAAAATTTACAACCATTGAACCACTGGGAGTATATCTCATTTCAGGATCAGATCCACAGTTACCTATTAGTAATATTTGATTTAAGCTCAAATTTCCCTCGACTTAGATTTAACTTTGTATGGCTTGAAATTTTGTTTTACTGTTATCAGGTGCCTAATCACGTCTGAGTTATCTTTCATTATATTTTCAATTTTTATAATACTTGAAGGCAAACATTCTATCTCCGAAATGAAGTACGTTCCTTCATCAAAATTTTGGATTTCATATGCCAATTTTCTTCTCGCCCATAATGATGAACTTATGACTTTAGATTCACTAGAAATATTCAAAAGTTTCTTTATTTTATCCAATGATTCATCGGCTGAATTATCATCTAGATTCCCACCTATTATCCACATTAATTCATATTTTTTCAATTGATGCTCTTACAATCTTGATTTTAACGATTTAAAAATTATATCACTGATTAATAATTATTTAGTATCATTTCCTACAAATTTTATGGAAGAGGGAGCTTATTCATTATTTTTTCAACTTCTTGTCGATAAGTACCTGATTTCTTAGATGATGAAATTAAGCTATCTACTATTATATTACCAATAGATAACAAGTCCTCATTAGATATTTCTCTAGAGGTAATAGCTGGAGTACCAATCCTAATACCAGATGTTACTTTTGGGGGTTCAGGGTCAAATGGAATAGCATTCTTATTTACTATAATTCCAGCATCACTTAGTTTATTTTCAGCTTCAGAGCCATTAATTCCAATAGACCTTGTATCAATTAGCATAAGATGATTATCAGTACCTCCAGAAACCAGTCTTAATCCCCTAGAAATAAAGAGGTTTTCAAGAGTCTTAGCATTTTCTATAATTTTTTTGGAATAATTTATAAAGTCTTGAGATAAAGCCTCCTTAAACGCAACAGCTTTTGCCAAAATAGTATTCATTAGAGGACCACCTTGAACAGCGGGAAATACTCCCCTATCGTACTTATTAGACAGGTCTTCTCTTACAATTGCTAAACCACCTCTGGGACCTCTAAGAGTTTTATGAGTGGTGGAAGTAATGATATCAGCTATGCCTACTGGTGTAGGATGAAGACCAGAAGCAACTAATCCAGAAATATGAGCGATATCAGCCAGCAAGAGTGAATTAACATTTTCTGCTATTTGTTTGAATTTCTTAAAATCTATAACCCTCGAATATGCAGAATAGCCACATATTATTAACTTAGGTTTATTTTTTTCAGCTATTTCATTTATATGATCAAAGTCTAATAATTCGGACTCTTCATTCAAATAATAATTATGAATATCATAAATTTTTCCTGAAAAATTTACATTATGTCCATGAGATAAATGACCTCCATGATCAAGAGATAGGCTTAAGATTTTGTCTCCTGGTTTCAGTAATGATATGTATGCTGCCATATTTGCTTGTGATCCAGAATGTGGTTGAACATTAATATGATCAGAGGAAAATAATTTTTTCCCTCTAGAAATAGCCAAATTCTCTACCTCATCTGCGTTTTCACAACCTGCATAATATCTAGCACCTGGATATCCCTCAGCATACTTGTTTGTGAAAATGGTATTTGAATAATTTCTAACTTTTTTAGAAGCATAGTTTTCTGATGCAATAAGCACGGCTGAGTTTTTTTGCCTTGATAATTCTTTTTCTAAAATAAGTTCAATCTGATTATCTAAATTTTTCAAGAGATGTAATTAACCTTTTTTTGTTGTAATAGTAAGTTTAATGATATTATTTTTTTTCTATAATGAAACGATAAAACAATAATTTTTAGAAATATGATTGAATTTAATGACATTCCAAAAAGTGCAATGGTTGTTTTTGCTCATCCTGATGATGCAGAGATTGGATCAGGAGCAACTGCTGCAAAATGGTCTGACGCTGGTTGTAAAATTTTCTATGTTCTTGCAACTACAGGATCAAGTGGATCTAATGATTTGAGTATGACTAGCGAAAAAATTGTTGATATTAGATCTAATGAACAATCGGAGGCTGGCAAGATAATTGGTGTTGAAGATATAGTAAGTCTCAATTACACAGATGGAGAGTTAGAATCTAATAGAGAATTATTGTCTGATTTAGTTTTCTACATTAGAAAGTTTAAGCCTGAAATAGTTTTCACCCATGATCCTTTTAGAATGAATAGTTTTCTTCATAGAGATCATAGAAATTTAGGATTTTCTGTTATGGATGCAATATATCCATACGCTAGAGACCATCTTCATTTCCCCGATCAGATCACAAAAGATATTACACCTTTCAAGGTAAAAAAATTATTATTTTGGGGAAGTGATAATCCAAATGTAATAGTTAATGTTAGTAATTTTGAAAAAAGAAAAATAGATGCTTTATCGATGCATCAAAGTCAGTTACCAGGATTAAGTCTGGGATCTGAGTATGGTAATGGTATACTCGAAAGACTAAAGTCATCTGCAAATAATTTTGATTTTGAGTTCGGAGAGTCATTCAGAATGATTGAAGCAAGATCATAAATGATAGATATAAATAATAAAATTTTTAATTTCTACGAACCTAGCCAAATTATTGACGAGCAACTAAATCTTCTCCAGAAAAGTAAAGTGGAAAATGTTTTCACAGATTCGATTTATATAATTTCAGAAAAATATATACCTATAAGAGAAAAAGCTTTTTTGATTAATCAATTTTATAATTTGGTAACAAACTATAACTATGAAAAATCAAAAATTTATGAAAAAAAAGAAAATAATCTATCAGGAACTGAAGTTATTTTCACAAAAGAATTCCTAGAAATAAATACTCAAATAATTGATTATTGCTTGGTTGATTCAAATTTCCTACTTATCGACTTAATTAATAACAATAGTAAAATTGATTACAGCCATTTTGAGGAATTGAAAAATCAAAATATAATTCCAATTATTTCGCATCCCGAAAGAATAGATAAACTAACTGATTTATCTGAAATAAGAAAACTTAAGAAAAATGGGGTGCTATTTCAACTATCTCTTGGTTCACTTGATGGTTCTTTTGGTGAATTGATTAGATTAAATTCTAAAAAGTTGCTAGCAAAAGATACTTATGATTTTATTGCTTCTGACACGGTGAATTATAAAAAAATAGATGAATCATATCTAGAAATTAGATTAGATGAAGTTTCTGAAATAATTGGACATAGTAAGTTAGATCAAATAATTTACAAAAACCCACTAAATATTATTGATCATAAAAATAGCAATAATTATCAAATTTAAATCTTAAATGATGTTAACCATTCTGAATAGTCTTTTCGCTTAGAAATTTTTTCATCATCAATAACTATAGAAAAGTAAAGGTCTTGCAGAGATTTAGTTATTTTACCAATTTTTCCTTCTCCTATTTTTCTATTATCTAAAGATCCAACAGATGTTACATGGGCTGCTGTCCCCGTAAGAAAAACTTCATCTGCTAGGTATAGTTCAGATCTATGTATTTGTCTTTCTATAACAGTCATGCCTAGTTCATTTTGAGCTATATCAATGATAGAATCTCTCGTTATTCCTAAAAGACAATTATCAGTTTCAGTAGGAGTTATAATTTCTCCATTTCTAACCATAAAAAGATTCTCACCACTTCCTTCAGACACTGTGCCATCATGATTTAATAAAATAGCTTCATCAAAATTAGCAGACACTGCTTCTGTTTTTGCGAGTATACTTGTTGTGTAAAGTCCAGCTAGCTTAACTCCAGTAGGCATCATTGAATCTTCTGGTCTTCTCCAAGAACTAGTCTGACAATTTATTGGTTTATCATTATCAATGTAAGCTCCAAATGGAACAACTATGATACTAATGTCATCTTCAAGTTCATGGAGTTTTAGGTTTGCAACCTGTTCCTGAGATTTATAAGCTAACGGCCTAATGTATAGATCTTGCTTGTAACCGTTGCTTTTGACTAAATCAACAGTAATTTCTGATAATTCTTTTACTGAGTAAGGCAGATTCATTCTAAGTATTTTAGCTCCTCTAAGTAAGCGTTCATAATGTTCGTCAAGCCTGAATATCACCATATCTTGTTTGTCATTATTCCAGTTACCTCTAATACCTTCAAAAACCGCAGTTCCATAATGCATAGCATGAGTCATTATGCCAACAGATGCATCCTTAAGTAAAATTTTTTCACCTTTATGAAAAGCGATTCCTTCATTGGACATTTTTAATTACCTTCCGTAAATTTATTTTTTGATTTTTGTTTTTTTAATTCTTCATATAGTTTATAGGTATCATCATTAAAAGGGTAATACTTACCTGGTGATTCAGGGTTTTTGATAAGTTCATCTTTTATCATTATTTCCATCTCTTCTCTCTCTTTAGTAATAGAAACAATCTCGTTCACTAATTTTTTTGGGAAGACTACTACTCCATCATCGTCACCTAAAATATAATCTCCTGGTCTTACTAAAATTCCTCCGCAATTAATATTATCATTGACTGAAAATGGTAGCATAATTCCAGGTCCTTGCTTAGAAGTAAATGAGTGAGCAAAAATAGGAAGATTATATTTTTCTAGCTCTTTGGAATCCCTGACTGATCCATCAGTTACTATACCAGCTACTTTTTTTTGAAATAATCTTAAGAACTTAATATCTCCACCTATTGATTCCCATGGACCAACAGAAGATGCCACTAAAACTTTTCCTGGTCCACATAATTCAAAAGCCTTATATTCTGGAGATTCATGCTTCTTAGGTAAGTCTTCTAACAAATCTTTTCTGAAATGAACAAATCTTAAGGTTACTGCTTCTCCAAATATCTTTTTCCCTTTGAATAAAGATCTTGAACCATGAATCATAGTTTGATCCCATCCCAAAACACTCATTGCATCAATTATATTTTGAGAGCTGAAAGATTTTATTTTTTTTTCTAATTGACTTGTCATAAATTTTTAACCTTTCTTAAATTTTTGCAATGATGAAACTAAAGTAGTACTAAAAGGGGTTGGATAATTATATTTATTAGATAGAAAAACAACATGACCTAAAATATTATCGATTTCAAGTGGTTTTGAATTTATTAAATCTTGTTGCATTGAAGATGTAATTGAATCAGATTCTTCTTTTAGTCCATGCACTACTTTGTCTATATCAACATCTTCTAAATTAACTCCATCTAGTTTTCCAATTTCGAGTATTTCATTCATAGTTCCTCGTAAAACCTCTTCTCCATACATAGAGCTGGTTATTTCTCCAAAAGAGGACCTAAAAGAAGTCATTATAGTTCCAAAAGCTCCTACTGAAATCATTTTTTTCCACAATGATGCTTTTATATCCTTAGATATATTAATTTCCAGTCCTTCAAAAGAAAGCATATTTTTTATATTATTTAATCTTTCAGAAAAATTGCCATCAATTTCTCCCATTTCAATCACAACTGAAGAACCTTTTTGTAATATTGTGCCAGGGGAAATTATTTCTGCCTCAATATATGTTGCCGCTGGAATAATATTTGCAGGATCAAAAAACTTTGATAATTCCTCATAGCTACTAACTCCATTTTGAATAGTTATTATCAGAGTTTTGTCAGAACAGAGTTTAGTTAGTTGTTTAATAGCATCTTGGTTGGAGTACAATTTCGTAGTTAAGAAAACTATATCAAAAACACCAAGATTACTTGTTTCATTTGAGGCATTAACATCAACATTAAAATCACCCCAAAAAGATTTAATATTAAGCCCGTCATTAACTATTGCCTCGTGATGTTTACCCCTATTTATAAGAGTAACATCAATTCCATTTCTCTTAAAAACACCACCGTAATAACTTCCTACGGCTCCTGCTCCCATAATAACAATTTTCATAATTCTTGAATAAAATAATATCCTTAGTAAATTATTCGTAAGATAAATAACACAAATAAAACTATAAATTTTTGTACAATGATACTATGAGAAAAAACAATAGAAAACTAGATCAAGCTAGAAAACTAACAATACTCCCAAACTACCAAAAAAATTCAATTGGATCAGTACTTATTAACTTTGAAGATACAAGAGTTATTTGTTCAACAAATATATCTAGAAATGTCCCTAGATGGTTACTAAATGAGAATAGAGGATGGGTTACAGCGGAGTATAGTATGCTACCAAATTCATCGGAAGATAGAATCAGCAGAGACAGAGGTGGAAGAATAAGTGGTAGAACTCAAGAGATTCAAAGACTTATAGGAAGATCACTCAGACAAGCTATAAATTTAGATTTAATCCCAGGGATATTAATTACCGTAGATTGTGATGTCCTTAATGCAGATGGTGGAACTAGAACAGCATCAATAACTGGATCCTTTATAGCAACATATATGGCATTGAAAAATTATTATAATTCAAGTCCTAAAAAATTCATAAAAAATCAAATTGCAGCTATTAGTGTTGGGAAAGTAAATAATGAACTATTATTAGATCTTGATTACTCGGAAGACTCCATTGCAGATTTTGATATGAATTTAGTTCTAAATGAAGAATTAGAAATAGTAGAGATTCAAGGTACTTCAGAGGATGAATTATTATCATTTGATGAAATGAAAAAACTATCAGACTTAGGAACTAAAGGCATAAAACAAATTTTAGAAGAACAAAATAAGATACTTGAAGAAATAGATTCAAATTAAGGTAAATAATGGCAAAAATTATATCAATAATAGCTAGAGAAATTTTAGATTCAAGAGGGAATCCAACAGTTGGAGTAAACATTACACTCGACAATAATATAAGTGCATTTTCATCTGTTCCATCAGGTGCAAGTACAGGATCAAGAGAAGCACTAGAACTTCGTGACAATGATCCAAAAAGATATAAAGGTAAAGGAGTTCTCAAGGCTGTTGAAAATATAAATTCAATTATTGCAAAAGCTCTAATTTCTAAAGATGTAAGTGGTCAAAATGAAATTGATGAAATCATGATTGAAATTGACGGAACTGAAAAAAAAGAAAATTTAGGTGCAAATGCTATCTTAGGTGTTTCATTAGCAGCATTAATTGCGTCTAGTAAATCAGAAAAAATTAATCTTTATGAAAGAATTTCAAATATTTCAGAGAGTAAAAAAAAGTTTACTTTACCAGTTCCTATGCTCAATATTATGAATGGTGGAGCGCATGCAGTTAATTCAACGGATTTCCAAGAATTTATGATAATTCCTGCTGGATTCGATAGTTTCAATCAAGCTATTAGAGCAGGATCAGAAATTTATTCAACATTAGGAAAAATTCTAGAAAAAGATGGTCATTCAACTAATGTTGGTTATGAAGGAGGATTTGCACCAAGTGGGTTAACTAATTATCAAGTTCTAGATTACGTAATGAAAGCTATAGAAGATTCTGACTACAAACCAGGGGAAGAAATATATTTAGCACTTGATACAGCTGCTTCAGAATTTTATGAATCTGGAAATTATAACCTATCAAAAGAAGATAGAGTCTTAAGTTCTGAAGAAATGGTTGATTACTATGATGAATTAATAAATAAATATCCAATCTTTTCAATAGAAGATGGATTATATGAAGATGACTGGGATGGATGGAAAAAACTTAATGATAAATTTGGTAATCATACTCAAATTGTTGGGGATGATCTTTTTGTTACACAAGAAAAATATCTTGAAAGAGGAATTCATAATAAATGTGCAAATTCTATTCTGATTAAGTTTAATCAAGTTGGAACAATTACTGAAACACTTCAAACTATCAAAACAGCTCAATCAAATAACTTTAGTTGTGTTATAAGTCATAGATCAGGAGAAACTGAGGATACTACAATCGCAGATTTATCAGTAGGAACTTCTTCTGGGCAAATAAAAACTGGTGCTCCAGCTAGATCTGAAAGGGTTGCAAAATATAATCGATTACTTAAAATTGAAAATGAACTTGGATCAGGAACTAATTACTTTGGCAAATCAATATTAAAAAAATAATTAAAAGATTTTATAAATTATGAACAAAAATGTAGGAATTAATGGATTTGGAAGAATAGGTAGACAAATACTAAGAATAATTTTGGAAAATAATTTAGATATAAATATAGTAGCAATTAATGGAAGATCAGATACGGAAACATATAAACACTTACTAAAATATGATTCTGCTTATGGAAAATTAGATATTGGCATTGAAGCTGATAAAGATTTTCTGTACCTTGGAGATAGAAAAATCAAATGCTACAGAGAAGATGACCCCAGTAACATACCTTGGAAGAATGAAAATGTTGAAATTGTTATAGAGTCTTCAGGTAAATTTAATGATAAAAAAGGAGCATCAAAGCATCTTAAGGAAACTGTAAAAAAAGTTTTGCTTACCGCGCCTGGGAAAGATGAAGATATAACTATTGTAGTAGGAGTCAATGAGAATGATTACGATAAGAAAAATCATAAAATCATTTCAAATTCGTCATGTACTACAAACTGCTTAGCCCCTGTTGTTAGAGTTCTAGAAGAAAATTTCGGAATAAAGAGTGGATTCATGACTACTATTCACTCATATACAAATGATCAAAATATACTTGATAATTCACATAAAGACTTAAGAAGAGCAAGGGCAGGTGCTACAAGTATAATTCCTACAACTACTGGAGCTGCAAAATCCGTTGGAAAAGTAATAAAAAGTGTTGAAGGTAAAATTGACGGAATGGCATTTAGGGTTCCAACACCCAGTTGCTCAGTTGTTGACTTAAATGTATTACTTAATAAAAAAACTTCAGTTAACAATGTCAATGAAGCTTTTATCAAATATTCAAATAATGAGCTCAAAGGCATAATAGATGTTACTAACGAGCCGCTAGTTTCAATAGATTTTTTAGGTAATCCACATTCTTCAATTATTGATCTAAATTCAACTCTTGAAATTGAAGAAAATATGTTTAAGATAGTTAGTTGGTATGATAATGAGTGGGGTTATGCAAATAGAACCATTGATTTATTACAGATATTGTTGACAAATTTAGATTAAATAATGACTAAATCTAAATAATTTACTAAGATAGTAATTATACGGGTTCGGTGTCGTATAGATAAATAATAAAAAGCCGAGGAGAAAAAAATGAGTACATTGAAAGATCATAAATCTAAAACATGGAAAGAACAATCATTACCTGATGTGGGTGACTGGAGAGTCAAAGGAGGACTTGCACAAATGCTTAAGGGGGGAGTGATAATGGATGTAGTTACTCCAGATGAAGCTAAGGTTGCAGAAGATGCAGGAGCAGTTGCTGTAATGGCTCTTGAAAGAGTACCATCTGATATTCGAAGAGACGGAGGTGTTGCAAGAGCCTCAGATCCTGAGATGATATCAGGCATCATAGAAGCAGTATCTATACCTGTTATGGCTAAAGCAAGAATAGGGCATTTTGCAGAAGCACAGGTACTAGAAGCTCTTGGAGTTGATTATTGTGATGAGTCTGAGGTCCTAACCCCTGCAGATAATGAATTTCATATAAATAAATGGGAATATAAAATGCCATTTGTTTGTGGAGCAACTAATTTGGGAGAAGCACTAAGAAGAATTGGTGAGGGTGCTTCAATGATTAGAACTAAGGGAGAAGCAGGAACAGGAGATGTTGTCCAAGCTGTTACACATGCGAGGCAGATCTTATCTGATATAAAAAAAATACAAAGACTTGATGATGAAGAGCTAATGACAGAAGCAAAAAACTTAGGGGCTCCATACGAACTGGTTTGTGAAGTTAAAAATTCAGGTAAGCTGCCAGTTGTAAATTTTGCAGCTGGAGGTATAGCAACACCAGCTGATGCTGCACTTCTAATGCAGATAGGAGTAGAAGGAATTTTCGTAGGATCTGGAATTTTCAAAAGTGGAAATCCATCTAAAATGGCTGATGCAATAGTTCAGGCAACTACACACTATGAAGATGCAGACCTAATTGCAGAAATTTCTAAAAATTTAGGTGGTGCTATGAAAGGTGATGAAGTTTCAAAAATAGACCCTTCTGAAAGACTTGAAAAAAGAGGTTGGTAAGTAAAGTTAGAATAGGAGTTTTGGCTCTTCAAGGGGATTTTGCAGAGCATATTGCAATGCTTGAGCAACTATCATCTCATGTAATTAAGGTAAAAAAAAAATCTGACTTGGATGAAATTGATGGATTAATAATCCCCGGCGGAGAGTCTACAACTATTAAAAAATTAATTGATCGCTATAACTTTGAGGAATTGATTAAGAATAAGGTCAATAATGGTATGGCACTGTGGGGAACTTGCGCAGGATTAATTTGTATAGCCAATAAGTTGACAGAAAGTGAGCCTAAACCAATGGGGCTATTAAAAGCAGAGGTATCTAGGAATTGGTTTGGTAGACAAATTGATTCTTTTGAAACTGACGTATCATTCAAGGGAATAAAAGGAAAAATTAAAGCTGTTTTTATTAGAGCTCCAATTGTAAACAAAGTTAATAAAGAAGTTGAGATTCTTTCTAGATTGAACAATAATGAGATAATTGCAATTAAACAAAATAAAATATTAGGCACATCATTTCATCCTGAAATATCAGGATCTACTAAAGTTCATCAATATTTTATAAATTTATCAAAAGCATAAATTTAATATATTCTTAATAGATAGTTACATTTTTTTGATTTAAAGTTAATTTAAAAAATAATATGAAAGACATTTATAATTCAGAAATACTGGACGATTTAGACTTATTTCTTAAGATTTTACCGTCAAAAATTATTAATCATATTGATATTCATAGTCATGAATTAATTGAGATAGTTATGGATATAGGCAGACCTCCTGTTATTATTTACTCATCTCACCAAAAAATTCTTCAAGATCAAACCACTACCTTTTTAGATATTAGCTTTGTATTAGAAAAAATTGGTCATGTAGGTGATGATAATAGAGCTGGAATAGAAAAGACATTGCATCGAATATCTCTTATCAGAAATCGATTTGGAAAAACTGTTGGTATAACTTGTAGGGTAGGAAGAGCAGTTTTTGGCAGCATTAAAGTGATTGAAGATTTTATTGGCACCAACAAAAGTATATTAATAATGGGCAAACCTGGAATTGGTAAAACAACTATGCTCAGAGAAATCACTAGACTGCTTGCAGATAAACAACAAAAGAGAGTTGTTGTTGTAGATACTTCAAATGAAATTGCTGGAGATGGAGATATTCCTCATCCAGCCATAGGTTCTGCAAGAAGAATGCAAGTAAGTAATACCGAGCTACAGCACAATGTAATGATAGAAGCTGTAGAAAATCACATGCCTGAAGTTGTAGTGATTGATGAAATTAGTACTGAAAAAGAAGCTAATGCTTGTAGAACTATAGCAGAAAGAGGAGTTCAACTTATTGCTACGGCTCATGGTAATACCTTAGACAACCTTATTATAAACCCAACTATTAGTGATCTCGTGGGTGGTACTAAATCAGTTACATTAGGTGATATTGAAGCTAGAAGAAGAAAAAGTCAAAAGACTGTCTTAGAAAGACAACACGAACCTACTTTTGACATAGTGGTAGAAATAATAGGAAGAAATGAGGTAGCGGTTCATTTTGATGTAGCATTAGCTGTAGATAAAAAATTACGAGGTATAGCTTCTCCTTCAGAGTTAAGAAAATTAACTGGAGAAGATGTCATAAAATCTATCGATTTAGAAGAAAATGAAACATTAAATATGACTCCTTTTAACTTTAGTAAATTAAAAAACTCTAATTTATCCATTCATGATATTACACCAAAAAAAAATAAAAAATCTAATACCAAAAGAATTAATATTTATCCTTTTGGTATACAAAAAACTAAACTTAAAAACTCTTCAAAAACTATTTATAATAATATTAGTCTAGTGAGTAATCCTGAAAAAGCTGAAATAATTCTTACCACCAAATCAAATTATTCCAGAGATCCTAAGCCTAAGATTTTGGAAACTGCAGAAAAATTAGGAATTCCCGTCCATATTCTAAGAAAAGGTTCTAGTGATCAAATAATTAGATTTTTGGAGAAAATTAAGGGAAAAAGTAAATTAGAAAACTCTGAAATAGATCTTGACATAGACGATTCTGATGCATTAAATGAAGTAAAGATTGCTGTAAAAAAGATATTAAATGGAGAAAATGAAATTGAATTATCTCCAAGAGATGCTGATATAAGAAGAAGGCAGCATTTCTTTGCAAATAATCTAGGTGTAGGAACTAAGTCAATAGGCAAAGAATTAAATAGAAGATTAGTTTTAAAAAAAAGAGATTAAATGATTTCCAAAAAAACTTCTGAAAAAAACTTACATTTATTTACTTTCCCAGAAGATGGTAAATCTTCTAAAAATATACTTGATAAAGGCTTATTAATTACATTTGAAGGTGGAGAAGGATCAGGTAAGTCAACTCAATGTAAAAGACTAATCAATAAACTGGTTTCTGAGGGAGTGAATTCTATTTTAGTTCATGAACCAGGTAATACTCCAATGGGAGAGCAGGTAAGAAAATGGGTTAAGTCTAAGAGTATTAAAAATCCAATTGCTGAGACTTATTTGTTTTGCGCAGCTAGAGCTGAATTATGTAAATCAGTTATAGAGCCTGCTTTAGATAAAGGTATCACAGTAATAGTTGATAGATTTATTCATTCAACAATTGCATATCAAGGATATGGCAAAGGGGTACCAATAGAAATTATTGAACAACTAAATAAAATAACTATTAATGACTTATCTCCAGATTTGACAATTCTACTGGATATTGACCCAGATCTATCGACAAAAAGAATTAATAAGAATATTAATATCGAATTATCTTCTATAAATGATAAGAAAAGAAAATCAAAGAGAGAAAATTTTGAAGGTAACAAGTATGAAAATATGAGTATGAATTTTCATAAAAAAGTTAGGGAGGGTTATCTCCAACTAGCAAATGAAAAAAGATCCCTATGGAGTATTGTTGGTGCTCATCAATCAGAGTCTAGAGTTGCTGATTCAATATGGAAAAGAGTAAAGAGATTGATAGATAATCATAAATCTTTCAGAGAAATTTGATTTTGCCAGTCAGATATTATCTTATCGTCATGATCAAATGCTAATTCAGGTAATTTATCTAAATCAAAAAAACCAACTTCAATTGTTTCATCTAATGGTTTAGGGTCACCAGAAATCAAAGATAAATCCCAAACTAAGAGAATAATAGGAGAATCTTTTTCAGAATACACACCTGAAATCCAATTTGCCTTTACAACTATACCGCACTCTTCTGAAAGCTCTCTCTCAATTGCATCTTCGACTTTTTCAAATCTATTTATAAAACCAGAAGGCATACTCCATTTACCATAACCTGGCTCTATACCTCTTTTAACTAGGAGAATTTTATTATCAATAACTAAAATTCCTATCCCAACTACTTTAGGGTCTAAATATTTATTGTTTTCTATATTAATATTAAATTCCATTACATATATATTTTAATAATAAATCTAAATCAATCTTATGGCTATAAATATAAATCTGAAAAAAAAATCTTTGGAAGTTATATCTAAAAATGATCCAAAATTAGGAAGTTTTTTAAATTTTTTTTTAGAAAATAATTTCGTTATTAACGATGATTATAGAAAAAAATCAGAGTTTTTGTCCTTAGTAAGAATAATTATTGGTCAACAGCTTTCTATTAGTTCAGCAGGAAGTATATATGATAGATTTATAAAAAAATATGGTGAAGAAATAAAATTTATAGATAACTTAGAAAATTCTAAAGAAGAACTTTTATCTTTAGGCCTATCAAATAATAAAGCCAATACGATAATAGAAATAAATAAATTAGTTATTGCAAAAAAAATAGATTTATCAAGAATATCTACTTATGAAGAAACAGAAGCAAAAGATATTTTATGTAAGATTAAAGGTATTGGCCCATGGACTGTGGAGAACTTCTTAATTTTTTCAGGCAATAATACAGATATATGCCCTGCCAATGACCTCGGACTAAAGAAGGGCATAAAAATAATATATAAACTCAAAGACTTACCTAGTGATGAAGAAGTGTATAAGATTGCTGAAAAATGGAGACCCTATAGATCAATAGCAAGTAGATATATTTGGGAAGTTGTAGACCAAAAAATCAACTTGACCTAACACTTTTAGTGCTAAGAATTAAAGTTAATAATATTAATAATACCCCTGATATAATAAAAGAAAAATCTACTCCATAAACATCAGAAATTATCCCCATTGGAATAGCTCCTAGTGGGATAAAACCAAAACTCATTGCATAAAAACCCATAACTCTCCCCCTGAAAGCTGATGGAGTTTTTTCTATAATCATAGATGGATTTAGAGATCTTCTTCCTGCATCTCCGACTCCTAAAAAGAAACATAATAATATTGATATTATTAAAATACTAGAAAATCCTAATATCATTATTGCTGAACCTGAAATCAATGATGTGAAAATAATATATTTGCCCTTTTTAGTAGATTGGGGCAATGAGGCTGAAAAAAGAGTTCCAAATAAAGCACCTGCGCCAATAGAAGCCAACATTATCCCAACTTCTAACGCACCTCCAGAAAGTAATTCTGAGGAATAAGGAGCTAACAGAGTTCTAATAGGCATAGATAGTAATGTAGTTACTAAAGTAAATAAAAGTAAAAATTTTAAAATAGAGTTTTTGTAAAGCAAATTGATAACATCTTTAATTTCGTTCAAAGCTTTTGAGCTTTTTGGTGACTTTTTTTCCCCTTTTGGAAGCATTGAAGTTGAAATACAAGCAACTAGACAAAAAACTACTATTAGCAAATAAGTCATTCCTGGTCCAAGGAAATGATAAACGATTCCTCCTATAGCTGGAGAAATCATTGTTGTTAGTGACATCCCTGCAGCATTGAGAGATATTGCATTATTTAGTTGATTATCATCAACTAATTCAGCGATTATTGATTGCCTTGCTGGCATCATGAATGCCCAAAAAGTTCCCTGAAAAAATGAAACGATTATTAAATGGTATATGGTAATAGTTTCAGTAAATATTGATATAGCAATAAATATACATATTGCTATAACACCTAACTGGCCAACTTGGATAATATTTTTATTATCAAATCTATCTGAAATAACTCCACCATACAATGAAAAAAGTAACATTGGTGGGGCAAATCCTACTCCAACTAACGTGACTGCTAAAGAAGAACCTGTCAAATCCCATCCAAGTTGAGCTCTTGCAAGCATTTGAATATTCATACCACCTATCATAGAAATCATTCCAAATACTAAGTATCTAAAGTGTTTATTTCTAAGTGAATCAAAAGTATTTATCAAACCAAGCTCATAGTTTTTTTATTCAGTTATAATTGTAAAGCTTCTTGCATTAAAGCAGAACAAATTAAAATTTACGATAATTACGATGGAATTTTTATTTCAATTTGCAGCGTTATTTAGCGCAATAACTTGGGCAAGCTCAGGAGCTATTCTAAAAACTATTAAGTTTAATAAGTATTTTAGTTTCCCATTTTTTGAAGCATGCATATCTTTTCTGATAATGATTATCGTCATTCTTATATGGGGAGAATGGGATGCAATTATAAATGAAAATTTTGATTCTTATTTATTTTTCTCAATTGCAGCATTTATTAGTTGTATTGGAACAGTTTCATATGTAATTGGAATACAAAAAACATCTATAGGTGTAGTATTTACAATAGCCTCAAGTAGTAATGTTCTAGTTGCACTTTTATTTGATGTTATCTTAAACTCTGTAAGACATTCTAATTTAGTCCTATTAGGTGCATTTTTAGTTTTATCTGGTATTTTATTGATGAATATTAAGAGCTTTACTTCTCATGAAAAACAAAGAATAATTGGGGTTTTAGGCGGAATTGTAGCTGGTTCTATGTGGGGCATTGCAGTATTTTTTAACGATAGAGCCCTTATTGAAGGCTCAGTCCTTAATGGGACTCTGATTAGAGCTATAATTTCAATCATTACATTAAGTCTTGCTAGTTACATATTTAGACAAAAAATAGAAAGAATAATTGAAAAAATACAATTTATAAAAATATTTTCAGCAGGTTCTCTTATAACTTTATCTAGTTTGTTTTGGTTTATATCCCTTGATTACACATCAGGTTCAATAACCGCAATTTTTGGGAGTACATCTCCAATATTCGCAATAATTTTTGGATATTTCTTTCTTAAGGAAAAAATTTATAAATTAGAATATTTGAGTATAACTTTAGCTTTAATAGGTATCGTTATAATTATCATGCATCAAAACTAGTTACAGTATGATAATCCAAGCCATACCAGTATGAATGGGGCTATGAACATTAATATACTTATCCATCTTGAGAAGCTATTCATAAAAATATTTTTATTTTAAATAAATACATGATTATTTTAGCATTATTAAATTTATGCGGTAGTTGGAAATATTAACGTTTTGTTACGGTAAAACATTTATATAAAACTTAAATTGCAAATCATATTTTGTTTTTCTAAAACGAATAATTACTTTAGGAAACATGAAAGTTATCTCTAAC
>CETL01073842.1_pt1 | contig 17439 bp, 17 predicted proteins | sample 356371 | NCBI WGS metagenome assembly CETL01 (sample SAMEA2622518, study PRJEB7988) | marine metagenome | biome: marine biome (ENVO:00000447); feature: surface water layer (ENVO:00002042); material: "saline water (ENVO:00002010), including plankton (ENVO:xxxxxxxx)" | depth 5 m | reverse complement strand
TCTTTAAATGAAAATATGGGTATGGGTATTGGTATGGTAAATCATGATTGGGAAACAGAACTTCTCGGCATGACAGTTGAAGATACAGTTGAGAAAATGAGTATTTTATTCAGCTATAGGTTCTAATTTTCTTAAAGATTAAAAAAACCCCTTTTACACTTAAAAGGGGTTTTTTTTTGTTAAAATTTTTAATATCAGTTTATAATAAAAATATTTAGATTAAGGCGTATGTTTAATAAACTAAAAAGAAACTATCTATTCATAGTAATCTTTGGATTGCTTACAACATGGTTTTTGGGTGCAATCTTTATATCTTTTATTGAACCTGGATCATTTTCAAATTTTAAAAATTCGCTTTGGTGGACCATTGTTACAATGACAACAGTTGGGTATGGAGATATGTCACCAACAACAACTGGTGGTAGAATTCTTGCTGTTATAATAATGTTTTTTGGAATTAGTTTAATTGCAATTGTTACAGGTTCAATTTCATCAGTATTCACAACAAGAAAAATAATGGAGGGTAAAGGATTGGGTAAAGTAAATTATAAAAATCATACTCTAGTTTGTGGTTGGAATAGTAATATTAATAATTTAATTGAATTATTAACTAAGTCTCAAAATACAAACTTAGTTTTAATTAATAATGAATCTGAAGATTCGATAAATAATCTTTTATCAAATTTTAGTAGTGAATCTATTAGATTTATTCGTGGAGACTTCACATTAGATTCATCACTTGAAAATGCTAATGCATCTAATGCTACCAATGCAATAATATTAAATGATGAACAAGTTGAAAATGATGAAAAAATAATATTAGCAACTCTTTCTCTTAAAAAAATATCACCAAAAATTAAAGTTGTTGCTCAACTAAATAATCAAGAAAAAATAGGTTTTCTTAAAAGAGCAAATGTTGATGTTGTTTTAACAAATCATAGTTTTGAATCTTTCATGACGACTTCCCATATAACCAATCCAAGTATAGCTCATGCTATTGAACATATTATTGATAAAGAAGCAAATAATAATATTAAAAATAGAAGAATTCCTGAAGAATTTATAGGCAAACCTTTTTCAGATCTATTCAATTACTTCTATTCTGAAAAACAAGAAATTTGTATAGGTACTTTTTATGAAGAAGAAAGTATTAGCATATCTGAGTTTTTATCTTCTGATGCGTCTGCATTAGATAAATTCATTGAAAAAAAACTTTCTGAACATGGTCATGGCCTTGAAGAGAGAAATAAAGTGAATGTTGATATTAATCCAAAAAAAGATACAATTATTAAAAAGGGACAAGGAGCATTAATAATAAAATGAAATTAGATGAAAAAAGACTTCAAAGGTTTAAGATATTTAATAATTTAGATATTGATGAAATTAAAGTTTTTTTAAAAAAAATTGATAATAAATCATTTAAAAAAAATGAAATTATTATGCATGAAGGTGATACTGGTGAAACATTACTATTTCTTCTAGATGGAGAAGTGAATATCACTAAAGCTCTAACCCTTTCAACAAATAAAAATAATGATGATAATGATTTGCGTGAAAAAGAATTTATTAGAGTAAATTCTGATCATAATGTCGTAATTGGAGAATTATCTTTATTTACTAAAGATAGCAAACGATCAGCTACAGTTAAAGCATTAATAGATTGTAAAATAGCTTATCTAAATAAAAAAGATTTTTTTAAGATTTGCGAAGATAATCCAGCAGTTGGTTATAAAATAATAAATAATCTAACAAAAATTATTGCTGAAAGATTGGTCGATACAAATCATCAAGTTTTAAAATTAACAACTGCATTCGGATTAATAGTTGATGGTTAGTTAAAAATATTTCTTATATCATTAAATATTGTAAATATAAATAATGATAAAATTAAGAATAATCCTACAAATTGAATTGTATACTTTACCTTAATTGGTAATTCTCTACCTATTAATCCTTCAACAATACTTATTACAGCATGACCTCCATCTAAACCTGGAATGGGCAAAATATTTATTAAACCTAAATTTGCACTAATAAAAGCCATTAATGAAATCAAAGCAATTAATCCCCCTGTCTTTGCCTCTTCATTTGCTACATTAGCAATACCGACAATACCTGAGACATATTCTAAAGGCATATTACCCGAAATTATGCTTACAAATCCAAAGAATGAACTCGATATAATTTTTCCAGTATTTGAAGATGCAATTAAAAATGATTCAAAAAAACCCAAATCTCTATGATAAGTATTACCCATTATACCTAAAACACCTTGATTAATAATTTTCTTTCCATCAAATGATGGTCTTCCAAGTAATTTAACAGAACCTTTTTTTTGAGATCCAAACTCTGTTTTCCAAATAACTTCAACAACAGAATCCGCTTTTTCAACAAGTGTGGAACTAATATCAGACCATGTATTAATTTTAATACCATCAATTTCTAAAATTTTATCATTTTGTTTTAAACCTAATTTGGAAGCTGGAGAAGTAAATGTAACAACTTCTTGATTTAAATTAGGTAATTCAATAACCTCTGATACACTATTTATAATTGGTTCTTCTGATAATTCATAAGTTCCATTAAAAAAGTATAAAAATGTAAAAATAACTATTGATAATAAAAAATTCATCAAAACACCTGCGGATAAAAACCAAAGTTTTTGAAAAGTATTTTTTGACCTAAATTCAAAATCTTTTGGTTTAGAATTTGAGTTTTTTGAATCAAGATTTTCATCAATAATTCCTGAAACTTTTACATAGCCACCTAATGGGAAAAGTCCAATACCATATTCTGTTTCATTAATAGTTTTTTTTATTCCTAAGCCAAAAAAGTTCATTCCTACATAAAATTTTTCTACTTTGATTCCAACTGAACGAGCTGCTAAATAGTGTCCAAGTTCATGTAAAAAAACTGGAATTGAAAGAATGAAAATCATTGATAATATAGATGTAATAAAGTCCATGTTTTAAAATTTGAATTTTTTTATAAAATTCTCTGTATCTTTAACTGCATATTTAATATCTTTTAAGGAAGGGTCTGAAACTGAAGAGTGTGAGTTTAAACAATCTTCGATTACTCTTTCAATATCTATAAAATTAATTTTATCTCTTAAGAATAAATCCACAGATAAATCATTCGCTACATTTAGTGCAACAGGATATGTACCCCCCTTTTGACCTGCTTCATAAGCTAATTTAATACATCTAAATTTATTAAAATCTACCTCTTCAAAACTAAACTTATTATTTAAAACAAAATCAAATTCTGTATCGTTACTTATTAATCTATCTGGATATGTAAAAGCATATTGTATTGGGATTCTCATGGTAGGATTACTAAGCTGCGCTTTTATAGAACCATCAATAAATTTAACCATTGAATGAATGATTGATTCAGGATGAATAACAATTTCTATATTTTTATAATCAATATCAAATAGCCAATGAGCTTCAATTACTTCAAATCCTTTATTCATCATAGTAGCTGAATCTATTGTAATTTTGCTACCCATTGACCAATTAGGATGTTTTAGTGCTTGCTCCCTTTCAATACTTTGAAATTTATTTTTTTTCAAGGTTCTAAATGGACCACCCGAACCTGTCAGAATTAGTTTATCTATCGTTTCATTTTTTTCACCAATGATACATTGCCACAAAGCACTGTGTTCACTATCAACAGGAAAAATATTTACTTTTTTCTGTTTTGCTAATTTTGTAAGAATTGAACCTGCTTGAACAATACTTTCTTTATTAGATAAAGCTAAATCAATTTTATTTTCAATTAATTTAATGGACATATATAAACCTTTGTATCCCATTATTGAATTTAAAGCTATATCTATATCCCTATCACATAATTCTATTAAACCTTCATAACCACCAGTAATATTTTTGTCTTTTAAATTCTGATCTTTATAAACTTTATATGCTTTATCATCAGATATACAAACAAATTTAGGTTTAAATCTCTTTTTTTGTTCCATGAGTTTTTTAAGATTTGTATGGCCTGAAATAAATACTAATTCAAATTTGTCAGGATATTGTTCGATAATTTCTAAAGCCTGTGTACCTACAGAACCTGTTGAACCTAAAATTCCTATTTTCTTCATATTTTGTAACCTATACTAAAAAATGGAGTAATAATTTTTTTTTCATTGATAAAACTATATTTTAAATTAGAAGAAATTAAAAAATTTTTAAAAATAGATTTCATCAATCCTAAATTTATTTTTTCGATTCTATCATTTAAATCAATAATTCCATATGAAAAAGTAAACCAAAGTTTTTTAATTTTAACATTCAACAATAAATCATATGACATATTAGTTTGATCTGTATTTTCATTATTAAATCTTAATCTATTATAACCTAACAATAGAACAAAGTTTTTAAAATAATAGTTGTTCATATTATATGTATATCCCAACGATAGATTATATCTAAGTTGGATATCATTTGAATCTTCAATTAATGATATTAAAGCAGAGGTATATAAATTATTTGAAAACCAATTATTTAGAAATAACATTTTTTGATATTCATTTTTATTATTTACTAAACCATAAAAAGATTTAAGTCCAAAACTTATTTTTGATTCTTGAAATGGAATATAGTTTTGAGTAATAAAATCATTTTTATTCAAATCATTAGAACAAATAAGTAAATTACTTAGACATAATAATAAAAAAAGATATTTTATATAAGGCCCCTATCACTATTTTCAACAAAGTTAATAATTATTTTAATTTCATCTATCATTTTTAAAGAATTTTTAATTTCTTCAATTGCTTGAGAACGATTGTACTTAGATAAATAGATTAATTTGTAAGCCCTCTTTATTAAATTTCTCTTTTCTATATCAAAATTTCTTCTTCTTAATCCAACTGAATTTATTCCAGAATACTTTAAAGGTTCACCATTAGCTAATATGAAAGGAGGAACATCTTGTAATGCTACTCGACCACCACCAATAAAAGAATGTTGTCCAACTTTACAGAATTGATGAACAGGACTCATTCCACCAACAGTCGCATGGTAATGTACTTCTGAATGTCCACCTAACTGAACTCCGTTTGCCAATATTACTTTATCTTCAACAATACAGTCATGCGCTACGTGAACATAAGCCATAAATAAACAATTACTTCCTATGATTGTTTTTCCAGAAGCTTCAGTTCCTCTGTTTAAGGTGCAGTTTTCTCTAATTGTATTATTATCACCTATAATTAATTCAGAATATTCATTTTTAAATTTTAAATCTTGCGGATTTCCTCCAAGAACTGAACCTTGATGGATAGTATTATTTTTTCCTATTGTTGTATTACTCAGAATATGTACATAAGGTAAAATTTTAGTATTATTTCCAATTTTAACATCTTTTTCTATTATGCAAAAGGGTCCAATTTCAACATTTTCTCCTATGATTGTATCTTTATCTATTATACTTGTTTTATGTATTTTCATATTTATCTACAACCGTTGCCATCCATTCAGCTTCCGCTACAATTTCATCATCGACTTTTGCAATACCTTTAATTAAAGCATTATTTAACCTGAATTTAATCAATTCTACTCTCAAAAATAATTTATCACCAGGAACTACTTTCTTTATAAACTTTGAACTTTTAATAACAGATAAGAGCATAAGTTTATTTTCGGGAGAACCAACAGTCTTAAGTGACAAAAAACAACTTGTTTGAGCCATACACTCAATAATTAGTACTCCAGGCATGATTGGATTTCCTGGAAAATGACCTTTAAAGTAGCTCTCATTTTTACTCACATATTTGACAGCACAAACATACTCTCCTAATTTCCCATCTATGATTTCATCAATTAATAAAAATGGATGTCTATGTGGTATAATTTTTTCTATCTCAAGTCTATTATATTTAAATTTGTTAATGTTTTGTTTTAAATCAATTTTCTTTGCTAATTCTGTATTAAGAAAATGTCCACTTTTTTTTGAAATTATATGACCTTTGATTTCTTTACCAATTAAAGATAAATCTCCAATCAAATCTAATATTTTATGTCTGACCGCTTCATTTTTAAAAACTAATTTTTTATTTTTATAAGTTTTTATACCAATATTATCTTTCGTGATACACTCTGAAGTATTTTTATTAAAATCATCTATTTGCTCGTCCGAAATTGAGTCATCTAAATAAATAATAGCATTATCAAAATTTCCTCCTAAAGATAAACCAGATTTTTGTAGTTTTATAACTTCACTAAATGTGCAAAAGGTTCTACAGGGAGCTATCTCTTTCCTAAAATCATTTAAATTTTCTAAAATAAATTTTTGCTTTTTAATACTACAATCCTGAAATTCAATCTCAAATGTAATTTTATAACCATCATATGGTAAAATTTTCAAAGAGGTATCATCTTTAATAATTGAAATTTCACTATCAATCTCAATAACTTGCTTATCTTTTTCTAAAATTTTAATTCCAGCTTTTTTAAATGAGTCATAAAAATTCTTTGCACTTCCATCAAGAATGGGGACTTCATTACCATCAATTTCAATCAAAACATTATCTATTGCGTGAGAATATAAAGCTGACATTAAATGCTCTACAGTATGAACTTCAAAATTTTTAGAAGATATTGTAGTTCCACGATTAGTTTTTTTAACATTCTTTATATTTGCAAGAACACTTTTATCAGGATTATTTAAATCTCTAAAAACTATCCCAGTATCTGAGTTTGAAGGTTTTATATGAATTGTTGATTCTAATCCTGTGTGTAAACCAATACCCTTAAAACTAACAATTTCATTTAAAGTTTTCTGTTTATTCATAATTTGAAATTTTCTTATAAATTTCTGGAAGTTTAGATATTAAAATATCTTGTTTAATATGATCTGAATGATTTCTTGCAGGGTTACCTGAAACATATGAATTACTTTTGATTGATTTTACAACAAAGGACCTTGGACCGACAATTACATTATCTGCGATGATTAAATTATCAACAATACCTGTTTGACCACCAATTACTACATTATCCTTTATCTTGGTACTTCCTGCAATTGCTACTTGTGCACACATTATACAATTTTTACCAACATTTACATTATGAGCTATATGTACCATGTTATCAATATTTGTTCCATCTAAAATTATAGTATCATCGATTGTACCTCTATCAATAGTACAATTGCTTCCAATCATAACATTATTACCAATTTTAACATTACCTACATGAGGTATTCTATGATGCATACCATCCTTATCTGTAATAAGACCGAAGCCAGTTCCTCCAATTACTGAACCAGACTTAATCTTACAGTTTTCACCAATTTTAGTAAATCGATAAATAACTACATTAGCATGAATAGCTGAATTTTTTTCAATTTTGGTATTATTATGAATTACAGTGTTATTATCTATAAAAACATTTTCTTTTATTTCAACATTCTCACCAATAAAAACATTATTACCTAAATGAACATTTTCCCCAATTTTAGAAGAAGAATGAATAAATGAATTTCCGTACGAAGTCTTTGTGTAATTTATATTTTTTTTAGATTCATAATATTTAAGAAATTCTATAAAAGAAAGTGAAGCATTTTTGACTACTAGAAGAGTTTTATTTGGTATATTTGAAAAATCAATAGAACTATCTACAATGATTACAGAAGCATCAGTGTCTTTAATAAATTTTACATATTTTTGATTTTTAATGTAACTAATATGATTAGCTTTACCATTCTGAATACCACATGGACCTTTGATTATTAAGTCTCGGTTTCCATGTATCTTACCATTTAATATTTTATTAATTTTTTCAATTTCAAACATTTTAACTATTGGCTATCCTTATTAATTGACATCTTATTTAATTCATCAACTACTAATTGTGTTAAATCATATGAATCCAATTTATATAAAACAATTCCTTGTGAAATATCTAAAACAAAATCATATGCTTTTTCTGCTGCAACTTTATCTATTGCGCTTTGAATTAATTCATTAATAGGAGCCATTCGTTGTTGTAACATCATATATATTTCACCATTTGGCTGAGCAAAGTATTTTGATTGAAAAGTTTCAACTTCAATTTGAAGATTTTCAATTTCTTTTCGTTTTTCTACTTTCATATCTTCTGTCCACATTATTTCAAGCTTTGTATAATCCCTCATTAGACTATCTAATGTCATAGCTTTGTTTTCTAATTCTGCCTGTAAGCGCTTACCCTCCTTTTCAAAATCAGCATATGCTAATCTTGCATCTTCATTTTGAGCATAAATATACTCTATATTCACGTAACCAATTTTTTGTCCTTGCGAAAATAAAAAAGACATTGTTAATGTTATGAAAATTATAATATTTTTTTTCACATTTACTCCTTATTATTTTATATGTTTAATTTAATGGAACGCCAAAGATTAAATGTTGTTCCCAACCCCATGGTTTTTTAATATCATCATTATGATTATCAAATCCGTATCCAATATCATAACCAATTACTCCTAACATTGGCATATTTAATCTAAATCCAAATCCAATCGATCTCTTTAAATCGAAAATATCAATGTTATCAAAATCTGACCAAATATTTCCAGAATCTGCAAAAAGTAATAAATACATTGTTGGAGATGGTGATAAAAGAAATCGTAATTCCATTGAATATTTGAACATAATGTTACCCCCTCTAGTATAATAACTTATTTGAGAACCAATAGAATTATCTAAATAACCTCTTAACATTTCTCCATACGGAACACCACTACCACCCATAGAAAAACGAACTCTAGAATTTATATATTCATTATCATTTAAAGGTTTTATAGCTCCGAATGTATAGTTTTGGAAAAAAACAATTTTTTTTGATTTAGTAATTGGTGTATACCATTTAAAATTAAACATATTTTTATGATAATTTTCATTACCACCCAATATTCCTCCAGCAAATGTACTTGACCAAACCATTTTTGAACCATCAGTTGCAAACTCAGCATTATCAATATTTGTTCTACTAATAGTTTGAGTAAATCTTATTCCATCTTTTTTTGCGTAATATTCATCTCCATCACTGTAAATATTATCAGATGAAAAATCACATGGATAATAAATTGATGTTACATCTGAACAACCAATGAGTTGTTCTTCTGAACCAAAATATTTAGAGCTATTCATACCAACAGACCAACTCCCACCAGTGTAATAATCAGGCCATTTAAATTGTCTACCAAATGTTAAAGAACCTCCAAATCTTTCTGAATCGTATTCAGAGTAGCCACTTTGTCTGCCTTGAACATTATTATAAATAGAAAAACCAATTGAATTTTTAGAATCAAAAATTCTGGGATTGGTAAAACCGATAGAAAAAGACTCATAATTTGCATAATTACTTGATGACTGTTGTTGATTAATTCCTGAATTAATCTGATTTTGTAAACCACGCTGATATTGAATATTTAATTTTAAGCCCTTACCTAAGAAATTAATAAACTCAAATCCTCCGCCTCCTGAAAAACCATTGACTTCATTATAACCCATAGAAAAATTAGCTTTACCAGTTTGTTTTTCAATGACATCAATTGCTATATCAATTTCTGTATCAGAAACATCAAGTATTTCTGGTTTAACATCTTGGAAATAATTAAGCATGTAAAGAGATTTTAAACTCTCAATAATATTTTTTTTATTAAATAAATTTCCAGGGTAAACTTTCAACTCTCTTCTAATAACATTTTCTTCAGTTTTATTATTACCTTTAATAAATATTTTTCTGATGTTAACTTGCTGATTTTCTTGTAGCTTAAGATTGAGGGATAGCTTATTGTTATCTTTTGGTATAATTTCTTTACCGACATTAAAATAATAGTGACCTTCGTCCATATATAATGATGATAAATTTTCTGAAATAGAATAATTTAATTTATCAAAATTATATTTTTCGCCTATTTCAATACCTAATACATCAAGTAATTTATCATCTGAAAATTTTGTATTATCCAAAAAATTAATTGATTCATAATAATATTTTTCTCCTTCAAAAATATCAATTTTTATGTTGATTCCATTTTTATTGAAAACAATATCTTTATCTAAAATTTTAAAGTCTTTATATCCATTATTATGATAAAATAACTCCAAGCTTTTCAAATCCTCTTCAAATAATTCTTTTTTATATTTACCTCTCCATGGGAAAAGAAAACTAAACTTTTTAGTGTTTTTGAAAATTTTTGAAATTTGATTTTTTTCAAAAAATCTTTGAAATGGGAAGTTATTGTTACCATTAAAAATTATATTTTTAATTTTACTTTTTTTACCTTCATTAATATAAAAAACTAAATCTTTAACATGATTTAGATCAGTATCTTTAATTACTGTTGAATCGATTGATATGGCATGGAAGCTATCCTCTACATATTTATCAATAATATTATTTTTTGCATTAAAAATTTTGTTTTCCGATAAGATTTGACCCTCAGAAAGTTGCTTTGGGACTAAATCTTTGAGCGTTCTATCTCTTTTTCTTTTATTACCTATGAATTCTAAATTACCTAATACAGGCAATTCAACTAACTCAATATTAATTGAAATTTTATTATCTATCTGTTCATCTGCAAAAATTTGTATGTCAGAGAATCTACCAATATCCCATAATCTATTAATCGCTTTATTAATTTCATCACCTCTAACTATTTCTGATTCAGGATAAAGTTTGCTTATTCTAAAAATATCTTCTTTACTGAGTCTCTCTAATCCAATAATATTTATATCAGAAATTATCATTTTTACTGACTGTGTAAAACAAAAGCTAAAAAGAATTATAAATAGTTTAAAATTAATAAATTTCATTTTGCTAATTTACCAAATCTTCTTTCCCTAGTTTTAAAATCATGTATTGCAATATCTAAATCAGTTTCTTTAAAATCTGGCCAAAATACATTTGAAAAAAATATTTCAGTGTATGCGATTTGCCACAACAGAAAGTTAGAAACTCTATGTTCATCTCCTGAACGAATTAATAAATCTGGATCAGGAATATCAGATGTATGTAAGAATTTTGAAAAAGAATTTTCAGTTATTTTAGTATCTTTACTTTGAATAATTTTATTTATAGCATGTAGAATTTCTTGTCTTCCGCCATAACTAATTGCTAAAGATAAAGTTAAACCGTTATTTTCACTAGTCGAAGACTCGGCATATTTTAATCTATTTCTAGTTAAGATATCAATTTTACTCAGATTACCAATTACTTTAAATTTGACATTATTCTTTTTCATTTCATCTAACTCTTTATTTAAAGATGAAAGTAAAAGTTTCATTAATGCTAGAACTTCTTTCTTAGGCCTATCCCAATTCTCCTCAGAAAAAGTATATAATGTTAAATATTTAATACCTAATTCACTGCAATATTTGATTATTTTTCTGGCAGATTCTACACCTGCTTTATGACCTTCTGTTCTGCTTAATCCTTTTTTTGATGCCCATCTTCCGTTGCCATCCATAATAATAGCAATATGCTGCAATTTTTTTAGTTTATTAGTTGGCAAATTTTTATCCTTTAACTAATTGATTTACAATTTTCGAAAATATATGCTGTATATTAGAATTATCATTATTAATTACATAAGGTTGACCTACATCACAAGATTTTGATAGACTGTAATCTAAAGGTATTTGACCTAATAAAGGTAGACCTAATCTCCTACTTTCTTTTTCTCCAGATTGGCCACTAAAAACATTGTGTATGAAGTTGAAATTCCCTTCTTTATCAAAAACTACTTTTTCATCATTAATAACTAGACTTGCATTAGATAAATTGACATTGGTTATTTGACCTGATAAACTTGTACCAACCATATTTTCTACAACACCTAAAATTGGTGTGTCAACTTTACTAAACATATCTGAACCTTTTTTAACATCAACGTGAGCTAAATCTTGAGGAGTGGTGACAATTATTGCACCAGTTAATTTTATTTTTTGGACTAAAGTAAGTTGGATATCTCCAGTACCTGGTGGAAGATCTAGAATTAGATAATCTAATTCTCCCCATTTAACATTTTCAAAAAATTGCTGAGTCATTCTCGATACCATTGGGCCCCGCCAAATTGTTGGAGAATTTTCATTATTTATAAACCCAAAAGACATAGACTTTATATTAAATTTCTCAACTGGATCGATGATATTATCATTTATATTTGGTTGTTCTTTATAATTTATTAATGTGGGTAGACTAGGTCCGTAAATATCTAAGTCTAATAGTCCAACTTTAAATTTTTTTGATAACTCACATGCTACATTTAGTGCAATAGTTGATTTACCTACCCCACCCTTACAGCTAGAAATTGCTATGACTTTCTTAATATTTGAAATTTTATCAACATGAACACTTTCACTTTTTTCTTCAGTTAAGTTTTGACTATCGTTCAAAAAATTTATTATAACCTGATTGAAATTGAAATTACTTGTAATTTTTTCATAAATAGATTTTTCAATAATATTTTTATTTTCTTGATTTGTTGTTGATAATGTTATATCAATAATTATGTTATTTTGAGGGTCTGTGCTTATCTTACTTATAATTCCAAACGAAACTATATCTCTAGAAAAACCTGGATATTTAATAGTTCTCAACACATTTGTAATATTTTCAATTAATTTTTCCATTTTCGAAGAAAAGATTTATTCTTTTTATGCGATACCGTAATCTAATTTATTACTTTTGAATAAAATAGAACAAATATAAAAACATGTATAAAAGACTAGTAATATTTGAAAAAATTTTATTAATATACTACTGGATTTTTTTTGAAAACTTGATATTTAAATTAGATTGCACGTTAATTTTACTTTAAAACAAATTTTTTTCATCTATTTCTATGATTATTTAATATAGATTTTTATAATTTTTGATGAAAATTTATATACTTCTAATTTTTCAATTACCTATCAAGAGAAAAAGTAAAATCCAATTATAAAATATTATAGGGGATTATTACATGTCAAACGGTAATAATGAAATTATAATCAATTCTACAATTGGTAATACAAGAATTGTACTTACCAAAAATCAAGTAATTGATAATATTTTCATAGAAAGGCCTGACCACCAAAGGTCAGTAGGTAACATATATAAAGGTAAAGTCCAGAATGTAATTCCAGGTATGCAAGCTGCGTTTATTGACATAGGAGATTCAGTAAATGCTTTTTTACCATTTACAGAAATTGGTAAATATGATGTTGTAAACAATGAACCTTTTGAAATTGAAAATTCTAAAGGTAAAAGTGATAAAAAAATCAATATTGAAATTGGAGATGAGATTGTTGTTCAAGTAATTAAAGAGCCATTTAGTGGTAAAGGAGCTAGAGTTACAACTGATATTTCGATTCCTGGAAGCTTTATGGTACTTGTTCCTAATACTAATTATATTGGTATTTCTAAAAAAATATCAGATAGATATGAAAGAAATAAAATAAAAAATATCATTTCGAATTTTAAACCAAAAGATTTTGGAATTATAGCTAGAACAATATGCAAAAATCAAAAAGAAAAAAATATTAAAAATGACTTTGAAAGACTTCATAAAATTTGGAAAGAAATAAAGTATAAAATTGATACTATAAAAGGAATAAATTTAATTTATCAAGATTTTACGATTTCGGATTTAGTTATAAGAGATTTGTTTACACCTAAAATCAATAAATTAATTATTGATTCCAAACCATTATATAAACGTATTAATAAATTAGTAAAAGAAATAAACCCTGAATCCACATCTAAGATTATTCTACATAAATCAAAAAGCCCTATTTTTGATGAATATTATAACATAGAGGAACAAATACAAAAAGCTTTAAAAACAAAAGTTTGGCTTAAAAGTGGTGGACACTTGATAATTGAGCACACTGAAGCAATGGTAGTAATTGATGTTAACAGTGGTAGGTTCATTGGTAAAAAAAATCATGAAGAGAATTCTTTAAAAATTAATCTTGAAGCTGCAATAGAAATTATAAAACAACTTCGATTAAGAGATATTGGAGGATTAATTGTAATTGATTTTATTGATCTAGAAAAAGAGGAAAATCGGAAGAAAGTATATGATGCATTAAAAAAAGCAATAAAGATAGATGGTTCAAAAGCATCTCTTTCAGAGTTCTCAAATTTTGGATTATTACAAATGACTAGACAGCGAGTTGGATTGAGTTTATTATATACATTAACTGATAAATGTAATGTATGTCATGGGTTGGGTAGAATTCCTTCACTTGATACCATATTAACAGATATTGAGAATTGGATTAATAGATTCAGAAGTAGACACAGTGATAGAAGATTAATTATTTTCGTAAATGAAAAAGTTGAAGATTATATTTTAAAAAGTAAAAAGAAAAGCTTAAATAAAATTATGTTTAGAAAAATTATGTGGATTCAGATTAAAAAAGATGATTCACTAAATATAAGTGATTTCAAAGTTTACTCTAAAAAAAGAAAGAAAGATGTTACTAATGAAGTTTAACCTTGTTTATTTAATTAAAACTTCAATAAATTAGCAGGCTTAAATTGGAATATCATATGTACGCAGTAGTAGATTATATAGGAAATCAAATTTTAATTAAGGAAGGTGAAAAAGTTAAGATACCTTTCTTAGATAAAAAAATTGGTACCAAGGTTGTTTTTGAAAATGTTTTATTCTTTGATGATGGGAAAGGAAAAAAAGTTGGTAATCCTTACCTAAATTCATTGAAATTCACTGCTAAAGTTGAATCTCACGGTAAAGAAAAAAAAGTAATTGTTTTTAAAAAGAAAAGAAGAAAAGGTCATCAAAAAAAGAATGGCCACCAACAAAAGTTCACATATGTAACAGTTGATAAGTTCTCTTCAAAAAAATCGGTCAAATCAAAATCAACATCAACTAAAAAAGATGCAAAGAAGATTGTAAAAACATCTTCATCAAAAGTAAAAAAAACCTCTAAACCTAAAACACCTAAAAAAAAGGATTAAATAATGGCACATAAAAAAGGAATGGGTAGTACAAAGAATGGAAGAGATAGTAATCCACAATTTCTTGGTGTAAAAAGTAGCGATGGTCAATTTGTATCCACAGGTAGTATCATTGTCAGACAGAGAGGAACAAAGATTCATCCAGGATTAAATGTTGGTAAAGGGAAAGATGATACTTTATTTGCTTTAATGGATGGATACGTTAAATTTCAAAGAAAAGGCAGAAGTAAAAAACAAGTTAGTATTTTAGAAAAAAAATAATTATTAATTATTTTTATTATTCAATTCAATATTTCTTGAAATTGAATCAAACTTAGCACGTTTCATAGCACTCTTTTTGATTATTTTCTTATAATTTTTTTCACTTAATTTTTCCCAATCACCTTTTGTCATATCTTTAATTATATCTTTACTCAAAAAACGTTTTTCTTGCGTTTCAGTTGAAAACTTAATATTCCAAGGGCAAACATCTTGGCAAATATCGCAACCATAAATCCAACCATTTAAATCTGATGTTAAATTATTATTAAATTCACCTTTATGCTCAATTGTCAAATAAGATATACATTTATTTGAATCTAAAACATATGGTGTTAAAGCATCCGTTGGACATGCTTCTAAACATTTAACACATGTACCACACAAATCGTTTGGAAATTCATTATCATATTCTAAATCTATATCTAGTAAAATTTCACTAATAAAAAACCAAGAGCCAATTTGATTACTAATTAAATTTGTATTTTTACCGATCCATCCTAAACCAGAATTTTGGGCCCAGGCTTTTTCCAAAATTGGAGAGGTATCTACGCAAACTCTATAATTTATATTCTCTTCTTTCGATTTTATAAAACTTAATACCTCATATAATTTTTCTTTAATTATAACATGATAATCTTCACCTTTAGCATATTTAGATATTTTATAGTTTTTATCCATAGAATTGACTTCATTATGAGTAGAATAATAATTATAACCAAATGAGATTACAGATTTAACTTCAGGAAAATACTTGAAAATATTTTTTCTTTCTTCTTTTCTAGTTTTTATCCAATTCATTGAGGCATTATATCCTAAATCCAACCATTGCTGTAGATTAACCGACGGTTCTTTCATAGCTGTTTTAGCATTCGATACACCAACAAGCTGAAAGCCTAAGGATTTAGATAAATCTTTTATATTAGAGGTTAATTTTTTTGTTTTCAAAAATTAAAAACTTTCAAAATAAATAACTTTTAATTCTCTATTCATTGAATCAAATGATTTATTATTTTTAAAAATATCATTAATATTTATTTCTAGCATTAAATTATTTGATGCAGACCACCTTAATCCAGCATTTAAGTAGCCTTTTCCATCTCTATCAATTAAATTTTCTATATTAGCAGATTCGTCTCCATTAAAATAATCATCATCACGAGCAAAATTGTATTCCCCAAATAATGAAAAACTTTTATTTATTTCTTTATCAAATCCAAAAAAAATATTCAAGTCATCATCCTTATCATCATTTTCAGATATATTTTTATTCAATCCAAAATGAAATCCTAAATTTCCAAGTAGTGAAAAATTTCTACTCAAAGCTAAGTAAACTCCATATGATTTTTGGTCATATCTATTTAAAACTGTTGACTGATTATTTATATTTAAAGTTGGTAAATGTTTTTCATAAAATTCTCCTCTTCCTTGTGTATCAATACCTATTACTAATGCGGGAATACTTTGTGTTTCATCAAATATCCTATATTTGATTTGAACTTCAGGATAAGATTTAAATTTTTTCAACTCTCCTATACCTATGAAATTTGATATACCAAATGACATACCCAATGTAAAATTATCTGTAATACCAATCATAAATTTTGGTACTATACTACCATTATTCATAAAAATGTTTTCAAAGGAATAAAAACCTTTAGGCATTGTTCCAGCAGTTGGAATTGAAACTAAATTTGTATGAGGATATGGCTGCTCGCCTTGACAGATAATAACATTAAATAAAATTATAAACAGTATATTTTTTTTCATTATTTATCCTTTTCTAAAATGTATTTTAATTACAATCAAAATATATTCATTTAATAATAAATTGAGAAACTAAATTATTAATTTTGTGCAATTGCAACGCAAAATATTAAAATTAATAACTTCTTTATCATCTATTTTTTCATATCAAGCTTCCAACCATTTTCAGATGGAAAATATAAGTCTCCCGTTTGAGAGTCCATCATGACTACAACTTCATTTTGATTGATTTTTAATGGCAGATATCTACCATTTTGTGGAAATTCTTTTAACCATTTTTTCTTTTCTTCAATATCAGTACTCGTCATTCCAACGAATAAAAAAAGACAGGTTGCTCCTAAAAATCCAATGATTATCGATTTTAAATTTTTCATATTTTCTCCTTTTTTAAAATATATTTTAATTACAATCAAAATATATTCATTTAATAATAAATTGAGAA
>CETL01033733.1_pt1 | contig 17574 bp, 10 predicted proteins | sample 356371 | NCBI WGS metagenome assembly CETL01 (sample SAMEA2622518, study PRJEB7988) | marine metagenome | biome: marine biome (ENVO:00000447); feature: surface water layer (ENVO:00002042); material: "saline water (ENVO:00002010), including plankton (ENVO:xxxxxxxx)" | depth 5 m | reverse complement strand
GCGGAGTTACCAGCTGTCCTAGCAATTTTGCCTCCATCACCGGGGCGAAGTTCAAGATTATTTACAGCGGTTCCTTCGGGAATGTTAGAGATGAGAGTTATGTTTCCTGGCTTGAGCGCAACATTATCTCCTATCGCTACTGATGAGCCGATTGAGATACCTTCTGTTGCAACAACCAAGTTGGTCTCACCAGATGGCAATTTAACTCTAGCAAGAGGAGCTGTGTGAACTGGGCTATGAATTAAATCAGTAACCTCTGCAACAACATCTTTCGCCCTCGGCATTGTATTTGATCCTGGGAATCTGTGACTGGCAACTCTGTAACGTGGAGAGCTACCTTTTCTCTGTGAACGTGTTCTTTTACCCATATTCTCACCTCATTAGAATGCTCCTAATCGCATAGCAGCCTCATCTGCGTAGTAACCTTCAGCCAGTTTTACACTTGCCAGTTTACCATTCTTAGTATTCCTAACGTTGACCTTAACTACCTCAGCGTCGAATAACTTTTCAACAGCCAGCGCAATTTCTGCCTTGGTTGATTTTCGTCTGACAATAAATTCTAGGCGATTACCGCCTGTTCTTGCTTCCATAGCCTTTTCAGTAATCCAAGGCATCATGATAACATCATACGGATTGACCATTCATAACACCTCCTAGTTCAGTGCCTCCACTGCTGCTTTTGTGAATACTGTAAGCCTGCCTAGATCTCCTCCTGGAGCAAGATCTTCCGCCGATAAGTCCTTGGCGGCAACAACATCAACACCGGGGAGGTTTCTAGCAGATTTTGCTAAACCATCCTTGTTTGCAACTACAAGGAGGACGCTCTTTGGCGTTCTACGAACTCTTCCGCGCATTGTTCCTTTACCTGCTCTGATTTTTCTTCCATTTCGTGCTCGAATTAAATCATCTCCCAGGCCAAGTGCTTCAAAAATTGCGTTGACTTTCCTTGTTCCGCCGCTTAGATTGAATGATTCAATATCGATTTTTTCACCGTTCTCAGAGTAATCGCCAAGAATAATGGGTAGAGATGATATTTCTTCCGCAAATCGGTGACCACGTCCAGAAACAACATCAAGATTGGTAGTTGCTGATAGAGCTGAATTTCTTGCTAATCTTCTTTCATTGCGATTAAGTTTTCTTGCCCAGTTTTTCTCAACCTTTGGGCCGTGAGCTCTTCTTCCGCCCTTAGTGTGTGGATTTTGAGCACCCCTGCGCTGTCCCGTTCTTCGCATAATTCTGGAGACACCTCTACCCTTACCCCACCACTCAACAGAATGTTTCATTCCGCTCATTGGTTTCTTCTTTCCACCATGGGGATTAGAACCGTAGGACTGTCTTCTGTTGGCACGAGAACTTGCGACTGCTAGTTTGACAAGATCTTCTCGGACTTCTGTATTAAATGACTCAGGAAGCGTAATCTTTTTTCCTAATTCGATGTCGATATCGTAAACCTCTTGCAATCTTCCCGCATCTAGTTCATCTTGCTCGATGTTGTTAATTATGTTGTAACTAGCGACCTTCATGCTCATACCCCCTGCTTACTTGATGTGCTTACGTATGTTATTTCATACGGATGCTGTGGTTTGTCTGAGCCTCTTGTTGCGTCACGGAATCTCACAAGACGCTTTGCAGGTCCTGGAAGGCTTCCTTTTACCAAAACGTAATCTGAATTAACTTCTCCATAGTGCAAAAACCCACCTGAGGGAGTTATTGATTTGTCATCAGCCGAGGCGATAGACAAAATTCTCTTGTTGTATTCTGTTCTCTGGTGATATCCAGTTTGTCCACCCTGACGAATAGTCTTTCTAACATATCCCGTTCCGAAGTCTCCCATGTTTCCATGTTGTCGCCTTTTCTTTGAGTTTTTGTGAGATTGTAGTTTACCACCAAATCTTCGGATGACACCTTGCCAACCGTAGCCCTTTGTAACACCAATAGCATCTACATATACGCCTTCATCGAACACATCTGAAATGGAAATCTCATTTCCAAGATTTTCTTTGGCCCAGTCTAATTTATCGCTGAGACTTCCGCCAGATAATCCCAATTCCATTACCTCAGGGGTTTTAGATGGTGTCCCAGTTACCGAGTGTGGCTGTGTAGCGGCTATCACTCTAACTTCAACTAGGTCGCTGCTAGATAGTGCATCGAAATGTTTTTCAGAATCATGAGTCTTCATTGCGTTGTTGTGAAGACGGCGGAATAATTGAGGAAATGCCTCTGATATTTGCTCAGCGTCGACCCATGCCTCTCCTGCTGCCTGTTTACCGTATGGGGTCATTTTGTAACCCCTTACTCCAAGTATTCTCATCTTAGGTACTTCAACAACTGTAACGGGCACTCTAACCTCTTGTCCTGCGCTGTTTGATTTTGGGTTTAGATCACGAGACATCACGTGAGTCATTCCGGCTTTCCAGCCTGCGAATCCCTGCACTCTAACCTCGCTCGCATCGGTTTCTGGCCACGACTTGACGTGACCAAAATGACGATTGGACCGCTTACGCGGGCTGAACGCCATACTACCTCGTCTTGGGTGACTTCTCTTTGCCATATTTTCGGCCTCCTATGTTTCTTTACTCTGAATTGGCCCCCCGATAAGGGGCATACAGAGGCTCATTTGGCTATGGAGTTGCCGTGACATCGGCTCTCAGTTCACGATCGGAACCGAGAGTGACGGGGTGCTTTGCATTGCCCACAATGTCTGGCCACTCACCTTCTGAGCAGCCTAGCGACTTACCTTTCATATATGAGTGGTTCGGTCAAGAACGTTGTATAGGAAGGAAGGTCATGATTCTGAATTTTTAGTTAAATTGAGATTTTTTATGTTTTTATCTTGTTCCTAAAATGCAAATACTCTTGACCCAGCGCCGTTTGCTCTAATCATGGTCCCGATTCTTAGACACCCTCTGCTAAAGGGCGATGTCGAGGCAAGGGCATATCAACTCGAGGCGGCCAAAGACGCATTATCTGGATCAACACTATTAGTAATGCCAACTGGTTTAGGAAAAACTGCTGTGCAATGGATGGCCATGGCTGAATTACTCTCAGAGAACGGGAAAATTGTCTTAGTAGCCCCCACGATAGGATTAGTTGCTCAGCAATTTAAGATGGCAAAACAGTTCTTGAATATCCAATCTGAATCCATAATAATGCTGACGGGGCAAACCTCTCCCAACAGACGAGAACAATTGTGGAAGCAGGCGAGAATAGTTATCGCAACACCTCACGTTATTAGGAACGATGCTAATACTGGAAGAATCTCATTGTCAGATGTTAATCTATTGATTGTTGATGAAGCACATCATGCAACCGGGTCTAACTCAGTAGCTCAATTGGCTGATTTGTATCTGCAAGCCAGTTCAAGAGCAATGATACTGGCTGCGACTGCATCTCCTGGAGTAAAATCAGTCAAAATTATGGAAATAATAAACCGGCTAGGAATAGAAAGGCTGCACGTCACAAGAAAAACAGACGATTTGGTTGTGCCTTACTCTACATCTATGGAAATATTAAATCACAACATAAATCTTCCAGAAGAACTACTTGAAATTATTCAGCCTATCAAAATACTTGAAGCAGAGGAAGCCGGCTACCTTTCTAGGGTTGGATTCCTGCCAAAATCTGACAGGGTAACCACCGCAATTATCGAAGAGGCAAAAAGAAGGGCAAGTGCAGCTATTGGAAGGGGCAATCCAAGAGGATACGACGCTGCAAAACGAATAGCCGACTTGAGGAGAATCCACAGGTTAGTTGACTTGCTTGAAACTCAGGGTGTAAAGTGTGCATTGAAGTATTTACAAAGGTCAAAATCCGATAACAATAGAAAAACCAAAAGATTCCTATCAATGCCTGCAGTGGCTGATTTTAGATCTGAAGTTGATTACTCGACTGAACATCACCCTAAATTGGACAAAGTTCGAGAAATAGTATCAAGTGGAATAAAGAATAACGGTAAGGTCATAGTTTTCACAGAATACAGAGACACAGTAGATATCTTAATTGAAAAACTGAGTGAAAATAGTTTGGTTAAACCAGGTAAATTTGTTGGTCAGGCTAGTAAAGGAGACCAAATCGGAATGAGACAAAAAGAACAAATTAAACAACTGGAGAGGTTCAAATCAGGTCAAATAAACGTATTGATAGCCACAAGTGTTGGCGAAGAGGGGCTTGATGTCCCAGCTGCTGATAGTGTTGTTCTTTACGAACCGGTACCAAGCGCAATTAGAGCTATTCAGAGGCGTGGGAGGACTGCAAGGCAAAAGGATGGGGATGTCCATATCCTAATCGCTAGAGGAACAAGAGATCAGTATGTACAATATGCATCTGTGAAAAAGGAAGAGGCGATGTATAAATCTCTAAACTCTCTACAAAAACAATCTAGATTACCCAGAAGAACGCCCCCAAAGGATGATGTCCTGTCATCATTTAGTGTCGGAAATACAAGCGTCGAAGAATTCATAGAATCTGAAAAAATCAGATTGAAAAGAAAGGATAAGGAAAAAATTTCGCGACCTCAAGAGGCCATAAATTCCAATAAGATACTCTTGAGCAACAAACCAAAATCGCAAAAATCTCTGGCTGATTTCGCAATGCCAAATCACACACAACTTCGACGAAATACCTCACAAAAATATGAATCTTTGAGTTCTGAAAGAGAAAAGGAAATTAATGCGTCTGATGCTGCTAAATCCACAATTGATTCAATGCATAATACAAACAAAGCTCAAGCCTGCATTGTAGTGGACCACAGAGAGGCTGGTTCTAAGTTGCCCGAATTACTAAAAATGTATGGACATGATATCAGTTTAGAGCACTTGAATGTTGGAGATGTCAAAATTTCAGATCGTATTTTAGTAGAGAGGAAAAGCGCCAGAGACTTAATTGATTCGATTATAGATGGCCGATTGATTAGCCAGGCCCGAAAACTTCAATCATCTGCCTCAAGACCACTCATGGTAATAGAGTCTATAGAATCTGATAGGTTACACCCTAATGCAGTTTACGGGGCTATGGCATGGATAACCCTTGACTTGGGTCTACCCGTTGTAGTGACAAAAACAGTTGAAGAGACTGCAAGATTCATATCTGTTGCCGCAAAACGAGAATCTAGAATTACCGATTTGATTGTGGCAAATGTGAGAAAGAAAACGCGTGATTTTGAAAAATCCGCAATCAAAGCTGCTTCAGCAGAAATCATGGCAATAATTAACGGTGAAAGAGAAAGCGGATTCCTTTCAAAGAAATGGGAAAAGGAAGTTATTCAACAGCGTATAAAGATACTCTCTGAATTACCCGGAATTGGAAGGATGAGCGCTGAGAGAATAATGCATGAAGCAAAAGATATCGTAGGTTTATGCTCAATGAGCGAGAGGCAATTAGTAGAAATTGAGGGAATAAATTCGCAACAAGCAAGCAATCTTTATCAATTTCTTCATGGTTGATTAAGAACCAATAATCATAGCCCGAGTTCGTAACTGAGCAAATCGGTCAGGATAATATCCAAGTGCAAAAGCAATGATTTCAGTTAGGTGAACCACCGGTATGTTGGTGTCTTTATTCGAAACTCGACCCGCTTTACCTTGGTATGAGTCCAAATTTGCATGAGATTGAGTGCATGCGCTTACCAATACCTTGGCTCCCGCCCTTTTTGCATCATTGAGTACTCTTCCAGTCATCTTCATCACTGAATCACCTAGAGATAATAGAGAAGGATTGCCCACACTAGATGTTTTTGTTTTGAATTCTACTGGTGTTCCTCCAAGTGCCATAATCAGTTGTTCCATGTATGTTGGATTCCAAACATCATCGCCTCCGCAGGCTCCTTCAACCTGCATGTGTGGCCCATAATAACAAGCAATATCCATATCCAGTGGATTCACCACTGCTGCATCTATCTTTTCAAGACCTATTTCATCTACCAATACATGAAGTAAGTGATTGCTTTTTATTTCACATGATACGGACATACCCGTTGTTTTTTTGAGAACTCTATTGGCGGCAGCTAGTGCTATTGGATCGGTTTCAAAAGTTTGAATGGTTTCATGTAAAATTCCTTGAGAGGACGCACATGCTGTCAAAATATCGAAACCATTTCTTTCCGCAATTGCGATGTTTCTAGCATTTAGAGCTAATTGCAATTCAATATTGCCCTGTTTGATTATGTTTCCTCCATCGCTGTTGTAACCAACCATCTCGATTAGTTCGATTCCCAAAGCCTTGCAAAGAGGCTGAATTGTGTCTTCGACTTCGAATGATGATTGACGGGCTACATTTCCTGGGTAATACGAATACTTAACCATGTATTTACCTCAGAATCTGCTATCTAACTCGTTGAAAATTGCAACAACTTGGTGATGATTAGCAACCTTGCTATTGAACATATTTGGTATTTTGCCGATTCCAGCAGGGGGGACCAACATTCCTTGGAAACCTCTCATGATTGGCCCGCCATTTCTAGTAAATCCAAGCATCATACGCAATGATACTCCATTCATGATGTTAGAACCAAGTCCAAGTGGTCCCAAAACTGAGCGATAGAGAGTTGTTTCATTTACGTTACCAGAGGATTTGACAGACCGTGAATAGTTCTTCACTAATCTACCGCTCTTTCCAGTGAATTTGTATTCTGCAAGTAATCTGGCACGAGCTTGATACAAGGATTCGGATGCTTGCTTGCCATCTATACCATGCCTTCTTATCGAGGAGATATCTGCTTCATCCCAAATGCCTCCTTTGCCTTGCATAAGGTTGAGCATCTTCTTTACGTGACTTTCTCCTGACCGTGGGTCTTGACTTCTGACCCAACGCTGTAAAGCTATTCCTGGACCGGAATAATTGGAATCCACATCATATGTATCCGATAATGAATTTATTAGCTGCAATGATCCTACATCTGCTAGTGTATGTAGATGAGTTGCTTGTGCTGAGCTCATGACTCCCATTGGGGCTCCGTTTGTTAGTTTCTCTCCCTGCCTTGGATCGGCTACCATCCATGGCTTTGATGACGCCCTTTCGACATCGTATCTGTCATATGAAACCATTAAGTCTTTCAGGACGTCATAACCGGGGATAGGCTCAATTTTTAGTTCGCTACCATCGGAAACAATGTCGCAAATTCTGGTGCTGTCACCTGGTATGATTCTCCCATTTGCTTTTATCCCAGTAAGAGGATTGTGACCTGCGATATTGCTTGTCCTAAATGCAAGAGATCCATCTACATCACGCTTTATTGCTTTCAATGCGTCTTCAACAGTTGCGTGGCCAGGTAATGCAACAGCTACCGTGTCGTATCCAGTTTCCGCTTTTATTGGGTCATATCTGAAGATCTTCATAGTTATAGATAATGTAGGCATGACGATTTCTGGTGGAGTGAAATCGCCATCATCATCTGCATCGTCGTCATCTCCAGCTCCATAAGAGATCATGGTCTCTAGCAAGTCCTCCTCAAACACTCCGCTAGAATTCACACATGCAATTTTTGGTAATACCTCGTTTACCCATTGAAGCCATGGTGGCTCAAAATCAACATCGCATAACTGAATTTGGTGAATTCTTGTCGCACCGAGTGAAGAGAATTTGTCGTCCCAATCTGTCCCGGCCTTACAAAACTCATCGTAAGATGAATCACCGATTGCACACACGGAATAGTGTGTGTTGGCTAATGCGGGGTTAGAACTGACTGTCGCATTCCATAGCGCATCAGCGTTATCGGGCATCTCGCCTTCTCCCCAAGTGGAGGTTATGATTAGCACCCTCTTGTGTTCTGAAAACTTTGCAGAGTCATATCCATCCATATCAATAACAGTTGGCTCAAGACCATATGCTTTGGCCATTTTCGCAGTTTTTTCAGCAAGACCAGCTGCGTTCCCCGTTTGAGACCCGAAAAATATAGCTAAATTTCTATCTCCAGACATTATGTCTCCCATGTCTCCACTTTGTGAGGATGAATCGCTAGGTGCTTCTGTTGTTGTTGAAGTTTCAGCAGGCTTTGAGGACTCGGCAACCTCTCCTCCATCTACTGATGTCATTTTTGGAACAACTGCGTTAGCCCAAGAATTCCATTCTGGCTCATATTCTACATCACAGAGTTGAATATCGTGTATTCTGTTAGCACCTAGTGCGGAGAACTTTTGGTCCCAATCGACACCTGCTTTGCAGAACTCTGCATATGATGTATCCCCTATCGCACAAACAGAATATGATACTCCAGATAGGCTAGGGTTGAGTTCATTGGTTGCAATCCAAAGGTCCTCTGCATTATCAGGCATGTCCCCTTCTCCCCAAGTAGAGGTGATGATTAGAACACGTTTGAAGTTCGCAAACTCCGCTGGATTAAAGCCGTCCATGTCAATTACTTTGGGTGACAGACCTGCTTTTTTTGCAAGTTTAGCGGTGTTTCCTGCAAGTTCTTCTGCATTACCCGTTTGGGATCCAAAGAAGATTGCTATTTCTGGGTTGCCAACAATTCCCGACACAGTGCCACCTCGAGATAAACATCCGAGGGGTATGCACCCTTTGAAGGTTCGTTCTCGACATGCAACTAGGGCTTTTCAGGAATGTTATTTTTTATGTAATTATTACATCTGAAAATCGTCCATTCCACCCATCATTTCTTCTCCGGAAACACCTTTGGATGATATGACATCGTCAATTCGCAAAATCATAATTGCGGTTTCAGTAGCCGATTGTATAGCCTGTTCTACGACTCTTTGTGGCTCAAGAACATTTGCCTCACGCATGTCTTTGACGCCCCCATCCTCTACATTTATGCCTGAAAATGCTTTACCATCTGCATGAGATTTTCTCAGTTCGATTATGGTGTTAACAGGATCCAAGCCAGCATTTTCAGCAAGGGTTCTGGGAATTATCTCAAGAGCGCTAGCAAAGGCTTCAATAGCCATCTGTTCTCTTCCACCGACAGATTCTGCATATGATCTCAAATCTCTTGAGAGTGCAGCTAATACGCTACCGCCTCCTGTTAAAACTGCTCCATCTTCCCATGCAACAGACACAACACCCACTGCATCATCAAAAGCTCTTCTTATCTCATCAACAACATGTTCAGTCCCACCACGCAACAAAACTGATACAGATTTCGCTTGCGGACAGCCAGTGATGAATGTCATATCTGATTCTCCAATTTTTCTCTCTTCTACTCTCGCTGCTTTTCCAAGGTCAGATGAAGTCAAATCGTCAATGTTGGTTAATACTCTACCTCCAGTGGCTTTTGAAAGTGCTTCCATGTCACTCTTTTTGGCCCGCCTTATTGCGAATATTCCGGCCTTGGACATGTAATGTTGAGCTAGATCGTCAATGCCTTTTTGACATACAACAGCATTTGCACCGCTTGCTTGAATTTTCTCGACAAGGCCTCTTATGTATCCTTCCTCTTCCTCTAGGAATGATGCCAGCATAGATGGGTCGGTTATCTGTATCTTGGCATCTACTTCAGTCTTTTTGACCTCAATAGCGCTGTTAATAAGAGCGATTTTGGCATCTGAGATGGATCTAGGCATTCCTGCATGAACACGTTCTTTGTCTAGTATTATTCCATCGACAAGAGAACTGTCTTTTATCGAACCACCCTGTCTTTTTTCTACCTTAATATCGGATAAATCTACTAATCTCTCTCCTTCATCGATCGTTCCAACTGAGTTAACAGCTCTAACGCAAATATCTGCTAAAAACGACTTTACTGCACCAGCGGATTTACCAGTTAAGGATGTCTTAGCCACTTCCATTAAAACCGAATCATCATTATCTGTCGATATCCCATGAGATTCCAGACAGTTAACTGCCTTTTCAGCGGCTAGTCTGAATCCTTCGCAAATTACCGTTGGATGAACATTTTGCTCAATAAGGTCTTCAGACCTCTTTAGAAGTTCACCAGAGAGGACAACAGCAGTAGTAGTTCCATCATAGCAATGCTGTTCTTGAGTTTTTGCAACTTCGATTATCATCTTTGCCGCTGGGTGTTCAATGTCCATTTCCTTCAAAATCGTAGCACCGTCATTTGTAATGACAACATCGCCCATGCTGTCTACGAGCATCTTGTCCATTCCTTTTGGCCCTAATGTGCTCCTGACTGCATCTGCGACTGCCTTTGCTGCTGCGATATTGTTCGATTGCGCACTTCTGCCACGAGTTCTTTGAACACCTTCTTTCAAGATAAAAATCGGTGCTTGTCCGTTGCCATACATTTCTATTCCCCGAGTTACATCGCAGGAGGATTATATTTTCAACCCATCGGATGAGCATGGTTATCTGTTATTGTTCAACCATTCTTGTCCGTAATGTATCCACTGTTCCATTGTCCAGCCTTCAGGTAGGCCCTCTGCCGGAATGGGGGGGCCGCTAGTCTGGTCTTCTTCAATAGCAGGATTTGGATCTAAACTCTTTGCTGAGATTTGTTCATCACTGGAAATCTCAGGATTAGAGGGATAAGCCATGTTTGCTACATTTGGTGCAGCGGCAACCGCTCCATAAGTCGCAGTAATGTTGTCTTCATATCCGTCTCCTTGCCAATCTTCGACTTCTTCTTCTTCTTCCCCGTTGAGTATGACTAAGAGCACACCAAGCATAGTGATAATCAAAGCACCACCAACTATCCAAGTTGCAATTGCAATCCAATCAACTGATTCCTCGTCAGATGATGCTGAGTCTGCTGAAGATGAAGATTTTTGAAGTGTTATTAGTATGTCATATGATGATGCATCTTCAAAAGTATTTGATGTGGCCCATACTGTAACCGATGTCAGGAATGAATCGTTTGCTAAATTTTCAAGTGTTGAGGACTGTATTTCAAATTCAACAGTTATTATCCTCATGCCAGCAGGTTCCAAGAAAAAGTTCCTATCACTAGATGAAATCGAAGAGGCATAGTATCTGTTGGTATTTTTTTGGTCCAAATCCATTGTTACAGATTGACCAGAACTGACTTTGTTCTCTACCTCAACTTCAACCTCATAAATCCCTTCTTCAGAAATCACAAGAGATTCTGTAGCGAAAACATAGAGCCTGTTTTGAGATCCGACACTGTATGTGCATTTCCCAAACCCAGAGACATCTGGTGAATTAACGCTAGTTGCGATTACTTTGAGGATTAATTGCCCACTGACGTCTGAGTCAAAATCGAATTGAACAGATACGTTGTGTGATTCTCCGGGAGACAACACCGGCGTCAAATCTCCATCAATCAGTTGGACGAACTGGGCATTCATACCATTTGGGAGTTCCATAGAAAGCGCAAATCTATCGTCTTGATTGCCGTCATTGGTGACTTCAAACCTCATTGATTGAGCAACTCCACCCGGTATGTAGGATTGTTCCGCGACTCTATCTGATACCGATACGGCAGATGTATCCATGACGTCTACATTTATTGTTACGCGCTCAGAGACCGAGGGATCATCTTCACTTGTTGCGATTACAGTAGCGGTATACAAGCTCGGTGCGAGGCCTATCGGCATGGGTAAATTTAGAGCGACTGTTGTTTCTCCATCCCAGGCATCAAGAACAGGTGTTACTTCCGAGGAAAGATAGGCTTGCAGTCTCCAGTTAGACTGTTGAAGTTCGAGAGTATATGACTCATCATCATTTCCAAGGTTAAGAATATCTAAGTATACAATCCTTTGATTGGCATTAGCTAATGCCTCAATTTCTATCTCCTCAGCATTTACTTGAAGCGATCTCAAAGTAGGAACTTCTATCTTTTTCGATATGACATCATTTCCGAATAGAGATTGACCACAAGAAGGGCAAACCGCCCTTAGTGAGAACGGAATTTCTCCAGGTGTTGCTTTTTGAGGGGCGGTAACATTGAGGAGTAATTCAACTTCCTGACCTTTGCCCAGCGGCATTGGCATTTGTACAATGCTACCGTTCAAGTCAGTAACATAGGAAATCCAGTCACCTTCTTGGAAATTAGATGTAATTGTGTATCCCGCTTCTCTGTTTCCGGCATTTTGTAACTTGAATGGTATGTCTGTATTTTCTCCCGGCAGTAAACTGGCTGCCAAGAGTGGAACCCTTGAGGAAAGATGTACACCATACTGTTCAGTCACGGCAATATCCGAAGTTACACGGCCCATTTCGCCCAGCTGTGTGCTACCAACGTCTTCCCACCATACTTGCCATACTTGTTGCTGAACTTCAGCACCAGCTGGAATTGAGAGATTTATCCACATCTCAGAAGTATTACCTCCCGGGATTGCTGGCAACATAACACTCGTCCCATGCTGATTTGGATTTTCGCTATCAATTCTAATCATTGGTAGACTTGGATTCATCCAAGAAGCGTTAGAGACATTTGATTGAATTCTTACATTTGCAGGCATGTATCCGTTGTTAGTTACTAAGCAATGCATGGGAAGGATGTTGTTCGGAGGTGTTGTGTATCCGCTGGTTGGATTGTCACAAGAAACATTCAAGGTGTATTCACTTACCTTTTCAACTCCAAACATTGCAAAATCATCAACATGCATTCCACTTGAAGCGCCTGACCCGTCTGATTGGAACAGTATTCCATAAGACCAAGAATGGCCACCTAGATCTTCTGTTGGATCCCATGAGATATTGCTCCAACTTCCTGAACTTGAGCTAGGTAAATCATCAGCGAAGTTGTGAGATATAGTACTTTGAGGAGCTCCATTGCCTCTCCAAAGTTCTAGAGCAACATAGTCTCCAGCACCCATCTGACCCCATGTCTGGACGTGCATCTGTGCGGAAACTATCCCTGCTGAATTGAGTTGCATTTTACACATGTATTGGTAATATGTTTGAGATAAACCTCCGTCTAAGGAAGCACCATAGCCGCAATTACTGTTTGCACCTCTAAATGCAAAGACAAGGCGACTTCTCGAGGAAGATGGATAATCTGAATTTGCATTAGCATGTCGCCAGTGAGAATTTCCTAGTACTGACTCAGATGTGTCTTCTTGCCATATTCCAAACCCGTTAGCATCTGAACCATCAATCGGGAACTCGCCACCGTAGAAAGTTGGGATTGCTGCGGCAGGGAATGATTGGTCTCTTGGATCTCCCTCAGCTTCCATGTCATCTTGTGCTATTGCAACTGGTAAGTGTTGCTCAAGCACGTCATTAGTATTCCTATCATCTGAAGGATTGAACACCGTCGCCCTAATTATTATTCCACCATGCAGTTCGTTTGTATCCACGTCCAAAATTGAGTGCGCAACAGATGCTTCCCATGTGAACGAATCGATGTAAGATTGGCTACCAAGCATTGGGACTGTTTCCCAGGATGTAGTATTCAATACAAAGCCAATCGGATGAACCATTTCAACAGTAACAGTGGCATTACTTCCTGTGAGAGCATTTCCTCCTCTTTTTACTTCAACCGAAATGTCGACAATATCTCCCTTTGCGATGTAAGTGATAATTGATCCGTCGGGTTGAATCCAGGAATTTCCAGCAGAGGAATTTACCGAGATGTCAACGACTGAAAAATCATCGGTCGATCCCCCTCGTCCAGATGTCGCTTCTGCCGAATCAACTGCAAAATATATCACAGAATGGGCCATTAAAAGACACACCAAAAGGAAAGGAAGGGACTTTCTCATGTTCATCAACAAATATCCGAGAATCATACTGCATATGAATGTCCCCTTCCTATGTCCCCTAAGGGGACATGTGTCTGGAAAATAATAGCAAGCATTCCAAATAGATGTTTTTGTTCGTGTGGGAGGGGAACATTTGAGAAAGAAAGGGATTGGGTTAGGTTTGTGGGTCAATACTCTGACAAGGGACCTTTAGCCGCAAGAATGTGGCTGACAGGATTGGTTTTTTGTCAAATATTCCTTACACCAATGGCAGCATTTTCAATTACTTACCTCATTGACTTCCAAATGGAAAATGAAAACTTCACTATGACATTCCAGTCTGAAATGATTCCTTGGATTGTGGCTGCTTCTCTTGCTTATGGAATGCTAGCATTGTTGCTAGCATTAATTTTTGGAGGATTTACTCCTCTCTTTGTGATAGAAAAAGGTGGTTGGAAAGCCGCTTTAGGCTTGACAAGATCAAAAAGAGATGCAGCTAGTTTGAGAAATTCGAGACGAAACCATGCAAATTCTCCACATGCTAAATTGACAGTTATGGTCAGTGATAGAATCAAAAAAAGACATTCATTATTATCAACACATGGGGGATTGGTCCTACTTGCAATACCGTTCCAGTTGATGCTTGTAATTATTCCACTTGGATTTGTTATTTTTATTCCTGAGGAATGGATTCGTGCCAACAGAAGGCTTGAAGTAGCCCTTGCGTGCTATCTTGTTATCCTGATTTTTGTAATGAGAATATTTCCCAAATTTGCAAGAAGACATATTACAGTTGCAGCATTTACCAGAAGATGGCTTATTTCAATGACAAAATTATCATGGTTAGCGCCAGTGTTGGTTCTTTGGTTGATGGGAAGATTAGCTAGTGTGATTGTATTATCTTGGATAGGTGCTGACGTATCTAGTAATCTTCAACTTGAACAATCATTTATGGAAGATTTCCTAAACATTGGCAGCGTCCCTGAGACCTCATTTTTAGATTTACTTACCGCCCTGGCTGTTATGCCATTAGCTGCATTCACTACACTGGCCTGCTTAGGAGGAGGTTCTGGAACACCTCCTGAATGGATGCGATTAGGAAACGAATTGGAACTAAAGACGCCGGAACAAGAAGATGGTGGTGCTGTTGTTGCCATCGGACGGACTGTGGGTTCAGTGGCTGGAGCGGCAGTAGGTATAGGAATCGGTGTCGCTGCTGCAACTGCTTCAGGTATTGGAGCTAAAGCTCAAACAGCAGGGTCCTCTGCAATTGCGGCCGCTAATGCAGCACCTCAGACTATCAACTCAGGCATGGACGCAGTATCCTCGACAAATGAAGCCTTTTCATTCGTTGATAAGGACCAAAATATGGTGCAGAGTTTGGACAATAAAAATCTCGAAACACATGACTCTGATGTGTCAGAATTCGAGGGATTAGGTTCGTTATTTGATTAGATTAATTATTCCTCTTCTGATGAAACGATTGGTTTGCCATCGGAAATTAATAAGCGGATGGAACCTGCGAAAAAACCATCACTTCTTGGTCTACCCAAATCTGGCCTAGGCTCGTTAAGCAAATTTTTTCCACAAGTCCTACACCTCACTTGAGTAACCTCCCAGAGGGGTAAGGCCAAATCACAGCATGGGTTATCGCCATCACATTCATTTCTAACCGATTGCAATCTCATTGCCATTTGCTTATTCCATGTAGATTCTTCTCCAGAAATAAAAGACGTGAGCCTAGAGAGGACGAGCCAACCTGAAACTACCCACATACCAAATCCAATGGGAGCTGATCCATGTGATATGCTTAGCCAACCAAATATCAAAGGTATGAGAGCAAATACGAGCGCTAGCCAGTAGAACAATCTCATGTGTAAAACTCGCTGAATTAGGTGACTGTCAACATATACTGGCTCTGGATGAGGTGAGAATTGTTGGTTCCATGATTTGAATCTAGGGAATATTAGAAACGGAACTCTTGTGATCAGGTAGCCCATTATTGCACCCAATGCAAATTCTACTATTCCATACATCAATCAAATCACCTCAAAAACTTGTTACATCGTTGAACTTTAATCTCTAAATTAAGACTCAGGATGGTTTTTCTTTTGCATCGTCTTCGATAATAGTGGCTTCAATTATCTCCTCAGACTCATTATTCGTGGGTTTTTCTGCACCCTCAATGACGGTTAAGTCTGTTTCTTCTCCACGCTGATTAATGGCTACAAAGGCTCCAAATGTTAGTATTGCAATTGCAACAACGCCTATGAACAGGGTTCTTCCCAAGGAATTGCTGCTTCCCATTACCTGAATTTCACCCGCTCCTAGAACAGTATCCCAAGATATCATTGATGATGCTCCATCAGAATCTAGACCTCTCACTATTATCATTTGATATCCATCGGGCAAATATGCTGTGTTTACTTCAAATTGGAATTCAAATGATTCGTATGTGGTTAATGTGCCGTTAACTGATTCGTAAACAACCTCTTTCCAAGTTTCACCACCATCGGTAGAATACTCAATTATTTCCATAGCAGCTCCTCTACTCCATGCTAAACCTGTATATGTGTATACAGAACCTTCATTGGTTATATTTTCAATGTGAACTTGAAGGTCTAAATTCATATCAGATGTTGGATATCCTGACGTATTGAGGTATTGGGCTGTCATTACTGCATCATGTCCATGAACTAGGCCCCAACCGAAATCCTCGTTCCAATGGGGATCTATTTCGGGCTGAGAAGCAGGACCCATCCTAGTCGCAGTCGAACGTAGGATCTCCCGTATAACTAGCGGATTTATTTCATCATTAACCTCTATCATCAACGCAATTATCCCCGTCACAGCAGGGGTTGCATATGACGTTCCTGAGCCTCTACCTGTATATCCATTCTCTGAAGCGTCTCCGCCTAGGAAGTTGTTACAACTTCCTGATGTAACACATGCCTCAGCTTGAATGATATTTGTTCCAGGAGCTGTAACATCCGGTTTCATTTCATTTATCGGATTGCTATCACCGTTGTCTCTGCGTGGACCCCTGCTGGAATATGAGGCGATTTGGTCGTCGTCTCTCTCTATGGTATTCATGTCGTCCGTCGCACCCACAGTGATAGACAGAGATGAGGACCCCATACCAGACAGACCATCGTTGTTGGGACCATCATTACCCGCAGCAACGGATACAGTAATCCCAGCCAATGTAGCCTCATTTAGAATTCTGCTATGCATATCCTCACCGTCACTTCCACCGTTCTCATGACTTGTTATACCCCAAGAAAGTGAAATTATGTCAATGCCGTGCAGAGATTCGTCCACACCCGGCCACGCAGTATCTTTATTGTCAATAATCCACTGGATTCCATTCATTGCTGATTCATAAAATTCCTGTTCCAAAACATAATTTTCAAACGGACCTGCGCCAACATCAGTTCCAATTCTGACATCAATCAAACTTGCATTTGGCGCTGACCCCTCGAACCCTGTTTGTTCACCGTTTGCATCCAGACCGGTTGCTGCAGCCATTCCCATGCACGCAGTGCCGTGTTGATTTCCATCATCAGGATCGTAGGAACCGTCTGTCTCTCTAGCTCCAAGCCCTGCTGCCACACAAGTAGGGTCGGTATGCATGTAGCACACTGCATCATAGCCAGCAACAAACTTTCCAACCAATCCTGGGTGTTCATTATCTGTGCCAGTGTCTACCATTGCTATGTTTACACCCGCTCCTTTCATAGGGCTATGATTCCATGCGGTGTGAGGATAGACGTCTGATTGCTCTGCAAGAATGTTGGGAGTTTGAACATCTCCCCAAAGAATTACCTGGCCATATCTTTCCACCATAACCACCCCATTAATCTGGGATAATTCCCAAACGTCAGAGGAGTTTATGACTCCCAAAAGAACTGCGTCAACGGATTCAATAACATCTGAAATTTGGTAGCCAAGTGATTCAAGATGGGCTGTATCTGATTCTGTAACATCCCTACCGTATGATAGACCAATTCCAGTG
>CETL01039759.1_pt1 | contig 18063 bp, 13 predicted proteins | sample 356371 | NCBI WGS metagenome assembly CETL01 (sample SAMEA2622518, study PRJEB7988) | marine metagenome | biome: marine biome (ENVO:00000447); feature: surface water layer (ENVO:00002042); material: "saline water (ENVO:00002010), including plankton (ENVO:xxxxxxxx)" | depth 5 m | reverse complement strand
CAAACAACCATGCCTATGGAAGAAGAGTCGTTCATGCCTTTCCTACCGTTGCAGAGCCTGATACCAGTTGTCCTTCTAGCAGGATTTCTGCGTAAAGGTAGGGAGCTAAATCACTGAACTTCCTTCCATTACGGGTCTTTTCAAACTAGGAGAAAAGTCAACTAATTTCGCTTTAACACGGATTATATCTCCTATTTTGTAAGTCAAAACTAAGTCGTTGAGTTCTGCAGGCATTTTTACCAAACCTGAGTATGGCCCACCATCAATCAGACCATGGACAGATTGACCTCCACGATAAGTCGAGTCCCCTATCAAGGTTCTATCAATTTTATCGATTTTTACCTGCACTGTGAAATCAGATTTCTGCGTCTGCATAATCTCCTTTCTCTCACTAGAAAATCTCGCATCTTCCATTTGAAGTATTAAGTGTTCTAATTCAGTATCTATTCCTTCACTAATAACATCTGCAATTTCTTCTTTTTGAGCATGGATTTCTTGCTCGACAGGTTCATCATGTAATATGATTTCAGGCTCGCTTGTTTCTGGGACTTCAACTTCTATCTCATCGACTTGCTCTGTGACAACCTCTTCAGGAGGTAGATCAATTTCTTCTGGGGTAGATTCAATTTCTTCTAGGGTAGATTCAATCTCTTCATCGATTGTGTCTTCAACCTGAGTCACATCGAATCCAAGTTTCTCCCACATTGAATTTAGCTCGTGAATGTTTAATGTTCCATCTTCATCTAGGTCGAACTGCTTTATGGAATCCTTCACAATGAACACTGGAACTGTCATTCCAATCAAAGCTCCAATAGCAGCAGAAATCTCAACAGCGTCCATAACACCATCGTTGTTCCCATCTGAATGAGACAATAACATTTCAGGGGTGAGGTTTTTGCTTCTAATCAAATTAGTAATCTGATCGGTAATCACATTATTTGCAATTTCAGACGCACTTTCACCTGATTCACTTTTTGGTAGACTGGAATCGATTTTGTATTTTCCTTCCTCAATGTTTTCCATTAGCTTATCTCTACCTTGCTGGCGGAGTTCTTCAGCACGATCTAATGCTCTCTGTCTGCCACTTTCGACAATCTTTGATGTGGCAACTCCTGCTATTCCTGCCACACCTGCGATCGCTCCCAGTTGCAACCCAGTTCTTGCCGCCTCAGAATTTTTTAATGCGTTTATTTTTTGTGAATTTGACCCACTTTGAATACCGTATGCATTGGCTAAAACATCAACCTCAGATGTTTGTAATTCCTCAAGAGGTTTACCTCCTCTCACTTGCTGGATTAGCCTAGATAAAATCTGGTTGGACTGATCGTTGTGTGACGCTGCGACATCTTGAACAGCCGCCTGACCTTGCTCTACCCAACTCCACTGACCTGTGTTATCTTGCTTTAGCACCATCCTTCCATCTGAACTGACTGCGGGACCAGAAGACGAAACCATACCCGCAACAATTCCTATTAATCCAAAAACACAACAGAAAGGTGCAATGTTTGGTAACCAAGTTAATCCGAAAAATCCTGATATTACAAGGAACCAACCCATGTTCTTCAAACTTCTACCCGGAACTTGTTCCTCGGACATGATATTCCGATTGTGGAACCTATCATGAACTTGATGCCGTCACGGCCATACTGGTTTTGGCCAATTATCGACTTCACCGTGTTGCCACTGTATAGAGCAAAGGGCTGTTTCCATTTGAGATATGTCAGTGTAATTTCGCTCAATCTGAACCCTATGTAGCCAATCTTTGAGACGACCAAGTCTTATACCCGGAGATAAACCTGTTCTGGACATAAGCCATTCGCCATCAATTAGGCACTTTATGTCGTATGGGTATTGTAATGATTTCTTTATCAATTCAATGTCCTGACCAAGAGCATCTCTAAGATCTGCATGAACCATTGCTTCATCACCCAGTGTATTTCTGTAAATCCTAAGGTCTATTTTTGATGGCATAATATCAATTAACGAATGGAGTTTTTTTGTTCTTTTTGATACGTTTTTTGAAACCTTCATTTTTTTCATTACAGATTCCAACTCAAATTCGTTAAACTTTGAAAAAATCATGGCTAATCGAGCTTCTAAATCAAACTCTAAATTTGACAAAGGTATAATGCAATCATTGGATATTGGTAATCCGAATATTGCGTTAAGTATGCCATCATTGTTCATCCTCTCCAATATTTTGCTAGCATTGCGACCGAGAATTATTCGCTCGAGTTCAGCCCAAATCCTTTCAATTGAAACCATATCTAACATACTGACATTGTCTACTAGGGCATTGGATAATTCGATATCTGGATTCCAAACTCCGCTCAACCCCCTATCCATGAATCTGTAAGCACGCATTATTCTTAATCCGTCTTCAGATAGTCGGTTGCTTGCTTTTCCAACCGCTCTCAAATGACCTTTTTCAAGATCTTCTTTACCATTAAACGGGTCATGTAAAAGTTCTTTTTTGCAATCATAAGCCATTGAATTGATTGTAAAATCTCGCCTAGATAAATCGACATAGAGACTTTTTCCCCAATTAACAACATCAGGCCGCCTACCGTCCCCATAACCAGATTCAGTCCTCAGAGTAGTAATTTCATACATTTTGTCACCGCTCCTTACAGTGATAGTTCCAAACCTTTGCCCTGTTGGAATTGTATCCTCAAAAGACTCGATTATTTCATCCGGTGTTGCATCAGTACAGATGTCATATTCCATAACTTCCAATCCAAGTAGACTATCACGTACCGCTCCACCTACAATCCATGCACCATATCCACCAGCCTCAAGTACATCCAAAACGTGTTTCAAGTCTAAATCTGGTACAATCAAGGAGGCCATTTTCTCGCCGGGAACATCGGCTGAAACACTCTCCTCCATGCCTTGACTCAAACTCATTCACTGCAAAGCATTATCCCAAACTTGGCACTGGCTACAATCATGGCTTGGGATACTACTGATGTCACCATTGTTGATGTTGAGTGGTTAAAACCACATGAAGAAATCAAATCAAAAAACCGAGATAAACTGCTTGAAATGACCAAAAGGTGGAGGGGATTTACAAAACCTCTGTTGGTAGATTCTGTAACCGGTGCTATTCTGGATGGTCATCACAGATTCTCGGTTGCCAAATGTCTAAATCTAACAAAAGTGCCTGTGATTTTGATTAATTATCTTGATGATTCAGAAATAACAGTAGAAGTATGGCCAGGGTGCGGTATGGATCATATTTCAAAACAGGAAGTTATTGAAATGTCACTCAGCGAAAACCTATACCCGCCGAAAACAAGCAAGCATATAATATCAAACCACATGCCTCCAATACACGTTTTATTGGATGATTTAAAGTGATAATTAACTGCGCTTAGAGGACTTAATATCGTCCCACAATTTATTCCCTCTGCCTTCTAATTTTACAAGATGATTTGGGTTCTCAATCGGGGTAATCTCCACATTGGAAACTACGCCTTCTCTAGCGATCGTGAATTTCGATTTTTTATCTTTTAATCCATAGATAGCTGCTGATAACTCACTTTGAGTTTTTACTCTTATTCCATTTACTGCAATTATCTCATCTCCTGTATGGATTAACTCTCTAGCTGGAGAATTGGCCTTGTGAGTTCTTACTTTTAGAATCCCAGCATTGCTTGTTAGATTTAGCCCTATCCAGGCTCCTTTTTCCTTTTTCTCAGATTTTAATTCAAGACCTAATTTATCAAAGGCGGAATGTATGTCCGGCACTTTCTTTTCTCCCACTAATGAGTCAAGAAGATTGCCCAACCTCCTACCTCCGGGAGTATTCACAAGCGCTTTGCGGATGTCTTTATGAGTGATTCCGGGATTTTTTGTGCCTAGTCTGAAATCATGATACAGTTTTGCCATCACATCATCCATACCGTAGGACCCATTAGATCTCTTACGCAATTCTACATCCAAACAGAATATTGCCATCTCACCTTCCAAATAATATGAAATCTGGACTTCTCTACTATACGAGTTTTGTCTGTAAAGATGAATCCATGCGTCGTGACTACTTTCCTGAAGAGATTCATGTAACATACCGTGCCGATCTGTATGTCTCTTCATTTTCCTTGTCCAATCTTTTCTCCAGTCTTCCTCCGACCATGCGCCACTTCTTAGACAAATAATATCACCCAACCAAGAAGTTAAACCTTCAAACCACCAAAGTAAATCTGAATGAACCTCTTTTTGTAATTCATAGTTTAGGAAATTATTAGGGCGCAATTGCTTAACATTCCATTGATGAAGGAATTCGTGGCTGAATAGAGAAACTAGATCTCTCCATTGATCTTCATTCCCTTCTTGAAGGCATTTTCTTGGCATCATTGATGTCTGAGAGCGCAAGTGCTCTAATCCACCTCTACCCGATTCAGTGAGATGTAAGACTGTCCAGTATTCCTTCCAATCTGGAACGCCGAACAATGCAAAGTGCTCCTCTATTACAAGTTTCATCGCTTCTATTAGCCGGTTAATGCCTTCCTCCGGAATTTCCAAACCTCCAGAATCCCATAGTTTTAGATATTGCTTACAGCCTTCAACATCAAACGATAACATTGGGTTTGGGTTAGATTCGATAATCGCATCAAGCATTTCGTCTCTACCATTTGCATACCATTCTCCCTCTTTTCCCGGAAGTTGTATTGCTGTTGTCCAACTTTTTGGTTTACTAAGTTTAATTATGTGAGTCATATTTAATCTCTTTTTGTCGATTCCTTTGCTTGGAAGCATCCATGTATATGGTGGCATTATATGGACATGCGAACTATCCAAGTGATTAGCCCGGCATGTCATTTCAGCTGCTAGAAGTCTGTAAGTAAGTATTACATTACTAGCCTTGCTAACACCTGAAATTCTCACCCCATCTATATCGATTCTTTTCGGTTTAACTTCCTCACCATCCACTGTTGCGGATAGGTCTGACATGTGTTGAATAGGTTCTCTTATGAAGTATGATCCGGGGACCCATCTTGGAAATCGAAGTTCCAAGATATTGCTTGTGAATGGACCTGCTATCTCAATGCTAACCCCTAATCTTCTACTTGGGCCATTATTTGCATCAGCATGAAAAACAATACCCGAATTCATCCTCTCTCACCATATAACTCGTCGACGGAGGCAGATAGATTCATCGCTGATAGCCGCACTAATTCTGAATTATCGTCGAATAAAGCTTCCAAACGACTGATATCAATTCGTTTCTTGCCTTCCATCTGTTCAATTAGTTTCGACCTTAGTCTTTGATCAATATCTTTGTTTTCAATCATTTTCCATCTTAGATCAGAGGATTTCTTGTCATGTCTTTTTCGCAGCCACCTACCAACTAAATCGGGACTATTATCCATAACTGAAAGAATCCTTTTGTCTACTGATTTTATTTGCTCACGCATAGCTTGAGATATTGCCTTCTTGACTTTTGGATTCGAGTCTGAACATGCTCTTACAAGTATATCGCCGCCTATTTCAACCGCCATTGAAGCCACTACTGAACGAAGACTCGGGTCATTTGATGAGAAAGCATCATTCAAAATATCCTGACTCAATTCTATGTTGTTTGATGAAGCATTGAATAAAGCAGCACTCCTAACAGAGGAATGTTCGTCAACAATAAGGTTCGATATTATAATTTCATCAACAGTATTCTGAGCAGCAACTAACCTTACAGAATGGTGCTCGTCGTTACAAAAATCATTGTGTAATTCCTCGTGATTCTTCAGACTTTGTGCAGCGAAGGATCTTATAATATAATCCTCGTTTAAAAGCAACTCCTTTGCAATATCTGGGGCCGTAATACGTTGTAGTAGTTCTCCAACTAACCGCTGATTATCAACCATCAAAGGCAACAGATCTTCCGGATAGTTTGCCCATCTGCGATGAGCATCTAATGCTTTATTCTTAAACCAAATATCCTTATCTTTTAGCAATGGAACAAAGCCCTTCAGGGCCCTTGGGTTGTCGGCGTCAAATAAATGCCTGACTGCCCTTCTTCTTATTTTTACATCCTTGTGAGAAAGTCTTGCAATTTCTGATTCTAGAGCGGACAGTATATCACCTCAAGGAGTAAATTCTGGGTGACCACTATACTCGTCATCAGCATCACTGGAGTAATACGATGCTATTCTAGTTCCCATTAGCCCTTGAATTAAAGGCCAGAGATTTACAAACCATTCCCCTTTCTCCATCATTAGTTTAAGCATCGGATGTTCAGTAGGGTTGTCTAACTCTTCAGGCGGAGGTAAATCATCTGGTAAAAGACGTAAATCTGCAACTAAATCATACAGAATTTGCTTGTCATTTTCTTTTACTAAACCAGCATCTGATATCAACTCTATTATTTGTTCAATTAGTTCAGCCATCTCACTTGGAGTTGGGGTCTGAATTATTGTATCAGATATATCGATGGGACCAAAAACCACACTACCAAGATCCGTCTCGAACAATTTAGAATCCTGCTTTTCGATTTTCAGTAACCTTTGGGATATCCTATCTCCAATAGGAGCTATTGCAAACCCTCCTTCTTCTAATCCCATTTCAAGCCATTTTGGGATTTTATCAATTTGCCCAGTAACTAAAACTCTGTTAAGATTGGGTAATTCTTGTTCTGCAGGATTTATAGAGATTTGACAATTTACAGTAGGAAATCCTCTAAGATTATTGGAAACAAAAGAAATCACTTCTGAAGAAGGATCAATCACAGTAACTTTACCATGCTCACCGATAACATGAGCGATTAGTGCGCTAATATATCCACCCTTTGCGCCATAGACAACTACATTTTGACCTTCTTTTAATTCGAGATTATGTAGGAGTGTTACAATCATGTGAGGGGCAGATATGTTCTTTATACCACCATTTGAGGTTTCTAGAAACACGACTGGCCTATCATAGTAAAATCCAGAACAATCGTGTTCAGTGAAATCTTCGATGTCAACTTTCCACATTGCTTTCTCAATAAATTCTGGAATTTCAACTCCTGAATTTCTGAGACTATTCAACAATTTCGACAAGTCGCTCATAATTTTCACATCTTATTAATTTCCTGAATTTTATTTATCTATTTTGTTTCAACAGAATTACTTCTAGAGTTTTTAAGATCACAGCCTAACTCTAAAATGGCCTCGCAGATTTTTTTAATATTGCATTGTTTATAAACCTGATTTGGTAGTGAATTTGTTCAGTTATCTGCCTTGGTTGGTAACTATCATCATTCCTAAAATTGCCCCTGCAATAGCTCCTAAAAGTGGAAGGAGGGGTTGGCCCGGAGAAACCGAATAAAACCCAAGAGAACCACCAACCATTAGAGGAGGGCACAACATCATGACTCGAGTGATTATAGTAGAACGATCAATAATTACTTCAGGGACAACGGTAAGGGATTTTGTTCTTCTTTGAATGCGTGAGGTACCTACCTTCTCAATCAGAATTGGCAATACCATATCCCTGAGATTTGGGTTATCTTTTGGAAATCTAAATGTGAGTTTAGAGTCGACCGATATATTCAGCGCTTTTTCAATGATTAATAGGGGATTAGATGAGTTTGATAGAGAGATAGAAGCACCCATACCCTCACCCCTTACGTGAGACAAAACTCTCCAACCTCCAACACCCTCATTTAGTGGCTCTAGACCACCTCTAAGAGATTTTACAAACTCATCAGTTTCTGTAACACCACGCTTTCTACCTACTGCTAAGAATGGGGTCAAAACAAGTGCACACAATAGTATAGTCAGACTCCAAAGGAAGCCTGCAATTTTCAGACCCTCGCTTCCCATCGCCATCGCAATAGCGACAAAAAGCATGAAACCAGAATACAGACCTAGTATGATAGATGCTGAGAGTGCTCGCTTGAAACCAACTCTCTCCTCCATGTATGCGCCAGTTGTTGCTAGGAAAAAACATATGCCTTCTAACGTTGAGGGTGTTACATGGAACGTAACGGGTTACAAAATCGAACCCGGGAAAAAAAAATTGGACTATGGGTTGGTGGAGTTTCACTTTTTTTCCTAGTGTCGTTTTTTTTAGTTCCATTTTACTTACCAGAAAATAGCGTTCCAGAGCTATCGGGTAGAGCTAACACCTTCGATTATTTCTCTGAGGATTCATGGGGTAACACACAAACTAACAGTAACAGCGAGGTAGGTCACAACCAGAGCGAATATGGACTATTTGCTTGGAAGGATTTAGATCCCTACGCTGCATTCATTTATGGATTTGGAGACCTCAACTGCCACAACAAAGCAGAGAGATCCTGGGAAATAAATGGAAACCAAATGCCAGTATGTGTCAGAGATGTTGGGATTTTTCTTGGATTGACATTGGGCGGCTTTCTATTTTCAAGGAGAGGGTTAAACAGATGGACATTAAGAGATTCATTTCTATCTTTACTCCCGGATAGAAGCCTAGAAAGTACGTATCAAAATAACTATAGAACGCTAGTCGTAACTGGAATATCAGTATTAATGGTCTTACCAATGGCGATAGATGGGTTCACACAAATGCTCACATCATACGAATCTACTTCAACTATGAGACTTATCACTGGAACTCCGTTTGGGCTTTTCATTGGAGCATTCTTATCATCATCATTTGCGGCAAGGCCTCAATTATTTGACAAAAATCCTGGAAAAGTAGCTCTTCCATCTGGAAGTAAATTCAGTATGGTCAAAGATTCCGAAGAATAATCATTTCGGGGGATCAGTTGACCACCATACAACTAGCTCTTGCTCATTTTTGGGCACTGGACATTCCGCATGACCACTTGAAATAAGGCTTAGTCTATTGATTGTGTTCTTCACTGCAATGCGCGTCTGGGAAGGAATTTTACTCTGCCCTTGAGGATTTAGAATATCTTCTAAAGCCAATTTCCAGTCTGAGTTTGGATTTAGTCTTCTCCATCTTGCTAAAGCAGTCCTGAGCGGCCACATTGCTAAGCATAAACGACCATATCCTAAGCGGCTTTTTCTTAATTTGAACATCTGAGCCTCTGCAAAGGGAATATGACTTTGCTGCCTATGTATCCACCTCTCTTGCTCAAGCCATTTTACCAATCTTTGAGTGTGCCTTTTAGTGACTGCTCTAACCGGTCCTAACTGCTTGTGAAGCGTGGGAACATCAGTAGTATCCGTGAGAGATAATGTTCCCAAAATAGCCCAAGAAGAGTGAGCAATCGGTCTGGCAGGAACGTCCGACAATTTCGCTTTTTCTTCATTCCACTCTTTCTCGGCTATTGTCATCCATTCTGCTGGAGACCTACCGTCCAGCCAGTCTTCTAGTAGGGAAAGGTGTTTACTTGGTGCACCAGGAAGTCTTGTTTGAGTTTGTACTCCCATAGTTAGTGAAGTAAGTAAGTATCTATCTACATCATCTCTGTCCACATTCAAAGGATCAGGTCTTTTATTGAAAAAATTTCCAAGAACTTGGGACAATTGTTTCTCTAATTCGTCGAGACCTCCCTCGTTAAGAACTGGCCCCATAACAATAGATTTGTTAAACGGAGGAGGTGTCTTAATCTTTCCAGATAAAATTCCTTCAAATCCAGAGCGTATCGTCGTTTGTATCTCTGTGGTCTCGAAATATTCATGTTTTTCTCCAGCCATTCGAAGAGTACCCGAGCTGATTCTTTTCATTGCCTTTTTTGGATCGCAATCAACCCAGATTACCAGATCTGGGATCATAGCAGCAGCATTCATCTTGGCCACTTGATCTAACCCTAAGTCTCCAACTACTCCCTGATAGACTAGACTAGAGTGAATATTTCTATCTGATATGACTAAGTCTCCTTTCTGCAATCTTGGACGAATCCATGTATGAGAATGGTCCACTCTGTCTGCGGCAAAAAGACCCGCTTCCTCCAGAGGTGTATTATTTCCAACACTGACAGATTTTAGAGCTAATTTTCCTAGCTCACTATGCCTCCTTGGTTCATGAGTGACATGAACATTTTTGAACGGCAACTTATTTGCTAGAGATGCTAAGATTCTAACTGCTTCTCCTTTACCGGATCCATCTCCGCCTTCGACGGTAATGAGGTACATTTTTACAACACCTCAGGATTTATTTGATCGGCAAAATCTTCTTTGTCGAGTACTAAGAATATCATTCCTATCAAGATTAATGCAGGACCAAAAATGATTAGACCGCGGGAAAATAATGCAACCCAACACAAAATCTGAGTTCTTCTGTATTTTTTCTTTCTGCGGATTTCAAACGCTGCATGGACGCCTACCAAAGCACATGCAATTGTGAATAGTCCTTGGAAAGTTGAAAGCGCTACCGCGTTTTCTAGTGACCATCCGGATGTTTGGGACCTTTCATCAATCGGAGTTGGATTGCTTTGATTACCTTCATGCATAGTAATGGGAGAAAGCCCAGTTCGTTCTGGCGTAAAAATCAAAATAACTTCGTTGTAACCGATTTTATTTATTTCTAATTTGTAATCTTTAACATTTACTGACTCAATAATGAATCTACCGTTTTCTTCTGTATTTGTCTCGTCCTTATTACCAGATTCTAAATCAATCAAAACAACTGTAACATTAGAAATTCCATACCCATCTATGTCTAAAACCTGTCCATGAACATCTAAATCCTGAGTTTCACTAAAAAGTGATGAATTCAATAATTCGCCAGGATTTCCTTGTAGTATCAATATACCAGATAATATTCCCATCACAGACCCTATCATTACTAAGACCGATGCGATTCTTCTCCTCCTCTCTCCGTCTGATAGTACACTAATTTCAAATTCATGGGATTCTTCATTCTCATTATTTGCGACTTTGACAACAATTTCGTTCTCTGATTTTTTTTCTCTACGCCTCGATGCAATTCGGGAATCAATAAGTTTTGATTGTACCCTATGACGCAGAGCAGAGAGTCTGTTCTTTCTTTCATCGCTAATAATAGACCCTCCGAATGTTACTGCCGAGGTGGAGCGCGGATTTCACCTCTCCCCTTACTTTCCGCGTTATTTTTAATTAAAATTATGATGATTGTAAAAATATATGCAAACACAATAGGCACTAGTATCCAAACTTCGGGGATATTACCATCGCTTTGAACATTAGTTCGGTCGAGACAGTTTTTGTTATCCAAATTGTTTTCAAGCGTACAATTATTTTCTGATAGATTGTTGCTTTCCTCAATAATGGCATTCGAGTCTGAGCGAACGCCTAGCCAAGAGCCATTCCTAAGACCGTATTCTAGAATGTGCCCAACCTTTTGCAAGGACTCCGCACTAACCTTGTCCGGTGTGTCTTCAATTGTGTGCCAATATCCACCAAGGTAACCGGCACCCTCTCCATATCTTGTATCTATAATATCAATTGCAGGTATGCCCCTTTCATGCGCCGGGACGTGATCATCGTAAATTCCATCAACATTTACAAAGTCAAAATAATCTGAATTGCTTTGCTCACAAATTTCCTCCAAATCCAAAATTATTCCCTCAACACGATCCCACAGCGTATCATTTCCAGGTCTAGTTTTTCTTAAATTCAAATATTCGTCTCCTACCATATCCACTAAAATAAACGACTCAATCGAATCTGCTTCTGTTTGTGTTAAGTTATCAGCCCATGCTTTGGCTCCTATTACATATGTAGAGTGATTATCCCCTTGATCTTCTGCATCTGTAAAAAATAATGTCACCTCATGAGACAAATTCATAGAGGGAATATGTCGTGCTAATTCCATCAAGACCGCCACTCCACTAGCACCGTCGTTTGCACCAATTACAGGCTTATTTCTGTTGCTTTCTAAAGGATCTTGATCGGCTTTATGCCTTGTATCATAGTGAGCAGCAAGAAATACCTCATTTCCTTTTCCAGCGTTCCATGTTGCGAATACATTTGTCAAATTCATTCCGTTAATCTGGTGATTGCTTTCTGTTATTTCCCATCCAGATAAATTTGATTTTAGATAATTTCGCAATTCCAAACTTGAGTTGGAGCCTGGAATTCTTGGCCCTAGAGAAGTTTGGAATTGTACTGACTCATTTGCTAAACTACCGTCAAATAAAAGGCCACATTGTTGCTCAGTAATGTCAATTTCTTGTCCTTTAGAATAGTCAGATGCGAAAACAAGCAGTGTTATACATACCACAGCAAATGTTTTGCGCATCAGTGATGCCTAGTCCGCTGGGTATTAAATACCTCATAGGACACGAGTATTTGTTGTGCAGTGTTGCATTTCAGATGAGGTATGTTAGATGTCCGAACAATGCTCTAATCATCCTTTCCTTATTCTAAGTGTTTTTCTAATCTCATTGTGTAGCCCTCTAGCATCAGCAGATCCGCAAATGCAAGCAGATGACTACGAATTTGAAAGTTATCCAGTATTTGCAGATATTGAGGATTTTAAACCTCAAGATTCTCATCCATATATGATACCAGAGAGCAATGAAAGTCTATACAGCGCCACACGATTAATGAAAAATGAGTGGGTCAATCAAGGAATGCCCGGTGTAGATATTGCTACATCGCCTCAGTCCATGACAAGTGGCCGAGCCTGCACCCCCTATAATGAGGGCGATTCTGTTACCGTCCCAACATCTGGTGGGGCCATCGATGTCACAGTTGAAAAAACAACCTCCACTGCTGCATTTATGGTCCAAACCGGGAGAACATTATCCTCAACCATCCTAAATAATTGGGCCAGCACATGGGACTCAACTGTTTATCCCACTCTTATGACATACTTTGGAAAAGATTACTTTGACGGCAGAGGAATAGCTGCTCCTGATGTTGATAATAATTGTCAAATCGAGATTGTGATTTATCCAATAGATGGTGCATACAACGTAGGCGGGTATTTTTCGCCAGGAATGTCCTCGTCCCGTGAAGCTATTTTCATTGACATAGACGACGCACCCTTATCATGGTCGAAGGTAATTCTTGCGCACGAACTACAACACTTGATGCACAATGCTTTAGATCCATATGAAAATCTTTGGATTGATGAGGGTGCTGCAGACATGGCAGCATTCCTCTGTTTCGGAGGGTCTTCTACTCTTTATGGACACGTAAATGCGTGGACTACTGCAAGTTACTATTCAGTTAGATGGTGGAATCAAAGAATCGCAGATTATGGTGGAGGTTTCATATTTCTACTATACCTTGCTGACCATCTTGGTGGTGGCCCTGCAATTCGCAAACTTGCCCAAGATACATCAACAGGAGCATCAGGAATTGAAGATTTGGCTAGAAACCCAATTGGAGCTACTCCCGGAGTAATAGGTAGAGACTTTATCGACATCTATACAAACTTTACAATAGCATCTACACTTGATAGCGAACAAGGCATCTATGGTATGTCAAATCTTTACTTGACCCCCGCTTGCGGGTCTTCCGATTTTTGCAGGATCCAACCAGCTGACACGAATAGTGACTGGTTAGGTCCCTGGTCTTCAACCGGAAATTCCGTAGAAGGCTGGGGAGTTCAGGTGTTCAAGTTTACACCCGGTAATGCTGCTCCTGCACCGCTAACCATGAGATTTACAGGTGATGTCCCCGGTATAGATGGAGTTATAATGAGTAGGTCAGCTTCCGACGGAATATACACAAGATCTGATATAAACTTCAACGGCGCTGTTGGAACTGCACTAGTTCCCGGGTTTGGGAACATAACAGATGAAATATGGGCAATTACATGGTATGCAGCAAATCAGGGGGATTGTGATTACACCTCATGTGGCAGTTCATACCCGCAAGCTGTCATTGATGTCGAAGCAGCCAGAATAACCTCTCCTGCAACTCTTAGCATCAACTCGACAACAGTTGCTGATAGAGATGGTGATACACTCATAGATACCGCAGAAGTTGAATTTAACGTACTTTCAAATGCATTTTTCGAAGATCTTGACATAGAGATTCAAGTTAAAAATTCCTCAGGTGTAATCTTAGATAGCATGGATACTCGCATTCAAGCAGGTGGAGGTGTGAATGTTCCGACAAAGTTCTATTACACTGCAAAGAGCAGTGAAATTCATACTTTCCACCTTACAATGAAAGACATGCTAGGGGATGTAATAGATACCGCTCAAACTGGTGCTCAATTCCTAGACAACATGCAACCTTCCTCAAATGCAAGTCTCTCGCCTGTGGAAATACAAACATGGGACAATGTTCAATTTAATGGCAATGGATTCGACGCATGGGGGTTGTCTCTTGAAAACAATACACTCCCGTATCTTGACGACCCTGTGGCTTATGCTTGGGACTTTGGTGACGGAAACACATCGTCTCTAAAAAGTCCTGTAAGACCATACTTGGAGGTTGGGAATTACAACGCATCTCTAAGGGTAATGGATCAAGGAGGTACTTGGTCATCATCAGATGTAAAACAGATTAATGTCACAGACAACACACAGCCAATACCGATTATCTCTGTAAGTGGGCAGGTAATTACTAACAATGTTTCAATTCTAACCGGCCAATTTGTTCAGTTTAGCGCAGACCGAACAACCGACAATGTGCCAAACACTCACCTAATATTTACTTGGGATTGGGGTGATGGTTCTATTGAAGGGGGTAAGGGTTCTTCTAACGCATATTACAGATGGGCAGACGGTGATTCAGCAGTTACTACTTACCAGCTAAGCCTAACTGTTAGTGATGGAGTGAATTCTGCCACAAAAGTAGTAGATATCATCGTCAATAACAGAGAGCCGGGGCAAATTTTCAGCGATACACTGTCAACAGAAACCTTGACTCCGATAATTTTGCCCGACATATTTGAAGATGTGGATGGTGATCTTGTAAACTGGATTTGGGAGTTTGAAGAAGGTGTAAATTTGGATGGTGGTGTTATCGACCGTACGAAAATTTTCGTTGAAACGGTTAGTAACGAAAGAAATCCAACGGTTGCTTGGTCTTCATCTGGATTGAAAATTGTAAATCTAACTGTCACAGACAACGATGGAGCCACTGTAAGTACTCAGGTTAGAGTTAACGTTCTCAATCAACTACCCATTGCTCAATTTAATGTTAGAGATTCAAGCTCAGCAGGTAACCCTCTTATCGACTTTAGAGTCACAGACGGGCAGGTTGATGTTGCTTACACATTTAATGGCAGAGACAGTTATGACCCAGATGGGATGGTTGGTGATTCAACAGATTTGTCATTCCGATGGGTTTTTTCGGATGGTAGTGAATATAACAATTCCTTAGTAGTCCATAACTTTACATTGCCTGGAGATCATACTGTCCAATTAACTGTTACTGATGAAGATGGTGTAGAAGGCGAGCCCAGAACCCTATCCATTCGCATCAAAAACCCTAAGCCTATTATCGATGTAAAAATCGTAGATGTCATTTATCAAGGAGAGTTTGTCTTTGACAACACACCTCTTTCACTTGGAGCAACTTTCGATTACAGTCATACTTTTGATGATAATGGAAATATATACACTAACCCAAATCAGATACTTTTCTTTGACTCATATGGCACAAGGGATGGAGATAGAATATTCCTTGGAAGGTTCGTTCCACTTGAATCTAACAATTCAAACTGGAATGGAATTGTAGAATATACATGGGATTTTGGTGATGCTACACCGATTTCTCATGAACCCTCTCCGTGGCATTCATACGACCTTCCCGGGACTTACAAAGTAACACTAACTGTAAGAGATGCCTACCTTACAGGAGATGTTACAAGACAGACCTTTAGTGTGATTGTAAACGAGCCTCCAACAGTAGATGAATTTGTTTTCAAAGATGAAATCTACGTTGGGGAGTCAATACAGATAAGCGCAAATATAACAGATACAGAAACAACTGGAGAATACACCTACTATCGTGATGATAAAATCAACGATGGCTCGCACACAGACCGTAATACAACCATCGAGAGTTATTTCAACGTTAGTTGGGAACTTGATCTTGAAACTGACGGAATAGATGACGGCAACATTACAGATGATGATTGGATAGAGAACAACAAAGCAGAGATTTTGCATAGCTGGGACACACCAGGAGTCAAGACGTTCAAGATTCGTGTTTGTGATTCTATGGGTGTATGCATAACCAAAGTCGGCGAGCTGACCATATTAGCAAAAAAGGATGCTGAGCCTAGTCTCTCTGATTTCTCTGTCCAGGATTGGAAGGAATGGGTAATTGATGCAAGCGGAGAATCTATCGTATTTCTAATTTTGATTGTCGCAGTGTTAATTCTTGGGTGGGCCGTAATGCGTAGTCCTACAGACGTTGAGGAAGAAGCGGAGCAAGCTGCAGCTGTCTACGAAGTTGATGAAGTGCAGTCATATGGTGGAATATTGGGCATGGACCACCATTCACCGCCTCCCGCTCCCGGAATACTTTCGAAGGATGAGCGTAGAAGTGATTCATCTGGTTATGTTAGACCACTGAGAAGGAGAAGATAGGGTAAAACCGATTAACCCTCATCATTAGTCATGGTAATGAGAAGTGATTTGCGTGTCGCCTAGGGTGTCGTTTTTCCTACTTGCTATTTTCATTCTCTCTATGCATGCTCCGACCGATTACAGCCCAGTTTCTAATGCTCAAGCGAATTCAAATTGTGACAATGGCGAGTTCAAACCAACCGAATGGAATGAATCCGTAGAAAGATTAGCAAAAATCCCAACTGTTTTCGACATGGATAATGATTATTCAGACGATGATAGAGGAAGAAGAGGGGATAGGGACAGAGATGACGATGATGAAAGAATTGTGACTACTGATTATGATGGACCTGAGGAGACATGGATGACTTGGGAGCCAGGAAACGATCTTAATTTACTGAGAAATGACTTCAGCACTCAATTGGATATAGGGAATGATGCTGTTGGAACCTTAAGGGTGAATTTAGATTATGAAAGAAGAACAACGGTATGTGTCACAATCGATTCATTAAACCAAACAATCAAACCAAGTGCTGATGTTTACCTCATGACCGACACACAGTATGACAGATACACTGCAGCATACGATGTCGCCCATGGAGCGTGGAGCTGGGACAATGACGATGACGACCCAACAAATGAGGTATCCCCCGAATGGAGAAGTTTCACGGTTGTTGGATGGCATTCCTTTAGAGACGTTCACCAATATGAAGAAATTACAGAGGTATCCTTCTCTGTTTCACTAGACGGGCCAGAGGTAAGTAGTGGTCTATTCGGAGAAAGCAGTGTGCAATATTTCAACATAGTTATTGATAACACAAACAACTCACATACGAATGATGCTGTTCCTGAAACCGAGATAAGAGCCTTTGTACAAGTAGTGACAGAAGAACGCGGCACTGTGCTACCGAACTGGACAGTATCGGTTGTTTGTTGTGGGGTAATGATCGCCACTGTGTTTATCCCAGTTGTGATGAATAAACGATATATGAATTCAGGATTAACGATGGTAACATTGGAACAACAAAACAAAAGTGCTATGGTCCCTACACTTGAAAAAAAATAAAGAATTAGTATTCAAGAAGTGCCCACGCATCTCTCAGGTCTCTTACGTTTATGAGTCCCTTGTCTGAAATTTTAAATTCATTCTTCATTGTCGCATATACCAAGCTTTGGTCCAGCATTGGTGCATGTAATCTAGGCCAGTCTCCTCCTCCGTTTACTGCCATCAGACTATGCTTCAGGCCTTCTCCCTTGAGCGACATTGCTGCCTCTATAATTTGAAGAGCATCAGAATGGTTTTGTGCGGTTCCGGAAAATTTGACAATGTCTCCGTATTCCTGATTATCTCTGACGATTGATGCAATGTTATCTGCATCAGGGACTCCATTAATATCATGTTTTGATGCAATTATTTTGCAGCCTATTTCTCTAGCGTAATTAAACAATTTTTCCCTGTTAGATTTTTCAATTGACAACTCTAAGTCGACATATGAAACTTCAGACTCGATAGCTTTTTTCAGTATAGTTATCCTCTCTTCTTCTGAACCTGGAAAAAAACCACCCTCTGAAACCGGTCTTACAGTAAATATAACAGGAAGAGGCAAACCTTCCTTGAGAGAGGATATCGATGAATCAACGTCTACAAAAGACATATCTTCTGTGTCCCAGTCAAT
>CETL01039161.1_pt1 | contig 18184 bp, 18 predicted proteins | sample 356371 | NCBI WGS metagenome assembly CETL01 (sample SAMEA2622518, study PRJEB7988) | marine metagenome | biome: marine biome (ENVO:00000447); feature: surface water layer (ENVO:00002042); material: "saline water (ENVO:00002010), including plankton (ENVO:xxxxxxxx)" | depth 5 m | reverse complement strand
GATTTACTAGTTAAAGAAAAGAATATTCTAAAAAACGCTAATATAGAAAAAAAATGTCTGCTTAATGAGAATTATATGAACAATAAACTCATATTCGATACTTTTTTAATTGATTAGCAATTTTATGAAGGAGAAACCATTGAAAAAATACCTTTTTATATTGATTACTTTTTTCTCATGTTTTGCTTATTCGCAAAATTATGATTTTTCTAAATATACAAATCTCTTATCAAAAGAAATAAACAAGGGAAATTATCCTGGATTCGTGACATTGATTTATAAAGATAATGAGCTTATCTTTTCGGACACAAGAGGTTATAAGGATTTAGAAAGCCAAGAACCTTTAAGAGAGAATTCATTATTCAGGATTTATTCCATGAGCAAGCCTATTACTGGAGCCGCTTTAATGATTCTAATTGAGCAAGGAAAGGCTCGATTGACTGATCCAGTAGAGAAATTTATTCCGGAATTCAAGAGTACTAAAGTTTTGAATAAGAAAGGCGGTCTCGATGATCTGCAACGACCTATAACTTTGTTAGATTTAGCTACTCATTCTTCTGGATTAACCTATTCCTTTGTTGACAGAGGAAAAGTAAAAAAAATTTATGATGAAGAAAATATTTATCCATATTATTTTTTAGATAATGTTTCTCTTGTTAGGCCAGCAACAAAAAGTTATCCAGATGTATGTACGTTTTCAGAAAAAGTTGCCTCTTTACCTTTAGTCCATCAGCCAGGCATGAGATGGACATATTCCATTGGTATGGATATTTTAGGATGTGTAATAGAAAGGGCTTCAGGGATGAGCTTTAGTGAATTTTTAAAGAAGAATCTATTTGATCCCTTAGAAATGGATGATACTTTTTTTCAAGTACCTACAAATAAAAAATCAAGAATGACTGATTTATATGCTCATAAAAAAGGATTTAAAGAATTTGGAATAGATATACCAAAGAACATTAAAGCCTATAAAAATAAATTATTCTTACTCGACCCTAAGGAGGATAGTTTTTTCTTTCAAGCAGCTTCTATAGAAGATGGAGGGTCTGGATTAGTTTCAACAGCGGCCGATTATATGAAGTTTGGAAAAATGCTATTAAATAAGGGAACTTATGATGGAGTTCAAGTTATGAAAGAAGAAACAGTTGCTTTAATGACTAAAAACCATGCCGAAAACAAGGCAAAACCTTTTTCTTTTCCTGCTTTTGGAATGGGCGTTACTGTTGGAGTTGCTCTTGATGCTAAAAAGTTAAGAATGAAGAGAGGTAATGATTCTTTTTTTTGGGGCGGCGCTGCTAGAACTCTTTTTTGGGTAGATCCAAAAAATAACTTAGTTTTTGTCCACATGTCTCAAGTTCTTGGTAGTCCTAGGCTACAGAATAAAATAGAAACGTCAGTTTATAAGGCTCTTGGGTTTTAAGAAAACATTTATAGAAGAAAAAAATATTAGAAAAAAAATATTAGATTTTCTATCAAGAAGAGAACATTCCTACAAGGAATTAATAATAAAATTAAAGGATAGGGTTGATTCAAGAGATAAATTAATAGACGAATTAGATAGAGTTAGAAAGGAGGGGCTTCAATCAGATGAGCGCTTCTCAGAATCATATATAAGAGCAAGGTCAATTAAAGGCTTTGGTCCAAACAAAATTAGTAATGAACTTTTATACAAAGGAGTTGATGAGAACTTAGTATTTTCTCTGTTAGAAAATAATGAAATTAATTGGACACAATGTTTAAAAAAAGCATATATTAAAAAAACTAAGAGTATTAATATTTCTTCAACTGATGATAAAGAAAAACTCAGAAGCTTTTTACATAAACGAGGCTTTGATTATGATGAAATTGACAAAGTTATAAATAAATGAGTTACCTAGTTCTAGCTAGAAAATGGCGCCCAAAAAAATTTAGTGATGTGCTCGCTCAAGATCATGCTGTGTCTGCTCTTCAAAATTCTTTAAAAGGAAAAAAGCTTCATCAAGCATATCTTTTTACAGGAACCAGAGGCGTAGGGAAAACAAGTATCGCTAGGATTCTTACAAAGGCATTGAATTGTGAAAGCGACTCCGATCTGACAGAACCTTGCAATGAATGCGATTCTTGTATTTCAATAAACGAAGGATCTTCACTAGACTTCCTTGAGGTAGATGCAGCTTCTAAAACAGGAATTGATGAAACAAAAGATTTATTAGAATCAATTTCATACTTGCCTTCAACATCTAAATATAAAATTTATTTAATAGATGAGGTTCATCAGTTATCTAAACATAGCTTTAATGCTCTTTTGAAAAGCCTGGAAGAACCACCTCCACATGTAATTTTTATGTTTGCAACTACTGAAGTAGAAAAAATACCAGCAACTATCATTTCACGATGTTTGCAGCTAAATTTAAGCGCCGTATCAATAGATAATATTATTAAACAACTAAATAATATTTTTAAGAAAGAGAAAATAAAATTTGATGATGAGTCTCTTAATATTATTGCTGAAGCTGCTGAAGGAAGTGTTAGAGATGCTTTGACAATATCTGAAAAAGCTATTTCTTACTGTGATGGAAAATTAGAAGGAGCCAAGGTTAGAGAAATTCTCGGCTTACCGGAAAATAAGTTAATTCTTGAGTTATTAAAAGCTATTTTAGACGAAGATACTCATAAATCTCTTCAGCTCATAGAAGAAAATGGGAAATATGCAAATCATGAAAAAGTTTTGATATCTCTTTTAGATTTAATTCAGCGTATTTCCATTGCTCAGTTTAATAAAGATTCATCTGAAGACATTTTAGAGAGTTTTACAGATACAGAGCCTGCAAAACTTCAATATCTTTATCATCTCGGTCTTACAAATCTCGAATTCTTTAAGTTAGGTGTAGATAATTATTCTATTTTAACTATGACTTTACTCAAAATGATTGCTTTTTCAGAGACTAATCAAAAAAAAAATTTAATTGAAAATACAAGTAAAAATTACAGTCAAATAAATTGGCCGGAGTTATTTTATGAGCTAAATCTAGAAGGGTTTGCCAATCAAATTCTTTCTAAATCAAGTGTCTCTATCAGTGACAAAAACATAAATATATCTATTCCTGAAGAAAATCTCATCAACTTAAATGAAAAACAAAAAGAAGATATCGAAAAGGCTTTTTCAATAAGATTAAACAAAAAATATGAATTTACTTACGATGCAAAAGTTTCAAATTCAAATACCCCATTTTATGCAGAGGAAAGAAAACAACGCAATCTAAAAGCAAAAGCTAAAGATAAAATAGAAAATGATACTGCATTTAAAACAATAGTTAAGGGGCTAGACGTAGAAATCGTAGACTTCAACAAAAGGAAATGAAACTTAGCACCAATATCTTGAAATTAATAGAAGCTTTACAAGTATTGCCAGGAATTGGACCAAAGTCAGCAAAAAGAATGGCGCTTTTTTTACTTACTTCTGATACAAAAAAAGCACTTAATATTTCAGATGCTCTAAAAACTTCAATTTCAACCATTCAACAGTGTGAGAAATGCTATGTTTTAAATGAAAATAAAATTTGTGATATTTGTTCTTCTGCAGAAAGAGATAATAAAATTATGTGTGTCGTTGAAACAACTTCAGATTTATACTCAATAGAAGAGACGGGGGAGTATAAAGGAAAATATTTTGTCTTAAATGGTTTGCTCTCCCCTATAGATAATATAGGAACGGAAGAGTTAAAAATAAAAAAACTTCTGTTATTGATTAAAGATAGAAATGTAAGCGAAGTTATCTTGGCTTTAAATACTACCTTAGAAGGTGAAGCCACTTCTTATTATATTCTTGATAAACTTAAAGAGGACAATTTAAAAATAACAAGAATTGCACAAGGAGTTCCTGCAGGAGGAGACTTAAATTATGTTGATAATGCTACTCTACGAAGGGCTCTATCATACAGAACTGAAATAAAATAAAAGTAAGGATATGTCTATTAAATCTGATAATTGGATAAAGAAAATGGTAGAAGAAAAAAATATGATTTCTCCATTTTCTGAAGAACAAGTAAGATTTTCTAAAGAAAACAATGAAAAGCTTATTTCTTATGGACTGTCTAGTTACGGTTATGACGTAAGATGTGCAGAAAATTTTAAAGTTTTCACGAATATACATTCTGCTACTGTAGATCCTAAAAATTTTGATAATTCTAGCTTTATAGACATCAAAGGCTCTGAATGTGTAATACCTCCTAATTCTTTTGCTCTTGCAAGCACGATAGAGTATTTCAAAATTCCTAGAAATGTATTGACAGTCTGTCTAGGCAAATCAACATATGCAAGGTGTGGAATTATCGTTAACGTGACTCCTTTAGAACCAGAATGGGAAGGGCATGTCACACTTGAGTTCTCAAATACCACAAGCCTTCCTGCAAAGATTTACGCTAACGAAGGAGTCGCTCAAATGTTATTCTTTGAATCAGATGAAGAGTGTAAAATTAGTTATAAGGATCGTGGAGGTAAATATCAGGGCCAAACAGGAGTAACTCTCCCAAAGGCTTAGCTTTTAGAATCTAATATCCAATTTATCTTAAATCCTGGCCCACTCTGGATTACTTTTACTGTTTTTAGATTAATATTTTTGTCGAGCCAGATTTCAAAAAGCCTAGTATCATCTCGCTTTTCTCTTAATCGAATAATAGTTTCGGAAAGTGAGCTTGATGAATGATTTTTAGGTTGAATAAATTCCTTTGATTTTAATTTCCCCTTATCAAAATAATCATATTTTAGTTTATTACTTTCTTTGCTAGAAATATCAATCTTCATTTGTAACTGCATAGTAAGATTATCGTAAAAATTTTTTATTCCTTTAACTTTTCCTCTATTTCTATTGAAATTATATTCTATGACATTATTAACTCTGTCTAATTTGTATGATTGATTATCCTTTCTCAATCCTCCTAATATCGACATATATCTAAAGCCTTCAATTAAAATTATTTCTCCCTCAGAATATTCAAAATATGTTTCCTGCTCTAATTGAAATAAAGAATGTTTCGCATTGGATCTAATAACCCATTTATTTCCTTCTAAATTTTCTAGGGTCTCTAGAACAACACCATTTTTTGTCTTATATAAATTTGAATAGGAAGAAAGTTCAAATGCCAATAGATTTTGGTTGAAAACAACAATTACAGCACTAATTAAAATATTTTTTACCATTTTTAATAACTATTTTGTTGTGGAATACCTTATTATTTTTTAAATGAATTTTACCTTTTTGAATATCTCTTATGATGGCAGGGTAAAGATAATGCTCTAGCTTATGAATTTTTGTTTCAATGCTCTCTTCTGTATCAGTTTTCTCAACCTCGCAAGACATGAAACCAATTATTTGACCGCTATCTAAACCTTCATCTACCAAGTGTACCGTCACTCCATGTTCTTTATCTTTATTCTCGATAACTTTTCGATGTGTGTCTAAGCCTGGATATTTTGGCAATAACGAAGGATGAATGTTAATAATTTTATTTTTAAAAGCATTAATAAATTTTGAACTCAAAATTCTCATAAAACCAGCTAATACAATTAGATCGACATTATATTTATCTATTTTTTCTATAATTTTTTGATCAAAATCTTCACGTTCATTAAAATTTTTATGATCAATAAGAATATTTGTTATTCCGTATTTTTGAGCTCTTTGAAGTCCGTATGCGTCTGAATTATTTGAGATGACTAATTTTATAGAGGCATCAAGTTTTCCACTTTCAATTTCATCTATAATAGCTTGCAAATTTGATCCATTTCCTGAAATCAAGATAGCTAATGATATTTCACTCATTTAGTTAAAGATTACTTTTTTGCTTGTATTCGTTTTTTTTACTTTTCCAATTAACTTAAACTGGATTTTATTTGCTAAAAGAATTTTGCTTATCTTTTTAAAGTCCTTCACTTGCGCAGATAAAATCATTCCATATCCACAATTGAATGTAGAAAGCATTTCTTTAATACTTAAATTCGATTTTTCTTGAATCAATGAGTACAGCTTCTTATTGAATTTATACTCAAAAGGAGAATTTAGTATTGCTGTATGGTTTTCTGGAATGATCCTCTCTAAGTTTCCTGTAAGACCTCCTCCAGTTATATGAGAAATTGCTGACAAGTTCACTTTATTTGTCAAAGAAAGAATTTCTTTAACATATATCTTAGTTGGCTTGAGCAGAACATGGCCTAGGGTAGTTTGACTGAATTTTTGTTTGAGTGATATTTTTTTAGTATCTAATAACTTTCTTATTAGAGAGTAACCATTTGAATGAAGACCCGAAGACTTCATCCCAATTAAAATATCATTATTTTTTGATAAATTAGAGTGCTTAGATTTTTCAGTCACACCAACACAGAATCCTGCCAGATCATAAGTATTTTTTGGAAAAGCATTAGGATGCTCAGCTGTTTCTCCTCCTATCAAAGAACAGTTAGCCAGTTCACATCCTTTTGCAATTCCTCTAATAATTTGTTTTGAAGTTTGCAGATTAATTTTTTCTGTAACAAGATAATCAAGAAAAAAAAGTGGCTCAGCTTTTAGAGTTATCAAATCATTCACGCACATAGCAACTAAATCAATTCCAATAGAATCATGAACATTCATTTTTTTTGCTATCTCAATCTTAGTGCCTACTCCATCTGTGCAAGCAACAAGAATTGGATTTTTATATTTCTTAGGTAAAAGGGATGCGCCTGCAAAACCGCCAATATCTTCAATTATTTCACTTCTTTTTGTTTTTTTTGCAAGAGGCTTTATAAGATCCACAAGAGCCTCTCCTCGTGAGATACTGACTCCTGATGATTTGTAAGATATTCTCTTTTTTTTTGACAACAATTATGTGAAGTATTTTAAGTTAACCTATACATATTATAATCGATTTTATATGAAAAGATTTTTAAAGATTTTATGGTTAACAATCTTAACTTTTTCTATTTTTGCATTTTCTTTAATTATAAAAACAAATGATGAAAAAATAATTCTAGAAAGTTCCGGAATAGAAATTGAATTACTTTTAAGAGAGGCAGTTGATATTTCGATTCTTAAAATCCTAGGAAGCAAAAGAGATTTTGAGGTAAATAAGAGAACTATCAGAGATATCCCTTTTGAAAAATTTATAAAAGAGTATGTTTTCCTAGAAGAAAAAGATATGGAGCTCTTACAAGTAAGTGTAGATATTATAAGTCTAAGAAAGTATCTGCTAGGTTTAGATCTCGGAATTTCTATTGATGCAAACCAAACAATTTCTATTTGGATATTTTGTCGAGAAGATTATTCCTCAATTGAAGCTTCTAAGGCTCTTGAACAAAAATGTAATAATTTTAGAAGAGATCTTTTAAAAATCTCTTCAGATAGAGGCGTAAAAACAATCTTTCCAATTTTTGACACCAGAGATATTAGTTTATTAAAGATAGAAGAGGGCGAAACAATAAACGATCTTGTATTTTTTAATGATAGATATCTTTCTGACGGTTGGATTTTTTGTGAAATCAGCTCGTTATCTGATTGGTGCTATCTACCTTTCAATGAACAAGATAATTTTTCAAAAGTTGATTTCTCTTCAAGATACAAACCTAATATAGGTTTAAATATACTGATAGATAACCTCTTAGGTAGCAAAAGATTGAACCCCAACAGTGAATACCAGATTTTATTTTCTTTGATTGTTAATGGTTTAGAAACCTATGAAGTTCATCGTAATGTATTTGATTTTTTAAAAGAATCAATTTTGATTAAAAATTTAAAATTGGAACTACTAAGAAATGAACAAGCAAAATATAGTCTTGCTCTTCTAAGACCAATTTCAGAATTCAAAGATTTCTTGAAAAAGAGAGACTTGCTTGAATTTGTGAGTGAAGATAAAAATAGTATTTTTGTTACTATAAAGAAATAAAAATGTCTGCTATTCCAAATTTATTAACGGTTTTTAGATTTTTTTTAGTTTACCCCATTGTTATTAGTATTTTAGAAGCAAACTATAGTGCCTCTCTTTTATTTTTCTTTTTAGCGGGAACTTCAGATTTTTTAGATGGATATCTTGCCAGAAGATTTTCATGGGAAAGTAGATTTGGAAAAATTTTTGACCCTATTTCGGATAAAGTTCTTGTAATGGCTACACTTATAGCGCTCTCCTTAGTGGGAGAAATCCAAATTTATCTTACTATCCTTCTCTTGAGTAGAGATTTATTTATCATTGTAGGAGTTATATTATCTATCTTGCTGCTAGATAATTATGAATTAAAGCCATATTTATCAGGAAAGATAAACACATTTGCTTTGATTTCTTACCTTGGGTTAGTCATTTTAGATTCAACTTTTATGTTTGTTCCAGATATTTTACTTTGGACAGTAATCTCAATACTTTTAGTTTCTTCTATTTATAGTGTAATAGAGTATTTGATCTATCCAGGAAAAAACGTAATAAAGCAGATATTTTTTTGATGGAATATCAAAGAGCGCTAAATATAAGCCTTCCTAAAGAGAGAAGTTTAGAAAATATATCTAAGCTAAAATTTTTTGAAAAAATATCATTTATTTTAGATGACTTTATTTCAGGAAAAGAAAATTTCTTTTTGATTTGTAGTAGAGAATTTTTGACGAGATCATATTTCATAAAAGCTGCTTTTAACTCTTATCAAAATAATTCAGTCTATTTAAATCTAAACTCTTTTAACTTTAAGAAAGATCCTTTAAAGCTTGATAAAAAATTATTATTCGTAGATGGCTTATCCAAGGAAATATTATCGGATGATTTGGAGTTATTTTTATTTAACTTATTTAATAATTGCGTAATAGATGATAAAAAAATGATTATCTCTTCAGTAAGCTCTATAAATGAACTTGATATTAAACTTGAGGATCTTAAATCAAGACTTAATACAATTGTGCCGAATGAACTTCCTCATTCAGCAGATGATGAAAAAAGAGAATTAATTCAATTAGAGCTTTCATTAAGAGGGCTTATTATAAAAAAAAGAGAATTAGATTATATTTTTCATCATCATTCGAGGAATTTAGATAGTTTGTTAACACTTGCAGACAAACTTGATCGCTTGTCTTTGGAAAAAAAGAAATCTATATCTATAAATTTAATAAAAGATCTTATTTAAAAAGTTGATTGTTTCGAGAAATAAACAAACACTCAATGCAGAGAAGTTTAGTATCTAATTGCTTATTTTTTTTGCTGTCAGATTTTATGAATGGCAGAGACTTAAGCCCATAAAAAGAAGAACTAATAAAGCTGTTTATAAAACTTGCTATTTCATCAACAATGCCAGGGGAGGTTGAAATTAATTCTATCTTATAGTCTTTTAAATTTGCCTTCTTAATAAGGTAGTCTATACCATTTTGATAGGAACTAATTTCGTCAATTAGTCTGTTGCGAAGAGCCTGATTGCCTGACCAAATCCTGCCTTCTGCTAAACTTTTAGTTTCATTAATTTTTAAACCTCTTTCTTTTGATACAAGATCAATAAATTTAGTATAAGAGCCTTCTACATAACTTTGCATAAATTTAGAAAGATTGTCTGATGGAGGTTCTAAAATAGATAAGTTGAGAGATGATGTTGAAATTTGATCAAATGCAATACCTATAGAGTTAAAGGCTTCTTCAAAATTTGGAATAACTGCCCAAACACCTATAGAGCCAGTTAGAGTGAATGGGCTTGCAATAATTTTATTTTGATTCATTGCAATCCAATAACCACCAGAGGCCGATATATCTGAAAAAGAAATCAAAACAGGAATTTTTTTTCCTAGGTCATTTAGCTGTTGTCTTATTACTTCTGAAGCAAAGCCACTTCCTCCAGGAGAGTTTATTCTTAAAAATAAAGCTTTTATGGAATTATCTTCACCTATATTTGTAAGAACCCTAGAAAAGTTATTACTTGATATAGAGCCTTCATTGTATTCGCCATCAATAATTTCACCAGATGCTGTTAAAACAGCAATTTTATTTAAACTAGAGTTCTCTTTGATATTTTTTGAATAGTTAATAAAAGAATCCCTCGTTGCAAGTCTTTTATTTTGATTATCATCAATTTTGCTAATATAGTCATAAAGCTCAGTTCTAGATAAAGTTTTATCTATTAGTCCTAAATCTTTAACCATTTTAGAAATATCACCTTTATATTCAATAGAGTAATCGCCAAACCTTTCCATGAAGTCTTTAAAAGGTACTTTTAAGTAAGAATTTCTATTTTTTTCAATTATTTTTATCCAGTTCGACCAAATATCATTTATAAAGATAGAATTTTGATATTTATCATTTTCCGAAAATGAATCTCTAGTGAAAGTTTCTAAAGCAGATTTATAACTACCTGCTATATATGTTGTGACGTCAATTTTTAATTTATTTAAGAGATTCTTTAAGAATATCTTTTCTATCTTAAATCCTTCTGTGAATAGAATCCCATTATCATTCAGCAGTATTTCATCTCCATATGATGCTAAAAGATATTTTTTAGAGTCATAAAAATCTGAGTAAATGATTATTCTCTTTCCATTTTCTTTTACAGTCTCAAATGCTTCTCCAATTTCTAATATTCCTGTGTAAGAAGCTGAAAAGTTTGATAAATCGATAAAGATATTTTCTATATTCTTATCACTAGAGGCAATTTGTAGAGTGGAAATTACTTCAAAAAGATTTAATTCATATGAGTCAGCATTAAAAAGAAAAACTTCATTGTTTGTGGTTTCAGATATTTGGCTTGGAAGGAAAGTTAAAGTTTTATTGAATGGTTTTTTATATTCCTGAAAAGGGAAAAAGAAAGAAGCTGCAATAAAAAAAATGAAGATAATAAATACTAGGTTTAAGATAAGCCTTCTTCCAATATCTATATACCTAAATATTCTTTTTAAAAATCCCATATCTAATATTATATTAGGTAGATGAACTACATAAGATTATTTTCAATTTTTTCTCTTGTGCTATTTTCTTGTTCTAAAGCTGATTTAAAAGTATTTGAAGCAAGTGATTTAATGACAGAGGAATTAAGAGGCAAATATATAGTAATAAATTATTGGGCGGATTGGTGCCCTCCATGCATAAGAGAAATTCCAGAATTAAATAAATTAAATAAGAAGTTTTCAAAGGACTTAAAAGTCCTTTTGTTTAATTATGATAATTTAGAAGGCGACGAACTAAGAGAGCAATTAAAAAGATTTAATGTAAAGGTTGACTCTCTAGAAGAAGATCCCAGGAACATATTTGGTTGGGATCTGCCAGAAAATTTACCTGTAACGTTTATTATAGGTACTGATGGAAAGCTAAAACATAGATTGGACGGCCCTCAATCTTATGAAGGATTAGTTGAACTATTAAAATTAATATAAAAATATACTGGGATCAATCTTTACTCCTTTCAAAATAATTTCGAAGTGAAGATGAGGTCCCGTTACTCTTCCAGTGGAACCTACTGTTCCAATAAAATCTCCTTTAGAAACATCTGTTCCACTTTTCACATTTATTTCTTTAAGATGAGAGTAAGTCGAAATTACTTCATCACCATGGTCAATAATGATGACATTTCCTCTGTAGAAGAAATTTCCTGTGAAGACAACTAAGCCATTCTCAGGAGAAAAAATTTTTGAACCTTCCTTAGCAGCAAAATCAATACCTAAATGAGGATTTCTAGGCTTTTCATTTATGAATCTTTTTACGCCATATTCACTAGAAATAATTCCTTCTAAAGGAATTTTAAAAGGAAGGTTAAGATATTTTCTACTTGTTTTAAGATTTGTATATTTGTATAAAATCTCTCTTTCCTTTTTTATTCGTTCTAGGTTATTTTTTGAAATGTAATTAAATTTTTGATCTTTTATTGAGATTCTAGAATCCCTAAATTCTTTTTTCTTTAATTCAATTTTTATTGAACCAATTTTTATATGATTATCAGCGTAATAACTTATAGGATAAATTAATCTTAAATTTTTCGAATCCTCACATAAGAATTTACTATTGAGATTTATATCATTAATTGAGTCTTTATTAATAGTTCGATTTACTATTCCACCAAGAATGAGACTTTCCTTGGGATACAAGCAATTTTTTAGGTTCATACTATTGTTTAAGGCGCAACTAACGAAAAAAATAAAAAATAAATAAATAAATCTAGTTTTTCTTAATCTTAGTAATTTTTGAAGAAATAGTATTTTTATGAGATCTTGTTTCAATTTCATCTCCAATATTAATTTTTACATTATCAAGCATTTGATTATTTTTGCTTGTTGTAATTGTATAACCTCTGGCAAGAACCGATAAAGGCGATAATGAATCGAGTTTTGAAACCAAATCTTTGAAAGGTATTTTTTTTCTTAGAGAATAAGATTCAAATGATTTTATGAATCTTGTTTTTAGAGCTTTGAACATCATTTCTTGATTTGAAATTTTTAATTTTGGATTTTTCTCTTCTAATTTATACAAGCTATTTGATATAGATAGCTTTCCTTTATGTAATAAATTTTTCAGCAAAGAATTAAATCTAGAATAAAGATCATCAATTCTTTGATACTTTTGTTCAATACCAACGTCGAATCTTTTGATTAAAATATATTTATTTTTAAGCTCACTTTTCTCTATTTGTATTTTATTTATCAAAGATTCACCTATTTTGAGTTTAAAATTTTGTATTGCTTTTGGGAGATTAAAATGCCCCTCGCTTATTATTTCTGCTGCTGCTGATGGAGTAGGAGCTCTTAAATCAGCAACAAGATCACTTATTGTAAAGTCTGTCTCATGACCAATTGCACTTATAATAGGGATATTCACAGAAGCTATTTTTCTTGCGAGAGATTCCGAGTTAAAGCACCAAAGATCTTCTAAAGATCCGCCACCTCTAGCTAAGAGTATCAAATCTAATTTATCTTTTGAGTGTTGATCTAGCAATGTATCAATCGCTGATATGATTTTTTTATCAGCTCCATCACCTTGCACATTTGAAGGGGATAAAGTCACTTTCATTAATGGAGATCTTCTAGAAAGAATATTTTCAATATCCTTAATGACAGCACCTGTTTGTGAAGTGACTATACCAATATGATAAGGAAATTCAGGTATTATTTTTTTAGATAACTCATTAATAATGCCTTCTTTTATCAAGTCTTTTTTAAGTTGTTCATAAGCCTTTAAAAGATCTCCAAGTCCAGAAAACTCAAGATTATCTGCTTGCAGTTGAAATCTTCCTTGAGCTTCATATAGGGATAATTTTCCTTGTATTAAAACTTCGTCTCCCTGGTCAGGTAAATTTTTTATATATCTATTTTTTGAGTTAAACATCACACAATCTACAGATGATTTTTCATCTTTAATGGTAAAGTACCAGTGACCATTTTGATGGTTTAAAAATTTTGATATTTCACCTTTAACCCAAATTGTAGAAAATTCTTTTTCCAAAAAAATTCTTGATGATTTATTTAACTCAGAAACAGATATTATTTTTGGTGAATTTCTTTGCTCTGAACTAAACATTAATGCAGTATATCGACTCTTCATTTAATTGAATATGGCAAATTTTAATAAGGAATATTTAGGTATTTTATCTACCGCAGCAGGAGCCGTTCTAATAGGTATTGCTCCTATTTTAGTTAGAGTCAGTGAAGTTAGTCCATCCATAACGGGTTTTTATCGATTTTTAATTGCTTCTTTTGTTCTATTTTTTTATGGTCTTTTTTCTGGCCTATTAAAAAAATATAATGCTAAGGACATCTTGATCTTGTCCTTGCCAGGACTTTTCTTTGGCTCAGATATTGCATTATGGCATTGGTCTATTAATGAGACATCTATTGCAAATGCCTCTCTATTCGTCAATACCGCCCCAATTTACGTTGCAGCAATCTCCTTTATTTTATTCAAGGAAAAACTTGATAATTTATTTTTCTTTGCAGGTACAGCATGCTTAGGAGGAGTTGCTTTGATTTTATTTGAGGATAATATTAATCAATCGTTCTTTGGTGATTCACTCTCTTTGTTAGCAGCCTTATTTTATTCAGGTTATTTAATTACTGTAAAACGGTACTCAAATAGATACACGACATATGAGTTTATGTTATTTTCTGCTTTATTTGGTTCTATGCCTCTATTGATAGGAGGGCTCATTGAAACAGGTACTAAAATACCGCTTACAACGAGTGGTATTTCAAATTTAATTTTTCAAGGAGTTTTTATTCAAATTGCAGGCCAAGGTTTAATAATATTTGGTTTATCAAAAATCAGAGTTCAATTTTCATCTTTAATTCTTCTTATTCAGCCTCTCACAGCTGCAATCTTAGCCATATACTTATTTAACGAGATGCTCTTAATACAGCAGATTATAGGTGCTATTATTCTTCTGATAGGGATATATTTGGCAGGAATATCTGAGAAAAAATTGAAATAAAATGACTGATTCAATAAAAATAGCTAATTGTAGCGGTTTCTACGGAGACAATCTTTCTATAGCAAAGAAGATGGTTGAAGGCGGACCAATTGATGTCCTTACTGGAGATTATTTGGCAGAGTTAACTATGACTATTCTATACAATCAAAAAATCAAGAGAGGAGAAGACCAAGGCTATGTTGGAACATTTCTTAAACAATTTAAAGATGTTGCCCAAATATGTCAGGAAAAAAATATTAAGATAGTTACAAATGCAGGCGGATTAAATCCCTCGTCTATGGCAAATGAGGTGAGTAAAATTATTGAGGAATTAAATTTAACTTTAAAAGTTTCTTACATCGACGGCGATGATTTGATGCCTAGAATGGAAGAGCTATCTAATGAGGGAGAATTACTAAAAAACCTTGATAAGGGAAATGATCTTTTTTCATATTCAAAACAACCCCTAACTGCGAATGCTTATTTGGGTGCTTGGGGCATAAAAGAAGCTTTAGACAATGGGGCAGATGTAGTTGTCTGTCCTAGGGTTACTGATGCGGCCGTAGTAATAGGACCAGCTGCATGGAAATATAATTGGTCTAGAGATGACTATGATAAATTAGCAGGCGCTTTAGCTGCTGGACACATAATTGAATGTGGGGCTCAAGCTACTGGAGGTAATTATTCTTTTTTTGAAGAAGTTCCAACTTTTAAAAATATAGGCTATCCGATAGCAGAAATTTTTGAGGATGGAAGCTTTGCTATTACGAAACATCCTAATACTGGGGGCCTAGTTTCTGTTGGAACTGTTACTGCACAATTACTTTATGAAATAGGATCGCCTGCTTATCTCAATCCCGATGTCATTTCTCATTTTGATACATTAAAGATTGAGCAAGAATCTGAAGATAGAGTTTTTGTTAGCGGCTGCAGAGGCAGTAGTCCTCCTAAAGATCATAAAGTATGTATTAATCTGGCAGGAGGTTTCAGAAATGGAACAGAATTACTTATTACCGGATTGGACATAGAAAAAAAAGCTGAATTAATAACAAATACAATATTTGATTCGGTGGGTGGAAAGGAGCAATTTGATAAAGTAGATATCCAACTTCATAGAACCGATAAAGAAAATCCAGAATCAAATGAACAAGCTCAAGCATTTCTGAGAATAGATGTAATGTCTTCAAACCCTGATCTAGTGGGAAGACTTTTTAGCGCAAAAATAATTGAGTTAGCTTTAGCAAATTTCCCAGGATGGACAGGCAGAAGCGGAGTAGTGCCAAATGGACCCTATATTGAGTATTGGCCTGCTCTTGTTGATAGCAAGCATATAAAAGAAAAAGTTCATGTTGAAGGCAAAATCATTGAAGTAATTCCAACAAGCCAACTTGACTACGAAGAGTTTTATTATCAAAAGGAACCAGTTGATGTAAAAAGTATTGAGGGAAAAGCAGATAAAGAAATATATTTTGGAGATCTTTATGGTACAAGATCTGGTGATAAAGGAGGTTGTGCAAATCTTGGAGTGTGGGCTAAAACAGAAGATTCATATGGTTTCTTATATGACTTTCTTTCTGTAGAGAAGCTTAAGAAGTTACTTCCAGATTTGAATGAGTTTGAAATAGATAGGTATGAATTACCAAATATTTTGTCCCTAAATTTTTATATTCACGGAATCTTGCAAGATGGAGTGTCTTCATCTACAAGAATGGATGGTCAGGCTAAATCTCTTGGAGAATACTTAAGAGCAAAGAAAATTTTAACCCCTAAATTATTAACGAGTAACTAAGATGAATAATAAAAATCTATCCCTAAAAGGTTTGGAATTTAAAGCAACTAAAATTATTACAAAAGATAATATATTAACAATCACCTTGAATAGACCAGAAAAGAAAAATGCACTTAATAATGTGATGATGAATGAAATCAATTATGCATTTGCCTATGCCAAACAGGAGAGAAGTATTAGGGTTGTGGTAATAGCTGCTGAAGGAGATGTTTTTTGTGCTGGTGCTGACTTAAATAGAACACAAGAAGAATCTGTTGTCCCAAAGATAGAGGGATCAGATGATATAAGCCTCTCTATTAGACATCTTTATAAGCCTGTAATTTGTAAGATACAGGGATCAGTACATGCAGGAGCACTGCTTATGGTCACTAATTGCACTCATGCAATTGCTGTAGAAAATGCAAAATTTTCAGCTCCAGAAATTTTAAGAGGAGTGTGGCCTCATATGGTTATGGCTGGGTTATTTAGAGTGATGCCAAAAAGAGCTGGTCTAGATTTTTGTATGCGTGGACAGGCAATTGATTCAAACAAAGCTCAGGAGTGGGGCTTAATAAATCAATCAGTTCCAGCAGATAAATTAGATGAGACTGTCGACAAATTAGCAAAAGAATTAGCAAATCTTGCTCCCGGAACTATGCAATTTGGTTTAGAAGCTTATGTCAATCAAGATGATATGAATTTCGATGAAGCCTTGCCTTATCTTGGAAAAAAAAGTGCTGAAACATTTTCTGGTCCAGATGCACAAGAGGGTATTGCTGCATTTTTAGAAAAAAGAGATCCTAAGTGGGATTAGTATTAATCAAGAACAAAGAGAGTTTGGCCATTCTCAACCTGATCTCCTTCTTTTACTAAAATCTTTGTTACTTTTCCGTTAGAAGGGGCAGCCACTTTATGTTCCATCTTCATTGCTTCAAGAATAAGTAGTGTTTCTCCTTTTTTTACAGCAGAACTTTTTTTGACTTTTATTTCTATAACCTTTCCTGGCATAGGCGCATTTAGTCCTCCTTTAACTTCTTCTGTCTTTGCTAATTTAAACTTAGGTAAAACTTTGAAAAGCAAATCGCCCTTGTGGGTATGAACTAAGATTAAATCTTTTTTTAAAGTTATTTCAGAACGATACCTTTCTCCAGAAAGCTCCACATCAATAAAATCACTATGCCATTCTAAAACCTTAGCTTTCTTGTTCTCTACGATGAAAAAACCCTCTCTTGTGTTTTTATATTTTATAGACAATTCTTTTTTATTTATCTCAAATTTTATTTCTTGGTTTGGGAGTTTTGCATTACTCCAGCCTGATTTCATATCTTTTAATACTGGAGACTCATTTTTATTCTTTGCTTGAATCCACATTGAGGCAATAATTGCATAGTTTTTCACCTCATCTTCGCTTAAATCTATCTCAGGGTTTAAATTAACTTTTTGAACAAAGTCTGTCGTAGTTTTACCTTCTAGAAATTCGTTAGATCTTAAAATAGAAACTAAATATTCTCTGTTTGTTTTCATTCCTCCGATATGGCTATTCTCTATGGCAAGGGCTAATTTATTTGCTGCCTCTATTCTGTCTTCCCCATAAGAAATTATTTTTGCTAGCATTGGATCAAAATCAGATGTTATTTTTGATCCCGTCTCTACCCCAACATCCCATCTAACTATTGGGTCGTCTGCCGGCTCAAAGGATATAAGTTCTCCAGTAACTGGTAAAAATTCATTACCAGGATCTTCCGCGTAAAGCCTTACTTCTATAGAAGAACCAAACCAATCTATATCAGATTGTTCATAACCCAATGGCTCACCAGAAGCAATTCTTAATTGTTCTCTAACTAAATCTATTCCTGTAGTTTCTTCAGTTACAGGATGCTCTACTTGTAATCTTGTATTAACTTCTAAGAACCAAAATTCTTTTGTTTTCTCATCTACAAGGAATTCTACTGTACCTGCTGACTCATATTTAAGTTTAGATGCTAACTTGATGGCAGCATTACCCATCTCTGACCTCATTATTTCGTCAACCATTGGAGAAGGAGACTCTTCAACAACTTT
>CETL01085238.1_pt1 | contig 18278 bp, 19 predicted proteins | sample 356371 | NCBI WGS metagenome assembly CETL01 (sample SAMEA2622518, study PRJEB7988) | marine metagenome | biome: marine biome (ENVO:00000447); feature: surface water layer (ENVO:00002042); material: "saline water (ENVO:00002010), including plankton (ENVO:xxxxxxxx)" | depth 5 m | reverse complement strand
GGAAGAACTTGCTTCCTCTATTAAAAAAAATGGAATCATACAGCCCATTGCGGTTAGAAAAAATAAATCCTCAAGCGAACCATACGAAATAGTAGCTGGTGAAAGAAGATGGTTAGCTGCTCAAAAAGCGGGCTTACATGAGGTACCAATAACAATATTAGATATTGACGATAGTGAAACCCTAGAAATAGCTATAGTTGAAAACATTCAAAGAGAAGATTTAAATATAATTGAAGAGGCAAAAGGTTATAAAAGGTTACACGATGAATTTGGGTACGATCAAGATAAAATTGCCAACTTCATGTCAAAAAGTAGAAGCCATATAAGTAATACTTTACGATTATTAAATCTTCCAAAAGATATTATAGCAATGATAGAACAAGGCGAGCTTACTGCAGGTCAAGCCCGTCCCTTGATTGGTATGCCTAATGCTTCGTCAATTGCAGAAGAAATTGTTGCAAAGAAACTATCTGCAAGATCAATAGAAAATATTAAAAAAAAAAATACGAAGTCGTTTACCATCGATCCAAATATATTTGATGCTCAGAGAGAAATTGAAAGAGTTCTGGGGTTAAAAGTGTCTATTTCAAATAAAAAGAATAATTCAGGTAAATTGGTTGTAGAATATAAAAATTTAGATCAACTCGAAATGGTTTCAAAACTCCTTAAAAATAAGTCCAAGAATTAGAGCAAATATTTGTTATAGAATTTCTTACTATTGCCAGTTGGTCAATAGATGAATTATATTTAATCTCTTTTTCAATTTTTCCCAAGTATATTATTGCTTCTAAAACTCTCTTTTTATCCCATTTTTTTAGCAATTTCATGTATGTAGGCTTATCTTTCCAAAAAATTGGTGGTCTCATTTTATTAAAAGTTAGTTCTAAGTTATTATGTACAGCATTTTGGTCTTGAATTTCTTTAATTTTAATAAGTCTTTGATTGATTGCATTTAAATACAAAAAAGTTTCTTCTTTATTAAAAACAAAATTATCAAATAAACCGTTTAATCTTGATTTATCACCGCTAAGAGCCGCATCTCTAATATTTTCAAAAAGCTCATTTCTGTCACTATTAAGAAGCGTTTCAAGTTCATCTTGTGAAAGGATTTTTTTTTCAAAATATATTTTTATTTTTTCGAGATTGCTCATAATATTTTTCCTATCTAAATTTGAGTAATTAATCACCATTGTAACGACGTCACTGTTAAGATTTTTATAATCTTTCAGCTCTGATTGAACTAATCTCCTTAAAGTTATTTCATTGTCATTATAACAAGGTATTAAAGCGATAGTTTTTTCTTTTTCAAAAAAAGACCTTAATTTTGATTTTTTTTCTAAAATATCAGCAAATAATATAATCTTAGTTTGGTTCTCATTGCGGAGTATATATTGAATATCACTTAAAATTTTATCACTGGCTTGATTAAAAATGATCACTTTATCTTTTGTAAATAAGGAAATATTTTTAGCTTCATTAATTATTATATCCTTATTTTTAGATATATCCTCGTTATAAAGTTTTACTATCTCTTTATCTTTAAATAATGAAATTATCTTTCCTTTAAAACTTTCTTTTAATCCAATATTTTCACCGTATATAAGTATAATTCGATACCTTAAAAGTATTTTAATATTCTTCTCTATTTCAAAGCTTTTTAAGATCATTTTTAGTTAAAGTAAATTCTCAATTGCTCTATTATTTCACTTGTTAAATCATCAATCAATGCATTATTTGCATCTCGCATATTATTTAATGTATTAGAATATTTTTCTTCAACATTATATGTTTGACTAGAATTAAATGTTCGAGTTAGTCCTTTACCAGAATTAAGTTCACTCACTATTACATCAGCAGTTAAAGAAACTTTATATTTCGTGGCTTTATTTTTAATATTTTTTTCTTCAATATTTGATGATTTACTTAATTCTACAGTAATTTTTATTTTATTATTACTATCTGAGTTGGAATATCTGTTAATTTTTTTTTTTATAAGAAATGCAGTCCTACTATCACCACTAACATTTATTTCTTGAATGTTAAATTTTTTTTGATTTTGCGAGTTAATTTTTTTATAAGCACATGCATTTAATAAAAAGAGGGGCATTAAAGAAAAAACTATTATTTTTTTTAAATATTTCATTCTTTGATAATAAAGTTTATAATTTTATCTTGAACAAAAATAATCTTAATTATATTAACATTTTCAATTTTACTCTTTATCTTTAAATTTGATTTACATAATTTTACAACATCTGCTTCATTCATACTTTTATTTACCTCAAATACATCCCGAGTTTTACCGTTAATTTGAACAGCCATTTTTACTTTTTCCTTTTGAATCAAACTAGTATCAATTATGGGCCATTTTTTAATTTCCTTAGCGCCTAAAAACTCTAGGCATTCATAGGCCAGATGTGGTGTAAATGGAATTAAAATTTTCATAAGTTTTATTAAATTATCATTAAAACATTTGTCGCTGACGTTTTCTTTTAAATGAGAATTGAAGAGACTATAAATTTCATAAACGTTTGCTACTACAACATTAAGATTAAAGTCCTCAATTAACTTCGTTATTTTGTTTAAATAAGAATTCATTTTTAAGTTGAATTCATTATCCAATGTATTTTTACTTTCTTTTCTGTCTTTGATAACACAGCATAAATTGTAAATTTTTTGCAAAAATTTATATGCAGCATTAACACCTTGATTTGACCATTGAATATCTTTCTCGGGAGGGCTATCAGAGAGAATAAACCATCTAACTGCATCAGCTCCATAAGAAGTAATCATCTGCTCAGGATCGATTACATTTTTTTTTGATTTGGACATAGACTCTGATGGACCTACTTTAACTATTGATTTATCTTTTATTTTAATAGCTTTTCCATTAGAGCTTTTTTCAACTTCAGTTGGATTAAGCCATTTTCCACTTTGATCCTTATAGGTTTCATGACATACCATACCTTGAGTAAAAAGACCCTTAAACGGCTCACTGTCGTTTATATTCTTGTTATTTTTCTTTAAAGCACGCATGAAAAATCTTGAGTATAGTAAGTGCAATATTGCATGTTCTATACCGCCAATATATTGATCTACAGGCATCCAGTAATTTATTTTTTTAACATCAAAAGGCTGACCTTCTTCTTTTGGTGAACAGAATCGTAAAAAATACCATGAAGAGTCTACAAAAGTATCTAAAGTATCAGTTTCTCGAATAGCCTTTTTGCCTGTACCTTTTTGTTTTGTTAGCTTCCATGTCGTATGATTTTCCAAGGGGTTACCGCTTTTTTTTAAATCAACATCATCTGGTAACTTTATTGGTAATTCACTCTTGTCAACAGGCACTGTTGTGCCGTCTTCCAAATGTATCATTGGTATTGGGCATCCCCAGTACCTTTGTCTTGATATTCCCCAGTCTTTTAATCTAAATGAAACCTTTCTCTTACCTATTTTTAATTTTGTAATTTCATTTATTATTTTATCTTTAGCATCGTTTACATTCAATCCATTAAGAAAATCTGAATTGATTATTATACCGTCACCAACATATGCCTCTGATAAATTTTTAAAATTTTTTGGTTTACTTGAATTTTCAGAAACCACCTCTGTTATTTCAAGATTGTATTTTTTTGCAAAATCTAAATCTCTTTGATCGTGAGCAGGACATCCAAAAATTGCGCCTGTTCCGTAATCCATTAGTATAAAATTTGCAACGAAAACAGGTAGAGTTTTCCCCTTTATGAAAGGATGCGAAACTTTTAATTTAGTATCAAAACCTATCTTTTCTGCATTAGCAAGAGCCTCTTCGGTAGTACCAACTTTTAAGCATTCGTCCTTAAATTTATTATATAGATTGTTACTAGAAAATTTTTTGCAAATAGGATGATCTACTGAAACAGCCAAAAAGGATGCACCAAAAATAGTATCTGGCCTAGTTGTAAAAACATTAATATCTTCTTTAGCATCTTTAACCCTGAATTTAATTTCACATCCAACTGACTTACCTATCCAGTTTTTTTGCATTGTTTTTACTTTTTCTGGCCAAGAATTTAAAGCATCCAGACCATTTAATAATTCGTCTGAAAATTTTGTAATATCAAAAAACCATTGTGATAACTTTTTGCGTTCTACGACGGCGCCAGATCTCCATCCTTTTCCATTAACAACCTGCTCATTAGCTAAAACTGTTTCTTCTATAGGATCCCAGTTAACATAGGTCTCTTTTCTTTTAACAAACCCCTTATTATAAAAATCTATAAAAATCTCTTGCTGATGCTTATAGTAAGTCTCGTCACAAGTGGAAATTTCTAAATCCCAATCAATTGATAGTCCCATCAATTTTAATTGACGCTTCATTTCAGAGATATTTTTCTCAGTCCATTTCTTTGGGTGTAAGTTATTTTCTTTAGCAGCATTTTCTGCTGGTAATCCAAAAGCGTCCCATCCCATAGGGTGCAAAACATTGTAACCATTCATAAATTTAAATCTAGCTATTACATCTCCGATTGTATAATTTCTAACATGTCCCATATGAATTTTACCTGAAGGGTAAGGGAACATCTCTAGACAGTAGAACTTTTTTGAGTTTTCTTTTGAATATAATTTTTCTTTTTTGAAAATCGATTGCCATTTTTTTTCAATCGCTTGAAAATTAAGTCTTTCCATAATCTTATTATTTTATTTTTTTTTTTGTTTTTGTAAAATAGAAGCTTTTTTAAGTATTGAAGCCACAAGCTCTTCCTGTATCCGTGACTGAAAAACTTCGACTTTACAAGATTGATTAATGGAGCATTTTTTTTTATGCACTGTCACTTTTAAACTATTTGTTTGTATAGTATTTGATAAAAACCTAATTGTTATTTTAAGTGCTTGATTCTCATTTGAGTCATCCGTATACCAATCAGAAATAATTACGCCCCCCGAATAATCAACAGTAGACAAAGGTAAAAAATCTAAAATATCTAGTGAAGCCCTCCACATAGGATTTGAGGTACTAAATTCGTAATTCGTTGATCCACGACCAATTGCTTTTCCTAAAGAAACGCCTCGTCCTTCAGCAACATTTTTTTTTGCTCTTTCAGGTCCAGATACCGGCACCTTTCTAGTGTCTACTGGTTTATAAATACCGCAGGAAAGTAAAGACGAAATTAGAAAAAAATAGACTATAATTTTGGTAAAATTTCTCATTTTTAGATCAATACAACATTTAATAGCATTGTAAGCTTAAAATCCAATGAAAATAGGGTAAATAGGGCTTTTTTGATTGTTGCATAATTATCACACCACTCAATATTATAACGGCATTTAATAAGTTTTAATACAATTATATGCATAAAAATTAGATAAATAGCCTGTTAATTATAATTAACGTTTAACAATAAGGAGAAACAATGAATAAATTAACAAAACTATTGTTCTCAGTAATTTCTTCAGTAGCTATAGCTACATCAGCTTTTGCTGGTGAGTTCACAGTTTCTGGTGGTGTTAAGGCAACTTACACTGTATTAGGAAATTCAGGAACAGCAGGTACGCACGCGATTGGTAAAGGACTTGGTATATCAAACGAGTTCTCACTAACTGCTTCAGGCGAACTTGATAATGGTATGACATGGTCATATGCACAAGACATCGACAATGCTACAGTACAAGATGATGCAAGTATAACATTTGGTACTGACTACGGTTCGTTTAAGATTTGTGTATCTGAGTGTGGTCTATCAACTAAATACTCATTCGATAACTCTGCATACGGAATAGGTTCTGATAATGGATACGGACACGGATCTACATCATCAGGAGCTTCTGCAAATACAATGCAATATGGTTCTAACATTAGTTCATACAACAACGTTCAGTACCATGCTCCAGCAGATATATTACCATTCGGAATGACTGCAAAAGTAGGTTACACACCAGGTGGTGCAGGTGGAAGTGCAAACGCTTCATCTCACTCAGTTAACGGTGATGTAAACGGAGACTTTACACAGTACGCTGTAACAATGGCACCGATTGATGGTTTAACACTATCAGGTTCATACTATGAACAAGGTGATATGGGTGGTAACGAGAAGAAACAAAAAGGTGAAGGTGGTAGTTTAGCATTTAATTACTCTGTTGGATCATTCTCACTAGGATATGGTGAAACTAAGTTTGCACCAGCTCTAGGAGTACAATCAGCAGGCGCGACTACAACGCAACACTATGAAAACGAAGGTTACTCAATTGGATTCGCAGTTAATGACAATTTGTCAATTTCTTACACTGAAGAAAATTCAGAGAAGAAAGTTAAGACAAAGTCAGTAGCTAATGCAATTACAAGAGCTAACGTTGAAATGGAAATAACTACGATGGATGTAGCATACACAATTGGTGGTGCAACAGTATCATTATCTCACTCTGAAGCGTCTAACGACTCTTACACGACAGGTGATGACACAAACGAGACAATCGCAGCGATTTCTCTAGCGTTTTAATTAGTTACACTTAAAAATTTAAAAAAGCCGGTTAAGAAATTTAGCCGGCTTTTTTTTTATAGCTGATAAACAAGCAAAAGCATTGCTTCTTACAAAATTCATTTTATTGAGGTTTTTAATATTTATTCCACCTAAGGGAATTAATTCTAAAGGAGAATTTGTGGATAATATATTAAATCTTTGTACACCTAAACAACCTTTCTTAAACTTATTTTTTGTCTCAAAAATTCTAGAATAAATTATTTTCTCGCATCCTTGTTTTATTTTTATGTCAATTTCTTGTTGATTATGTGCTGATCCTATAATTTTGTAACCAACTTTAGAGTATAAATTTAATGATAATCTTTTATTATAAGCTGATATGTATAGACCATCTGCTTTTATTTTTGATAGTAAATAAGTATTATTTGCTATGTAAAAATCTACCCCAATCTTTTTACAATCCTTCCTAAAACTAATTAATGTATCTATTTTTTCTTTTATATTTTGGTTTCTATAAATGATTATAAATTTATTTCTTTTTTTTATTAACTTTAGGTTAAATTCTCTAGTATTTTCTATAAATAAATAGTATTTTTTTTTTTGAACAAACATATGAGTATAATAAACAAATTTGATAAAATAAAAAAAGAAATAAGTGATGTTTCAGTTAATATTAAGACAGAAATAATAGCAGTAAGTAAAACTTTCTCGATGAGTCAAATTAAACCTCTAATAGATCATGGCCATAGACATTTTGGTGAAAATAAAGTTCAAGAGGCTGAAAAAAAATGGAGCGAAACAAAAAAAACTATACCGGATCTAAAATTACACATGATAGGAAGTCTGCAATCAAATAAAGCAAAAAAGGCTGTTGAATTATTCGACTATATTCACTCGTTAGATAGTGAAAAACTAGCAAAAGAGCTTTGTAAAAGGCAATTAGAAATTAGGAAAGATTTGAATTATTTTATTCAAATAAATCTTGGCTCCGAAGAACAAAAGGGAGGATTAAACATTGATGATTTAACTAGTTTTTATAATTACTGCTCTAACGATTTAAAATTATCTATTATAGGATTAATGGCAATTCCACCAAATGACAATGCAGCTGAAAAATATTTTAAACAAATATCTGAGTTAAATAAAAAAATAGGTTTGGCGCAATTGAGCATTGGTATGTCTAATGACTATTTAGATGCAATTAAATATGGCGCTTCCCATGTAAGAATAGGAAGCGCAATTTTCGGAAATAGAAATTAAGAAATTTTAATAAAAGTATTTTTTTTTATTAAAGTCAAAATTTTTAGGAGATCAGACTTTGCCACTGCAATACATCCTAATGTAGGCGAATAACTCTTTTTTGCAACGTGTATGAAAATTGCACTACCTTTATTTTTTTTTATTGGTTTTAAATTATAATCTATAACAACAATAATATCGTAGATGTTACTTGATAGATATAATCTCTCCGCATTATAATGAAAAGGTAATTTAACAAACATATTATAATGTTTTGAACGAGCATCATCGCACCATCCATAATTTTTTCTTATTGGAATACACTTTAATTTTGATTTTAGATTTTTGATTCTATCTTTTCGGAAAAAAATATATTTTAGCTTAAATTTGCCTTTTGGTGTGGATTTATCCCCTTCTTTTTTTCTAACAACAATTCCTCTTTTACCAATTGCACATTTTACCTTATACTCACCAAAATGAATAAATTTTTTTTTAAGATATAAATTCATGGTTGAAAGAAAAAATATCATTTTAGCATTGGGAAATAAAGAATTTAATAATTCTCTTATAGAACTAAAAGAATTTTTGAGTTTTAATTTAGAAATATCTGATGATATACCACACGAACAAGTTTTGGGTAAATATCAAGGTATTTTAATTCATGAAGATCTTTTCAAAAAGAGAAAAAATGATCCATTTATTAATTCAAAAATAAATAAAATCGTTTTGTATAAATCTAAATTACCAAAACAGATTGATCATATAGAACAATTGAAATTACCCGTTAAATTAAATCAAATCAATAAGGTTGTTTTGGATAATATCGTAAAAAGTGAATTTAAAATAAACTCATCACTTCAAATTAAAGATTATAAATTAGATAAAAATAAAAGGAGACTCATCAAAAATGACAAATTTATAGAACTTACAGAAAAAGAAATTGAACTGATCGAATTATTAAATGATAAAAAATATACCAAAAAAAAGGAAATTCTATCGTCGGTATGGAGGTATTCCGATGACGTAGATACGCATACAGTTGAAACTCATATCTATAGACTAAGAAAAAAAATTAAAGAAATTTTCAACGACGAGTCATTTTTGAAAAGTGAAAAAAAAGGTTACACAATTTGAAAAAAAGAAATAAATTTGCTAAAGATTTAATGACAACAAAGTATAGATCAAGAATTGTCAAAGCAAAAAAAGGTAAAGGAAGCTTTAAAAGAAAGAAGAAATATAAGTCTAACTATCAATAGTTATAACCTTGCGCCAACCTTTTGTATTATTTTAGAAGAAAGCTCTGTTCCTTTTTCTAGGCTTTCTTTTAAATCCAAATTATTTACGTAGCCATGTAAGAAACCAGCGGCGAACAAATCTCCAGCGCCTGTAAGATCTTTTATTTTTAAATTTGATTTTGCTTTACACTCTTCAACCATGTCATTTTGTATAGCAATTGCGCCTTTTTCACCTCGCGTTATCACAATTGTTTTTTTAATTTTTTTTCCAAATTCAATTACATCATTAAAATTATTTGTGTTTATCAATCCCATAATTTCTTGTTCATTTGCAAAAGTTATATTTAGTTTATTTTGCACTAGATCAAGAAAAAATTCTTTATGTCGCTCAACACAAAACAAGTCAGAAAGAGACATGGCTGACTTATTAGAATTATCTATCGCTTTATTAAATGCTTTTTGAGGATGTCCTCTATCCCATAAATATCCCTCTAAAAAAGTAATTTCACTTTGTTTAATTATATTTTCATCAATATCTGCTTCATTTATTTGACCAGCTATCCCAAGGAAAGTACACATAGTTCTCTCAGAGTCAGGTGTAATCAAAATAAGACATGATCCCGTTGGCACTTTTTCATCTTTGATATTGTTATGAAACTTCACTTTTTCATTGAATAGCCCCTCAAGATATTTCTTTCCTAATTCATCATTATTGACTTTACCAATGAAACCAACATCGTTACCTAATTGAGAGAGCCCAACTATCGAATTAGCTACAGAACCTCCAGAAATTGTTTTTTCAATCGTTAAATTTTTAATAAGTTTTTTAAATTCAATTTCATTAACTAATTTCATCGTGCTTTTAGTAAGCCCGTTTTTTTGTAAAAAAATATCATCTATTTTACAGATTACATCGACAATAGCATTTCCGATTCCTAAGATTTTCATATTACGCTTTCTTTGTGATTACTTTCCTTTTCCTATTTGGGTAACAGCTTTTGCAAATTTTGCAAGTTAAACCAAAGCAATCTCTTGCTTTACAATACTCTCTACCAAACCAGATAATCTGAAGATGTAGTTTGTTCCAATTTCTTTTTGGAAATATTGCCTTACAATCCTTTTCGGTCTGAACAACATTTTTTCCATTTGTAAGTCCCCATCTTTGAGCTAGCCGATGTATGTGAGTATCCACTGGAAAAGCAGGATAACCAAATCCTTGAGACATAACTACACTCGCAGTTTTATGACCAACTCCTGGTAGCTCTTCAAGCTCCTTATACGTGTTGGGTACTTTGCTATTATATTTTTCAACTAAGGTTTTTGATAGGTAATAAATACTCTTTGCTTTTATCCTATAGATGCCAATTTTTTTTATTAATCTCTCTATTTTTTTTCTACCTAATTTCACAAAATCTTTTGGTTTATTATACTTAGGATAAATATTTTTAGTAACATTATTTACGTTCACGTCGGTGCATTGAGCAGAGAGTAAAACAGAAACTAATAAAGTAAAAGTATTTTCATAGTTCAAAGGAATAGGAACTTTAGGATAAGTTTTGTTTAAAATATTTTGTATGACCTTTGATTTTTCTTTATTGTTCACTTGAAGTTCAATAAATCTCTCATAGAATAAAGTCCTGATTTCTTTTTCATTAACCATTTTGAAGCGGCTAATGCTCCTTCCGAATATAAGGCTCTATCAAATGACTCATGGTTTAAAGTTACGATTTCTTTACCACTTGAAAATTTTACCTCATGCATACCAACGATATTACCTTTTCTAATAGAATTAAAATTAATTTTTTTTCCATAAGGAAATTTTTTTTTATTTAAATATTTTTTTCCTATCATTTTATAAAATTTTTTATTTTTACCGTCTGCTATACCTCTTCCCAGCATCAATGCTGTCCCGGATGGATAATCTATTTTATGTTTATGATGAACCTCATAAACTTTAGAAAGAAAACTTTTGTCTAAAGATTTTGAAGCGATCTCCGTAAGATGAATTAACAGATTTACCCCAAGGCTCATATTACCAGCTTTGAGTATAGGTATTTTTTTAGCATACTTTGCTATCAAGTCTTCCTGTTTTTTAGAAAACCCGGTAGTACCAATTACTACTCTTTTTCTTAATTTTACAGCAATTTTCAAAATCTCTAAGGTACATTTAGGAACTGTAAAGTCTATTATCACATTAGTTCTTTTAAATGCATTATCACTATTTAGTTCCGGACGAATACCAGATATTTTTTTTGAAATAGATCTATTTTCTGTAAGAGAGGTTAATTTAAAATCTTTATTATTTTTTGCTGATTTAATGAGCTGCTGACCCATTCTACCTAAACAACCTGCAATAGATAAATTGATTTTTTTCATTATTAAATTAGAACAATAATTACAACAATAATAAGTACAATTATAGCCCAAATAGAGATATTTTGAACAAATTGTTTAAATTTATTATTAGTGTTTAAAAAAGACGGTAACACTAAAACTAAGACTGCTATGAGAAAAATAGCAGTCATGATTTCATTCATAGCCATATTCAATTAAGATTTTTTCCAAAATCTCTTAGCTTTGTCAAAAAAATTTTTAATAATCGGACTTGATTTTTCAGACTCAATTTTTCTAAATTCCTCTAAAAGCTCTTTTTGTTTTGAATTTAAATTAGTCGGAATTTCAGTAATAATTTTAATATATAAATCGCCAAAACCACCTCCTCTAAGAACAGGCATTCCTTTTCCTCTTAATCTTAACTGTTTTCCATGTTGAGTGCCTGAAGGAATTTTGATTTTGGCTTTCCCCCCATCTATGGATGGAACCTCTACTGCAGTTCCTAATGCAGCGTCCGTGAAAGTTATTGGTAATTCAAAATATAAATGTTCATCAGATCTTTTAAATATACTGTGATTATCTATAGAAATGAATAAATATAGATCACCAGTAGCCCCACCTTTGCTTCCTGCTTCACCTTTTCCAGAAACTCTAATCCTAGTACCATCATCAACTCCCTTTGGGATTTTTACTGAAACATTCTCCTTAGACTGAATTTTCCCATTTCCTCGACACTGCCTGCAAGGGTTACCAATGGTCTCTCCATAACCACTACATTCAGGGCAAGTTTGTTGTATTGTAAAAAATCCTTGGTTTGATCTTACTTTACCTCTACCACTGCAATAATTACATGTAACAGGTTTCGAACCTGGTTCTGAGCCTTGTCCAGTGCATCTAGAACATTTTTTGTAGGTTGTGTAATTGATTTTTTTGTTTACACCTGTGTATGCCTCTTCTAAACTTATTGAAACATCGTACCTTAAATCATTTCCTCTATTAGATGTACGTCTACTGGATCTTCTACCTCCGCCAGTAAAAATATCGTCCCCAAAAAAATCTTCAAAAATATCTGAAAAAGAAGATCCGAAATCAAAGTTACCAAATCCTTGGTTTCCTCCACCTTCAAAAGCAGCATGACCAAATTGATCGTAATTTGTTTTTCTCTTATCATCTGACAAAACATGATAAGCTTCACTAGCTTCTTTGAATTTCTCTTCTGAGGCTTTATCTCCTTTGTTTTTATCGGGGTGGTATTTTAATGCTAATTTACGATAAGACTTTTTAATCTCATCTTTTGATGCAGATTTACTTACACCTAAGATTTCATAATAATCTCTTTTAGCCACAAGAAATTGCTCCTTTTTTTATCTTAGGCGCTTTTTTCTTTATCTTCTTTTACGTCTTCAAAATCAGCGTCAACGACGTTTTCTTTATCATTATTTTTGTCTTTAGGATCTTTATCATTCTTATCTGTTTTCGTTTGATCCTTTTGTTGGCTTTTATATACGGCCTCTCCTAGTTTCATTGAAACTTGAATTAAATTCTGTGTTTTTTTCTTAATGTCTTCAATGTCAGTTCCCTTCAAAGATTCTTTCAAGTCAGCGATTCCTTGCTCTATAGATTTTTTTTCCTCAGCTGATACTTTGTCCCCATGCTCTTTCAAACTTTTTTCTGTTGAGAAAACTATGCTGTCTGCTTGATTTCTAGCATCTACAGCATCTCTTTTCTTTTTATCTGCTTCTTTATTTGCCTCTGCATCTTTAACCATTTTATTGATCTCTTCATCGGATAAGCCACCAGATGCTTGGATTTGTATCTTTTGCTCTTTTCCAGTTCCTTTATCTTTTGCAGATACACTAACAATTCCGTTTGCATCTATGTCAAAAGTTACTTCAATTTGAGGTGTTCCTCTTGGAGCTGGAGCTATACCAACTAATTCAAAATTACCTAAAAGTTTGTTGTCTGCCGCCATCTCTCTTTCTCCCTGTAACACTCTAATTGAAACAGCTGGCTGGTTGTCTTCTGCGGTAGAAAACACCTGGCTTTTTTTTGTAGGTATTGTTGTGTTTTTGTCAATAAGTTTTGTTGAAACTCCACCAAGCGTCTCAATACCTAGGGATAATGGTGTCACATCTAATAACAGTACGTCTTTAACATCTCCTTGCAACACTCCTGCTTGAATGGCCGCACCCATTGCAACAACTTCGTCTGGGTTAACACTTTTGTTTGGCTCTTTACCAAAAAAGTTTTTAACAGTTTCTATAATTTTTGGCATTCTCGTCATACCACCAACTAAAACAATTTCGTTTATCTCTGCAGCTGAAAAACCAGAGTCTTTTAATGCTGTTTTGCACGGGTTAAGAGTTCTCTCTATTAAACTTTGAACTAAAGCTTCTAATTTAGCTCTAGTAAATTTAAGGTTTAAGTGTTTAGGACCAGACTTATCGGCCGTGATAAATGGTAAATTAATTTCTGTTTGCGCAGCAGAGGACAACTCAATTTTTGCTTTTTCCGCAGCCTCCTTTAATCTTTGAAGGGCAAGTTTATCGGATTTTAAATCAATACCATTATCTTTTTTAAACTCATTCGCAAGATATTCCACAATAGTATCATCAAAATCTTCACCACCTAAAAAAGTATCTCCGTTAGTAGATTTTACTTCAAATACTCCATCACCAATCTCTAGTATTGAAATATCAAAAGTACCACCTCCTAGATCATACACAGCTATTTTTTTTCCACCTTTTTTATCTAAACCGTATGCTAATGATGCTGCAGTAGGCTCATTAATAATTCTCAACACCTCTAACCCAGCAATTTTACCAGCGTCTTTCGTAGCCTGTCTTTGTGAGTCGTTGAAGTAAGCTGGAACTGTTATGACCGCTTTAGTGACAGCTTGACCTAAATATTTTTCAGCCGTTTCCTTCATTTTTTGTAAAACAAATGCTGAGATTTGAGAAGGTGAGTATTTTTTTCCTTTACCTTCTACCCAAGCGTCACCATTTTCTGACTTAATAATTTTATATGGAACTTTTGAAATATCTTTTTGAACTGACGGCCCGTCAAATTTTCTACCTATTAATCTCTTAACCGCAAAAATTGTGTCTTCAGGATTAGTAACTGCTTGCCTTTTAGCTGGTTGACCAACTAGTTTTTCTTCCTTCTCTAAAAAAGCAACAACTGAAGGTGTGGTTCTTGCTCCTTCAGTATTTTCTAAAACCTTCGCTTGCGTACCATCCATTATAGCAACGCAAGAGTTGGTAGTCCCTAAATCTATTCCAATAACTCTGCTCATTTTGTCCTTTGTTAATTTGTTATATGGGGTCTAATTAGATTTCTACAAGTCGTGATTTCACTCTTTTTTGTCATTTTTTTCTGCTTTTTTCTTTGAAATTCCCACAAAAGATGGCCTTAATAACCTATCTCCAAACATAAATCCAGATTGGATTTCTTGTATAATCGTTCCTGGCTCAACCTTTTCATCATCAATTTCCATCATAGCTTGATGAAAGTTAGGATCAAACTTTCTATTAATACAATCAATTTTAGTAATTTTGTTTTTTTCAAAAATTGTAACTAAGTCTTTTTCAATTATTTCTATATTTTTGAAAAACTTACTAAATTCTTTACTCTTTTTTAAAACCTCGTCATTATTGATTGATTTTTTTGCTCTTTGAAGATTATCTAATAAAGTAATCATTTCTCTTGCAAAATTAAATCCTCCAAAATCGAAAGCTTCTTTTACCTCTTTCTCAAAACGTCTTCTTTGATTTTCTGAGTCTGCTAACGCTCTAAGTAGTTTTTCCTCTGCTACCTTTAATTTTTCCTCTAAGGAAGTCTCAACCTTATCTTCCTTTTCATTTTGTATAGGACTATCTTCTTTATTTTTATCCTCGTCTTTGTTAGATTTACTCATTAATTTCTATATAGTATTAAAAAAAATAATTACTAGTATTTTATGAAAAAAAATATTCAGATATTAGTCGGTACTCATAATGATGGAAAATTCAGAGAAATAAGCAAATTAATAAGTAAAAGAGTAAAAAAAATATCTCCAAAAACTTTAAAAATAAAAGCCCCTAAAGAGACAGGTAAAAGTTTTAAGTCTAATTCTGAACTTAAAGCAAATTATTTTTTTAAAAAATCAAAATTGATATCTTTATCTGATGACTCTGGTCTAGAAATTAAGGCATTAAAAAATAAACCTGGAATTTTCTCAGCTAGGTGGGCAAAACATTATGGTAGTTTTCAAAAAGCCATGAAGGAAATTTTAAAAAAATTGGGAGGGAAAAAAAATCGGAAAGCACGCTTTATATGTAGTTTGTCCATAAAATTTGATAATAAAAAAATTATTACTTGTACCGGGATAATAAATGGTAAAATTTCAGATAAGATTTTAGGTACTAAAGGCTTCGGTTATGATCCTATTTTTATACCAAATAAATCTAAAATGACTTTTGGTCAGATAAATATAACAAAAAAAATGAAAATAGATCACAGAAGTATTGCATTCAAAAAGCTCAAAAAAAAATTAAAACTTCTTAAATTTTTTATTTGACGCTTCATACATACTTAGCTTTTGTATTAATTTTCCATCAATAAAATTAAAGGTACCAATTTTACCTTTAATCTTGTCCTTAATAATAAAATCTTTGACAGACGAAATTTTATAATTTTTTTTATTCCAAATATAATAAATCAATCCCAAAGCATCGTATGCTAGTATGGTTATTTCACTAGGTTGCACACCAAAAGTTTTTACATATTTTGATTGGTACTTTTGGAAGTTATTTATATCAACCGAAGGATAGTAAAGACTCTTGATTGAATTTTCTAAAAAAATACTTTTATCGAACCATTGATTAACAGTAATGATCATAACTTCATTTTGATTTACATCAGAATATACAAGTGAAGTTAAAGCACTCTTCAAACTATCACCAAAATCAATTATTATGATTGAGTCAAAATTTACTTTACCAATGGTATATTTTTGTTCAAGCCTTTTAAGCTCTAGCTTAGAGGCAGCATCATCTTTTTTTTCTAAAATTTTTACTCTTGCCACTAAGTTTCTTTTTCTTTGCTCATAATTTGTCAATTTTTCAATTTCACCTGTTAAAACTTTTGGATCAGGATTGTACTTAAATATTTTTTTTTTACTTAGGGTTAACCCATTAATTTTTGAGTCTATGAGTTTAGTGTACTGGTTTTTCGGATAAATAATCACTGTTTTTTTTCTGTCATTCTTTTTAATAAATTCTTCGATAGATTTTAGTTGCGACTCCAGGCTTATGCCCATACTTAAAATATTACTTTGAACTTGAGGATTTATATTAGAGGGAGATATAAAAATCATATCTTTAAAAGAAGTTAATTTAGCAAAATTTAAATTATTGATTGGCCCGATAACAATTTTGATATTTTGATCTTGAAGTGAATTTACAGACTGAACTAATTTTTCAGGATCATTATATCCAGAGTCCCGAGGATAAATTTTAATGTTCCTATCTCCAATTTCATCTAATGCTAGTTGAAGTGACAACATAATTGACTGCCCCATATCCTTATATTCTCCACTAAATGGAGCTAATAAACCTATTCTTAAAGTTTTTTCATTTTCATCTGCAAAAGAGTTTAGATTGAGAGATAATAATATATAAGTGAGTAAAATAATCTTTTTTAGTGAAGATATGAATGATTTAAAAAAAGGTTTATATATTGTCTCTACGCCTATAGGAAACTTAGGCGATATAACTCTCAGGGCTATAGATACTTTAAAAAAGTCTGACATAATACTTTGTGAAGATACTAGGCATTCAATGAAACTTTTAAACAATCTTAACATAAAAAACAAATTAATCTCTTATCATAAGTTTAATGAGAAAAAATCTATAAATAGAATTATACAATATTTAAATGAGGGCAAAATTTTGTCTTTAATATCTGACGCCGGTACTCCAGTCTTATCTGATCCAGGTAAAGTTATAATTAATGAGTGCGTTAAGCGTGGACATGATATTTTTAGTGTCCCTGGCCCCTCATCAATTACAGCAGCAACAAGTTTATCTGGATATGGCGATCAATTTCTATTTTATGGATTTTTACCAAAAAATGAAAATGAGCTAATTAAATGTCTAAAAAAAATTAGTGATATTAACTTTTCCTTAGTGTTCTTTGTACCCGCGATAAAAATAAATTTTTATTTAAAGTCTTTTAAAAAGATTTTTTCTGGAAGAGACATCTTTATAGCAAGAGAAATGACAAAAAAATACGAGACTCATTATAGAGGAAGTATAGAAACAATAAAATTATTTGATAAAGTATTAAAAGGTGAACTAACAATAGTTTTGTCAAAAATTATTTCTAAAGAGTTACCAACAACCAACTTAAACAAGATTGAAAAACAAGTTACAAAATACTTAAAAAGTTATACTGTAAAAGATATTGTTGAACTTATATCTAAAAAAGAAAAAGTGTCAAAAAAAACTGTTTACAATTTGTGCCTAAAATATAAAAAATGAGAATTATTCTATCTTCGTTATTTATATTAATCTTTATATCTAATTGCTCTCCCGCGTCTCGTTTTGGTGCAGGGGTTGATATAACTTTTGATCCAAGAACTATTGGTATGCAAATCGATGATACCATAATGCAAAAAAATTTAGTTGCTAGACTTTCTTTAAACGAGAAAAGATATTTTTTAAATATTCAGGTTGAAGTTTTAGATGGACGAATATTTTTGTCGGGAAAAGTTGATAATCCTGAGGAAAAGATTAAGATTACTAAACTAGCTTGGGAGACTAAAGGTGTTAGAGAAGTTAAAAATGCCATAACGATAAAAGGAAATTCTAACTTCAAAAGCACTGCAAAAGATATTTTAATAACAAGTCAATTGAGAACAGCTTTAATAATTAATAAGAAAACAAAATCAAGAAATTACACTTTAGAAACAATTAATAAAAAAATATATATTTTTGGTATAGCGATGGATGAAAGCGAAAAAAAAGAGGTT
>CETL01113691.1_pt1 | contig 18306 bp, 15 predicted proteins | sample 356371 | NCBI WGS metagenome assembly CETL01 (sample SAMEA2622518, study PRJEB7988) | marine metagenome | biome: marine biome (ENVO:00000447); feature: surface water layer (ENVO:00002042); material: "saline water (ENVO:00002010), including plankton (ENVO:xxxxxxxx)" | depth 5 m | reverse complement strand
ATTTTATATACATAGAATGCTGAGAAGAAAAAGTATGTGAACAAAATAATTTTAGATGCGTAATAGGGATTTCCTAGCGAGATAAATTTAAGTATTTGAAGTAATGTTATACCCCCGGTTAGATAATTATAATCTCCGTAAAAACCCGATTGGTTAAAGGTGTTATTAATTGCATAGTAATCACAAAATATACTTATTGGCCAGTGAAAAGGGGTTATAACGCTATCTGATATTGGAGCAATAATGCTATCTTTTAAGTAGTACCAAAAAAATGCCGAAATAAAACCTATTAACATAATTAATATTACGGTATTAGTTTTTGATTCAGGGGTTCGATTCATATTTAGACTTTAACATTCAATTTCTGATAACAAAATTTAATACTATTTTGATTTAAAAACCCAATATTTTTGACCAAGAAAACCAATTATTACTATAACAAACAATGAAATAAAATAAGCTATTTGAATATTATTGGTTAAAACAAAAATATATTTATTTATAAATACATTTAATACAAGATTTATAAAATATAATAATATAAATTTTTTAGCTTCACCTGAAATTTTAGATTTCGACTTAAAAGTCCAATTCCTATTTATGCTGAATGAAATTATTATCCCCAACAATACACCCGATGCCTTAGCAAAATCCATTTGCACATAGGAAAGTAAAAAAGTATAAAACGAATAATCTGCTATAAATGATAAGAAGCCAGTCGCTAACCATTTATAAGTTCTGACATCTAAAAGATTTCTCTTTATAAATAAAAAAATTTGATTGACCATTTTAAAAATTGATTGATTATTATTGGTCTTATATTATCATGTTTGAATGAAAAGTGCATTAGTATTGGGAGCAGGAGGCTTTATAGGCTCACATCTAGTTAAATCTCTATCGGATGAAGGTTTTTTTGTGAGAGGAGTTGACCTTAAGTTGCCGGAGTTTTGGGAAACTTATGCGGATGATTTCATTGTTGGAGATTTAAGAGATCCTTCAATTTGTGAGAGATCATTTGATAGAAAATTTGATGAAGTTTACCAACTCGCAGCTGATATGGGTGGGGCAGGATATTTATTTACAGGAGAAAATGATGCCGATGTAATGCATAATAGCGCATTAATTAATTTAAATATATTACGAGCTGCTCACAACAGAAATTGTAAAAAAATTTTCTATAGTAGCTCTGCTTGTGTCTATCCTGAAGAAAATCAGCTTGATCCTAATAATCCAATCTGTTCAGAGGATTCAGTTTATCCCGCAAATCCTGATTCAGAATATGGTTGGGAAAAATTATTTTCTGAAAGAATGTATTTAAATTTTAATAAGAATTATTTATTTCAAAATAAAGTTGCGAGATATCATAATATATTTGGTCCTTATGGTACATGGGATGGGGGTAAAGAGAAAGCACCTGCTGCTATATGTAGGAAGATTGCTTCAGTTAAGAGCGGAGGTGAAATTGAAGTTTGGGGAAATGGAGAGCAAACTAGATCTTTTCTTTATATTGATGAATGTATTGAAGGAACAAAGAGAGTTATGAGATCAGAATCTACTTTCCCATTAAATATAGGTTCAGAGGAAATGGTTACCATAAACCAACTTGTAGAAATAATTTCTAAAATATCTGGTAAATCGATTACAATAAACCATATCGATGGCCCACTAGGTGTTAAAGGAAGAAACTCAGACAACTCTTTAATAAAGAAAACTATAGACTGGCAACCGAGATTGCCGTTAGTCAAAGGACTCGAAACCACTTATGAATGGATAGAAAATCAAGTTTTGGAGGCTAAAAATTAGTGATTCGATAAGTATAGTAATGCCAACTTTTAATGAAGTTAAAAGCCTGGAACATGTTGTTCATGCTTGGAATGAAAGCCTGAAAAATCAAAATTTAGACTATGTTTTCATTATATGTGAGGATGGTAGTACAGATGGAACTAAAGAATTAATTCTTGAAATGGAAAATAAATATCCAATAGTAAATGAAAGCGTTAATGAGAGAAGAGGCTATGGTGGGGGAGTGATAGCAGGAATAAAAAGAGCAAAATCAGACTATATTCTATGCATTGATAGTGACGGGCAATGTATGCCTGACTCATTTATAGAATTATGGAATATTCGTAATGATTTCGATATTGTAATTGGTCACAGATGTCCAAGATTAGATCCTAAAATTAGAAGAATATATTCATTTTTGTTTCTTGCTTTACATAAGTTGCTTTTTGGTAAAACTGTTTCAGATCCAAGTTGTCCTTATATAATAACAACAAACAAAATTTTTAAAGACTTAATGCCAATGCTGACATACATGAGAGAAGGTTTTTGGTGGGGATGTGTTGGTGCAGGAAAACTTAAAAAATATTCTTTTGGTGAAAAAATCATTAAGCATTATGATAGATATGATGGATCAACGGTTGTATATAAATTATCTAGAATGCCATCCATAATTATTAGAAATATTATTGGTTTAATTAAATTAAGATTTTCATGAATTTTAATAAAATACTAATTTCAAGCTTTTTAATAATATTGTTGTTGTCATTGTTTTCTGCAATTAATAATCAATATAAAAATTTAAAAAGAACTAGTGTTAATTATTCAAAAGTATTAGCCAATGAATTAGATAAAGGAAATAAAAAAAATTTTGATTCAAAAACTTATGAAATTAAGATTTATGATAATTTTACATCAGCTTTTGATGCACAAAAATTTATTGATAAAGATAATGAAGCTGAACCTAAAGTTCTAGGTTTTAAAAAAGTCTATTCTTTTCATAAAATATCAACATCTGATAAAAACAATATAAAAGTAATAAAAGTTAAATTTAATACTATTCCAATTTTATTAGATTCGTTAAAGATTAAAAATATCTTTCAGTTTTTTGTTAATACTTTTATTTTCTGTTTCTTAATATATTTTATTTCATCAAAATTTAACAGTACAAAAAATAGAAAATTAGTTTTAGAAAGTGATACCTTTTTCTATAAATTTACATATATATCTTTAGGATATGGATTTTTATATTTATTAATATCATATTTTGGATTTCACTATTATAATTTAGAACAGTTTGCAAATTATCTCATGCATCCAGGTATGAGGTTCCTTGATTGGGTTAATGACACTGGAGTAATTTCAAACAATAGCCCATATCTAAATAGCGGCGGCTCACATCTAAATTCATATCCACCTTTTGCTTATTTCCAAGTGAGCATAATAAATTACATCACTTTTGGCATAAGAGAAATAATATATATACTTTTCGCACTTATATTCTATGTTTTAATATTTTTAACTAACATAAAAGATAAATTAAAATTAAATAAAATTAATATCCTATTTGCTATTTTGCTGACATCTTATCCTTTTTTATTTACTTTGGATAGGGGCAATATAACAATCTTGGCATTTTTTTGGTTATTTTTGGCATATTGTTATAATAAGAAATCAACTTTAACTGAATGTATTTTTATTTCACTGGCTGGTGCAACAAAAATTTATCCCTCAATAATTTTATTTAAATATCTATTTCAACCTAATAAGCGAAGATATTTTTTTATTGGGACCACTATTATTTGCACCATTTCATTATTAATTATTTCAACTTACGAAGGAGAATTTTTAGGCAATATAATAAAGTATAAAGAATTGCTCTCCGAAAGATCTTCAAATGTTTATTTTGCTAGTGGTCAACCACTCTATTTTACACTCGATATATGGTCTTTTATTCAAATTATAATTTCGTCAACAATTTCTATATTTAGTTTAAATATCGAATCAATAAGATATATATTCGGTTATGAAGTTCTAAAAGTTTTTAACATAATAATTTTTTCAATGTTTCTTTATATGGCATATAAAATCGAAAAAAATGGCTATACTGACATAAAAAAAATAACCTTCTACTTAATTTCTGTAATATTTATTATGCCTTACTCTTTTGATTATCATTTAATGTATATACTTATTTCTATTTTCTTAATTATTTTAAATAATAATTTTTCTGAAAAAAGGATACTATTTTTTCTTATATTGTTAACTCTTCCAAAAAGATTTCTTATTATCCCTATCGGTCATATGGGTGTTGGAGCTGTTGAATTAGGATGTATTATTAATCCAATATTAATTTTAATATTATACTATGAAATATTTAAACATAATCATCAGGAGTCATAATGAATGACATAATAGTTATTTCAGGTGGATTTGATCCAATTCATTCAGGACATATTGATTTAATTAGAAGTTCAGCTAAGTTTGGAAAGATTGTAGTTCTTTTGAATTCAAATGAATGGCTAATTAGAAAAAAAAATAAGTTTTTCATGGATTGGGAAGAGCGTTCTTATATATTAAAAAATATAAATAATGTTATAGATGTCATTAAATTTGATGATTCTGATGACACTGCGATTGAAGGGTTAAAAAAAGTAAAGAATAAATACAAATCTAAAAATATTTTTTTTGCTAATGGTGGTGATAGAACTAAAAATAATACACCTGAAAAAGATTTTTGTAATAAAAATAATATAAATGAAATTTATGAGGTAGGTGGTGGTAAAACCAATGCTTCAAGTGATTTATTAAAGAAATGGTCAGTTGATGAAGTTAAAAGATCGTGGGGATATTGGCAAACATTCCAATTATTTAAATTTAAAAATTCAGTAAAAGAAGCCAAATTTAAAAAACTAACTATAAATTCTGGAAAAAATATTTCTTATCAGAAACATTCTTTCAGGAATGAAATATGGCTTATCACCTCTGGAAAATGTGAGGTTATTATTAATGATAATATGCAAAAGGTTAGTGAGGGTGATATAATAGAAATTAAATCTAATAATTGGCATACTGTTAAGAATACAGGCAATGAGGATTTAGAGATTTTAGAAGTTCAATACGGTAATAAGTGTGATGAAGAAGATATAGAAAGAAGATAATGCATACAGTTAATGAAGCCAAAATTAAGAAAACTTTGAAAGCCGCTATAAATGCTGGTAGCAGAATTTTATTAAAATCATATAAAAAAAATGATTTTAAAGTTGAGTTAAAGTCAGCAAAAGAATGGGTTACTGAAACAGATGTAGCAGTAGAAAAAAGTATAATTAAAGAGATATTGAAATTTTATCCGGAATCTAATTTCTTAGCCGAAGAGTCTGGCACTAATATAAAGAATAAAGAAAATATTACATGGATTATTGATCCAATTGATGGAACAAATAATTTTATTACACGTTATCCATATTTTTGTATTTCAATAGCAGGTTATTTAAATGACAATATAATAAGTGGAGCTATCTTCAATCCATTAACAAGTGAGTTTTTTTTTGCAATTAGAAATAAAGGTGCCTATTTAAATGGAAAAAGAATTTATGTGAACTCTGAGTCAAAATTGTCCAATTCTATTTTTGGTACTGGTTTTGTTATGTCAGCTCCGGGGTCCGTTACAAAAAATCTAAAAAATTTGAAAAATGTAATAAGTAATACTAAATCTTTTAGAAGAACAGGCTCTGCAGCTTTAGATCTTGCTTATACATCTTGTGGTCGTCAACAAGGTTATTGGCAGTTGTTAGCCCGTCCTTGGGATTATGCTGCGGGTGTGTTGCTAGTTGAAGAGGCAGGAGGCAAGGTTACTGATATTCAAGGAAAAAAAATAACTCTAAATTCTAAATCACTTCTGGCTACCAATAAAAAAACTCATTCAAAAATGCTTAAACTTTTGAATGACTAGCTACTTTATATATATTTAAGAAATTTATCTTTCTCTTCTTTTGTAATTTCGGGCGTCATGTTATGGATTGGGTTTGATTCCATAGAGCCTGTTTTAGTAACCCTACTAGAAATTTTGGGAAAATAGGTCTGTAATGGATCAATTGGGACTATGTATACATTAGGGCCATTTGAATTAAAACTCTTAATAAATTTTTTATTTTTTTCAAAGTTTGGAGTTAATTTGATTATATTTACACCCCATGATTTAAACAAAATTTTCCAATTTGGAATACCCAATTTAGTATTTATATCGCACCCCATATATGCTCCATTAAAATAGTTTTTCTGTGTCATTCTGATTGATGCATATCCATCATCACAAAAAATAAAAGATTTCATATTCAGCTTATTTATTGCAACTGTTCCATACTCTTGAAGGTTTTGAGTAAAGCCTCCATCACCCTCAAAATGAATTATTCTTTTATTTTGATTTGCAAAAGCTGCACCAATTGCACCTGATAGGCCATATCCCATAGAAGCCAAAGCTTTATTATTTACAATCTTTTGACCCAGTTTCTGTTCAAATGTTTGATTAAAAGTTGTAAAGGCTCCACCACTACTACATGGAATAATGACATCATTTTTTTTTGCAAGCTTTGATATTTTTGAATAAAAAACATATGGTGATATGAAACCTTTACCCGTATGATTATTGTTTTCGACTAATGGAAAATGGTTTTTGATGTCTTGGCAATATTTCATCCATTGATCGTGAGGCTTAATATTTTTTTTACATATTTCTTCTAATATATAATTAGCATCAGCATGAATTTTCATAAAAGTTTTTGGATGTTTTTTGTTTAATTCTCTTTTATCTATATCAACATGAATTATCTTTCCTTTTTTTAAAAATTCTTTCCAATTAAAACCAGTTTGTTGTAAGCCTAATCTAGTTCCAATTGCAAGCAAAGTATCACTTTGCTGTATTATTATATTTGAATATCTTTGTCCCCATGTATTTGGCCTGCCAAAATAATTATTAAATTCAGAACCTATTCTATCCGATGCATTCCAAGTTAACATAATTGGTATTTTAAGATTTTTTAGCTCTTTTTTAATTTTATTACAAGTTTCTCTGGTTACTCCAGCACCTATCAAGATAGAAGGTCTTTCAGAATTATTTAAAAGCTCTAGTATTTTGCTAGTTTTATTTTTTATTGTATTGAAAGAAGGCATTTTATTTGATCTTAAGGAATTATTTTTTTTATTATATTTAATTTCATTTATTGGATATCCTTGTACATCAAGTGGAATCTCAATAAATATAGGCCCCTTTCTATTATATTTTGGAATCTCAACCAATTTTCTAAATTTATCAAAATCTATAGGCTTATTAATCCTCACTGATAAATTAGATATGGGCTTTGCTATCTCAACACCATCAATTTCTTGAATACCTCTTTGTCTTAATTGATTTTTAGATAAATCATCAGTTTTAACTTGTCCGCCAATAACAAGCATCTCTCTGCTTTCTAAAAAAGCCCCTCCGATTGCAGTCATTATATTTGTAATTCCAGGGCCAGCAGTTACGAGCGCTAAAGCTTTTGATTTATTATTAGTTTCATTAAAATATTCTGTCGCAATTCCTGCAGCTACCTCATGAATCACTGGAATACATTTAAATTTTGTTCTGAAGCTTTCTTGAATATGCATAATGTTTCCACCTGACAAAAAGAAACAATGTGTATAACCAAGATTTTTGAGCCATATTGCGAGCTGATCGCTATATTTGTATTTAGATTTCATAATAATTTAATTTAGTATATAATAAAAAAAAACTTATGAATACCAAAGAAAAAAAGATGTTTGATATTTTGATCGAACTCAAAGAAAGATACAACGTTTTTAGTGTAAAAGCTGAGTTCGAAGCTGAAGGAACTAGAACTGATGATTTATTAAGACTCTATGATATTGTTCGAAGATCTGGACTTGGTCTAACAATTAAAATTGGTGGCTGCGAAGCAATTCGAGACCTAATTGAATGTAAGCAACTAGGAGTTGATAGAATTGTTGCTCCTATGATAGAAACTGATTATTCTTTGAAAAAATTTATTGGAGCTATTAAACATGTATACGATGAGAACGATATAAAAAACACATCATTTTATATGAATCTTGAAACAATTACTGCATATGAAAATATTAAAGACATCACAAAAGTTATAAAAGGATCTGTTGTTGGCGGATATGTTTTTGGTAGGGCAGATTTTTGTGGATCTCTTGGTCTTGGTTCAAATGATATTAATAATGATGAAGTTCTTGAATATGCAAAAAATGTTGCTCAAAGTTGTATGGATGATGACTTGGAGTTTGTAGTTGGAGGTGGTGTCTCATTTGATTCTTTAAATTTCTTTAAAGCACTATATCCAATAAGACTAACATCTTTTGAGACGAGAAAAATTTTATTTGATAAAGAAATTGTTAATCTGGATATGAGGAAGGGCATTCAATTGGCAGTTAGTTTTGAACTTTTATATTTAGAAAATAAAAGAGATTATTATCAAAATGTAGCAAGTGAAGATTTAACAAGAATCGAGATGCTTAAAAAAAGGATTAATCTTTAAATCCTTTTTCACAATAAAAACCTTCAAATCTTTTACTTTTATATTCAATCTTGCAATCTTTAATAAGTTTAATGTTATTCCAGAATTCTTCGTAATGTCTGGCCCACTTATTATCAAAAATTACGTACCCATCAAGCATTTTAAATTTAGGTGAATCATAAAGGATTTTTGCAGAGGTTTGTGGATTAATTGGAATTGCAAATAAATGAAAAGGCATGGGCATAAAATGAGGGTTTCCATCCGATCTGATAGCATTTTTACCAAAGTCCCCAAATGATAGAACTGTTATATTTTTATTTTTTGGTATTTTTTGCATATAAGAATTTAAGTCATCTGGAAAATCATTTGAAGTTACTTCATATTTCTCGATAATATTTTCATTGAAAGTAATCTTTGGTTTTAAATTTTCAACCTTTAAAACTTCACGATTTTTTAAAATTGATAACTGTGCAATTGAAATAATCAATAACATTGGAATAAGACAAATCCCAATTAATTTTTTATCTATATATGAAGTTATGATTCCAAAAATTAAGAAATATATTGGCCATAAAGCCAAAATATTATTTGGAACAGCTCTTCCAAAAAAGTAAGATAAAAGACCTAGCATAAGCAGAATATAAAAATTTAATTTAAAATCCTTTAAATTATTTATTTTATTAATTAATAAAAATATTGGTATTGCGATAACAAGCATTGGTGAAAATGGAGTTAAGCTAACTGTCATATACCCTTCCCCATATGCAAGCACACTTAAAAAATGCATTTTAAAATTAATTGAATTTAAATCATATGTAACTTTATAAATATATAAAATTAAAATTATAAATAATAAAAATGAAATTATAACTTTAAGTATATTAGTTAAAACTACGCTAAATTCTGAATTTTTAAAATTATTATAAATATTTATTAATATATAAATTACAAATGGAAAAATTACATAGCAAAAAGCCTCTATAGACCATAAGAAAGAAATTGAAAAAATAAATGATAATAAAAGTATTTCTAAATTAGAATATTTTTTAAATGGGTTAATATCAAATGTCTCATTTACAATAATTAATAAATAAACTGGAAAAAATCTTAATATTGATGATGATGGATAAGGATTTGGTCCTACTAGTGTAGGATCCGAGAGAAAAAATAAAATTGAAAAAAATACAAATAGGAATATTTTATTTATTTTTATATTACTTCTGGATACTATGAAAAAACTTAGTATGATTGTTAAAACCATTAAACCAGATTGAAAAATATGGAATGTATTCAAACCATTTTTAAAATTCAATAAACTGGGAAGTAAGATATTAAGAAAGCCATATTGTGAAGGCTGATCAAAAAGTAATCTATAACCATTCTGTTCTATTTGTGCGATAATAGGGGATACATAAAATGAAATATGAAAACCCTTTTCTGCTAAATATAAATAATCTGTTCTAAAAGCTAAAAAGCTTCCTAGAAATATAATAATAATGAAAAATAGGAAAAATAAGGCTTTTCGACTATATTTTAAATTTAATAAATAATAGTTAATTAAAACAAAAATATTGAATAAAATCAGGTCTTTTATATCAACTATGTTTTCGCTAAAAGATCTGAACTGAGAAAAGCCAAATCCAAGGAACAGCCCAATAAAAATACAATGATTTCCGTAATTTAATTTTTTTAAAAAATAAATTATTAAAGGTAGAGTGGACAATAATAATATGAATTTTCTGGTTATTTCAAATCCTGTACCTCTCCCCATATACCCATAATTGTAAAGAAAATTGTGAATCATGATGTAGGAAAATACTATGACTATTACAGGAAAAAATTTTATATTAATGTTTTCTCTGATTTTTTTATAAAAAATTATAATAAACATCACAAGAGAACCATAGAAAAAATACCAATAATCTGATGAAAATTTTGGATAAATAAAATTAAAAAAACCAAAAAATAAAATAAAGTAATACAGATATGCCACTTCGGATTTCATTGTAATAAAGTTTTGATATATTTTTTTATGATAAGTAAATTGTGTTTTTTTTACTATATAGATCAATGATGAAGCAAAAATTATAAGAAATATAAAAAACTTCATTATTTTTAAAGATAATTTTTTTAAAATAAATGAATTGTCAGAAACTATCATTAAATATTTATCATCTTTCTCATATAATCTGATTAGATTTTTTGTTATTACATAATATTTCTCTTTTCCTAGTTTTAATTTTTTTCTATTTTCTAAAGCTTCATAGAATTCAACATCATATTTTTTATAAAAGGTTTCTTTTTTTCCTATTGATATATATATATTGAACTTGTCAGTATTTGATCCATAAATTTTATTATTTTTAATAAGATATTCTTTTAGGTCATTAATTTCATTGATACTTTTCTCATGATATTTGATATCCCTTTCAATTTTAGATGAATAATACGAATTTATTTCTTCGGCAATTCTTTTACTAGAACTTTTAAAATTTTTGAAATCCGACTGAACGAGAGTTAGCATTATAATCGGTATAGCCAATAGAGTTAACACTATTTTTATTTTTTTATTCACTTCAAAATTATTTTATATAATTTCACTATATGCAAATTTTTGTATATTCTTTGAATATATTTATGCTAGATTTTGCTAAAAGAATATTAAATATTAAATTCATAAGATTCTTATTAGTCGGTTCCATTAATACAGTATTGAGTTTTTTAATTTTTAGTTTTCTTTATTATGTTGGACTTCATTACTTTGTAGCTACTACTATGAATTTAGCAATAGGGATGTTTATTAGTTTTAATACACATAAGCACATAACATTTACGTCAAAATCTAATAAATATAATATTTATGTTGGTTTTGCACTCATTTTTTACCTAATTACAAATATTTTATTATATTTGGCTGATCAATCTAACTTTAATATTTATTTAAGTTACCTCTGTATATTATTACCAATTGCTTTATTCAACTTCTTGATTTTAAGGAGATATGTATTTAATTGAAAAAAATTATATTTATAAGTAAAAATACTGAATTATTTTTTCTAATTTCAACATTTTTATTTTTTAATATTTTTATTATTTCCTGGAACTATACTTATTTACCTTTAACTGAGGGTTGGTTTCTGCTAGGAGGCAAGCTAATAGAAGAAGGGCTTCTTCCATATACAGATTTCTATGCGTATTTAACTCCCTTTTATTATTGGTATTCGTATTTCATTTTACTCTTAGGAGAAGAAACAATTTTTATTTCACGAGTCTTAGGTCAAATTAATTTAAATATCCTTTTTTTTCTTACATATAAGGTTTTGAATATAAATTTTCCAAAAGCTCAATCCTTAATAACAGCACTTTTTTCGATGATATTTTATTTATCAATAAATGCAATTCTTTCATATGATTTTATTCATATTGTTAATATTTTTGCATTATCATCTTTTTATATTATTGCTACTAAAAAAAGTCCAAGATATCTTTTTTTGGCTGGTTTTTTAGCTGCGATGTGTTTTTTGACCAAGCAAAGTAATGGAGCTGTAATATTTATCACTTTAACAATAATATTTATTTATAAATTTTGGCATTATAAAAGATTTATATTTTATCCATGTTCTGGAGCAGTACTGGCTGTTATATTAAATTTTATTCCATATTATAATTTAGAGGCTCTTCATATTATTTATGAGAATATTGTTATAAATGCTGGTAGTGCTAAAGGTGGCATTATACATTCATTAACAACTCTAATCCCACCGAGATCTGATTTCTATAGTTTTCAAAAATTATTAAAATTTATATTGAAAATTTTTATACCCTTGTTGATAATTTTTAAATTTCATAAACTTTTTACCAAAAAGATTGATAATTTTTTAACATTTGATAACGTAGAAACCACAAATTTTGGAATAAAATACCTTATTATTTTTTTAGTTTTATCATTGATGATTTTATGTTTTTTTATTTTTGATATAAAAGATTTTTTTATTACCAAATCAATTTCTAATTTCTTTCTTAATAGGGTTTATTTATGGGCAGGCTATTGTCCGATTATATTTTTACTATTTCTAAAAAATAAAAGTTTTGATAAAAGCCTTGGTATATTCCTAGCTGGTCTAACATTTGCGGCTGCTACCTCCGCAGGTCTTACATCAGTTTCAATTTTTTTACATGTTGCTTTTTTAATGTGTCTTCTTATTTCTTTTAAATCATTATTCAGTATTGGCTGTATTATTGCATTGACAGTAATGTTTTCATATTCAAGCATTTATATTTTAGAAAAAAAACATAAAACTTACCATTGGTGGGGTATAAACTCTTATAAGGGTAGCTTTGAATCTAAATCAATTCCCTTTATTTCAAAGATAAAAAATGATGGACTGAGTAACCATTTAAATATCATCAATTCAAAGCTTTCTAATTGTAAGAATAGGCCCTCAAATCTAATTGCTTTTCCACACGGAGCTATTATAAATTTATCTACAAATATTAATCCTCCAACTCCAACAATCTCATACTGGTTTGATTTTTTATCAAATAAGGATGCTAATGACGAATTAGTAAAATTAAAACAGAAAAGTCTTGATGTAGTAGTAATAATTAGTATTCAAGAGCTTGCATGGAAAACTCATGAGAGTTTATTCAGACCTGAAGATAAATACTTAACGCAACGCGAAATAAATAAATACCTGTTGAATATAGTTAATACTGATAATTATCAAAATATATACAGTTTTTACCAAGATAAAACTAAAGTTGAAATTTTTACTATAAAAAAACTATTATGTAATTAGTCTATTTTTTCGTATACGCTTATTAGTTTTCCACGTTCAACCAGTTTGTAATTCCCATTATTTTTTAATTCTTTGAATAGTTTTCTTGCTTGATTAATAGCATTGATTTTAATTCTGAAATCGACAGCATGTTCATATATTTCATAATATGTATTACTTTTTATATCATCAATATAGTTGTCAACAAAAATAATTTTTTTGTCCTTAAAAGAATTATATGCATTGTTCTTTATATCTTCATTTACCATATTGAGTATCAATTGATCATATTTTGCATTTGCTTTATTACATAAAAAGGGCAGAAAGCTATCATGAATGGAGATGAGATGAATCATTTTTTTATTGTTATACTTATCAATAATCCTACATGAATCTTGAATATATACCGGATTGATTGTTGTACTCATATTTATTTTATTATCTATTTTCAACTCATAGTTATTCAAATATCTTGTTAAAGAACCATAAAATAATTCTTTTTCAGTATAAAAATTATTTATAGCATAATAGGTAGTAAATATTGCGACAAAACTTAAAATTACTAAAGATGTAGTAAATTTTTTAAATATAATAAATCTATCTATAAAAAATAAAGTAATAAAACTAATGGGCCAAATAATAGGTGCTAGATGGTTGTAGGATGGGTTCCATACATAATAAAAAATTGATAGCATCGAATAACAAGAAATTATTTTTATAAAAATATGTGATTTAGAATCGCTTACAGACGATGATACTATGTACATTAAGATGCATAATAAAACTATGATGATACTTAGCTCCAGAAATTTAAGAGAGGGACCTAAAAAAATGAAATTGAAAGTAGAAAAATAATTATCATCATTGAAATTATTAAATAGAAAAATATATAAGACTAGAAACAAAAATATAAAATTTAATAAGTTTTCTTTACTTGATAGTTTAATTTTCTTATCAATAAAAATTTGAAAAATTACACTAAAAATTATAAATAAGCTCAGCTCAATAAATACAAAAGTTTGTAAAATCAAAAACAGATAAAAGTATTTTATAAAATTAGTTTTTCTTTCATAATATACTTTATATAGGAAGTAAAAAATAATTGGAATGAAAATTTGTCGTATTGGACTAACCGTAGGGGTCAAGTAAAAGTTCAAAAAATCAAGCAAGATATATGATAAAGTAAATACCAATACGAATAAAAATACTAAATATTTATTTTGATAAATTTTTAATCCCAAATACATTAAAACTAGAGGAAAAAGAATTAAAAACGAATGAATGATAGATAAATATGCATTAAATGAGATTTCATTAAAAATTTGAATTGAACAAAAATAAATTATGTATGTGGTTAATATTCCATATTGATGTATGTTTCTATCAATTCCAATGTCTATATAATACGCCGGCAGCAAAAAGGTCATATGGTGGTGAAAAAAGAATCCTTCTAGAATTTTAAATCCCCCTAGTATTTGTATGATTATGTTTTCTTCAATTGTTTTATCAGGAACTAATATTCTATTTTGGGTATTAAAATCCGGTATTGCTATGCTTTCATTTATTATAATAAATTCTGATGTAATTAATGGAAGAAAAATATAAAATAAAATTCCTATTGATGACAATGATAAAGTTATTGGTATTAGATTTGATATTTTGTTCATCTTCTTCCTTTTTGAATTTTTATTATTAGATCATTTAATAATTCCTTAACTATAGTCCCATATGATTTTTTCACTTTTAATTTATCCTTAAAGATGTAAAAAACTAGAAAACCTATTAAGCAAAAAATATATAAAATAAATTCATGAATTTTATACGGGTTCATTTTCCATAGAATCCAACTATATACTCCTTTAATTTCATATGGATCTAAGAATGATTTAATTAATAAAAAAAATACAACTAAGGCTAGCAGAAAAATAAAAAATTTTGTTGTAATTCTATCCCTACCACTATAGAAAAATGGACAGTCAACCTTGTCGGGAAAAAATCTAATATAAAAAAATAAAACTATAATTAATAAAATTAAATATAAACTTGATTTTATAAAAATAGGATATGCAAGATCTATTTGACTCATTGATCCTAATATGAATGAGTATCTTCCATTTCCATAGTCAAAGATTAAAGATGTAGTAGTATATGTTTCTAAAAATGTGTTTACACCTAGTAATTTATAATAATTATGAAAAGGAAGTTCATAGTTTTTATTAAAATCATTAAATAATCCTAAAGACTCAGCTGATTGATTATTTCGCATTTCAATTTTGCTTATATTGAGATAATTTGGAATATTGCCAAATAAATTTTCACGATTCTGTAAATAGCTATTTATTACTCCAGAAGCACAAATGGGGTCAAAATTCTTTTGAGGGCACTTATTTTTAACATAACTCGAAATAGCACTAACTTCTTTTTTTAGCAATCTTTTTCTATTTGATTTTTCTTGAAGAATTTCAACGAAAATAAATAGACCAATAAAAGTAACTATAAATAAGAATAGGTATAAGATATTTATGTAATTTGTTGTTTTCAACTTAATATTATCCAAATATTAATTTATATTATTTCTATATGTCAAAATTGAATTACAAACAATTGATTACCAAAATGACAAATGAAGGATATTGTAACACAGAATTTATGCTTGAAAGTGTTGGAAAATATACTCCTTTAGACTCAGATTGGAATTATAAGGATGTTCCTCACCTTAATATAGTTCATAAAAATGTAGATAGTATTCAAGCTATTGTTGATGATAATTTTGTTGGTTCTATTAATTTTCTTAAAATTCCTTTCATAGGTATAACTATTCCATTAATATTTGTAAATTATGAGGTATCCGAAGTAGAACAAATTTATTTTTCATCTTTTGGACCTTTTATGATTCTTGTTAAAACTTCGGCTATAAAAGAGGGAGAATCTACTGTTGTTAAATCCTATTTTACTATATTGTCCAAAAAAATATTTAAATTTTTTCATGGCTTTATAAAAAAAATGGTTATGAAAAATAATGAAATTCTGATGTCAGAGGATATACCCATGAGAGATAGAAGACATGCTTTAAGAGAAAGTGGACATGATTTCTATAACCCTTATGATACATATTCGTTTAAATTTACTGAAGAAATATATAGAGCTAATGTATATAGTAATGATGAAAGTTTTGTTGATATTTCATATAAGCAAATTTTAGAATCAAGAGATGGTGATATAATAGGTAAGAGTTGTGGGATATTGTCTTTTTTCGTAAAGGTTGATGATAATATTAAATCAATTTGGCCCACAACTTGTCCTCATGAAGGTGCTAAGATGGATAAAAAATGTATTATTAAATCTAGAATATTATGTCCTTGGCATCATAGAAGAATTGATAGGATTTTAGATTTTGATACTAAAATAAGACATATCATACCCAGCATTGATTATTGTGTTGAAAAATTTGAAAACAAAATACGAATTCACTATAGAAATGATCCTGATTATTACAATAAAAGACCATATGAAATTTTTAGAAGAAATAGCTAATGGAAAATTTTAAGAAAAGAAACTGTCCACTGTGTTCAAATGAAAAGACTGAAGAAGTTATTTTTCCTGATATCAGCCCAGATAATAGTTTTGAAAAAATTGATGATTATTGGAGAGGCTTTTATAAGGATAAGCTCTTTTTCCCCTACAGTAGATGTAATTGTGGATTTTTATTTAGTAAAAAGTATCTCGAGGATAAGCATTTAAAAAAACTTTACTCTAGCATGGAGGATAATATATATTCAGGTGATGTCGAAACTGATCATATTACAAAAGATAAATATATTGATAAAATAAATAGTATTATTTTTCAAAAAAAAATTTCTTCCGTAATTGAAATAGGCGCTGACAATGGATCTATATTAAAAAAATTAAGAGAAAAGAATCCAAATATAAAAAGGTGTGTAGCCGTAGAGCCAAACAAAAAAATGCATAATATATTAAAAAATGTATCCAATAGTGTCTATAATGATATTTCTGAGGTATCCGATGATGATAAATTTGATCTGATAATATGTATCCACGTTTTAGATCATATTCCAAATATATCTGAGTATATTATTAAAATCTCAAACCTACTTAATAAAAATGGCTATGTTTTTGGGGTTGTACATGATGAATCATCTAAGTTAGCAAAAATACTTGGCAAGAGATGGCCAGCATACTGTCTACAGCATCCACATCTTTTTAATCCAAGTACGATTCAAAATTTATTTAGAAAAATTAATATGGAAAAAATATCTATTTTTAAGACAATTAACTCTTTTAAAATTGGTTATTTAATTTCTCAACTGATATTAGCTATTTTTAAAAAGAATATTAAATGCCCAGAGTTGTTTAATATTAATTTAAAACTAGGTAACATCGGATTTATATTTAAAAAATAATTTATATTATAGAATTATTTTATTTTTAATAGTTTTTAAGTGCTCTAATATATTCTTTATGGATGTTTCCATAGGGGTTAAGTTACATAATAATTTATCTTTTTTTATTCTATTGTTATTTCCAACATAATTAACCATTATTTTTCTAGAAGCCATTTTTATTTTAAGATTTTTATTTCCGTTTAGTTCTATAACTTTTTTAGCAATTTTATAAAGTTCATATCCATTTCCGGTACTCAAGTTATAGTCAAAGTTTTTTAATTTTTTATTTAATATTCCCAATGTTGTTTTTATTACATCATCAATATAGATAAAATCAAAAAAAGCGTTATTATTTATTTCTAAGTCCTTATTTAGTATGGCAAGTGCGCACATATTTGGAATAAATCTGTATTTCCAATTATCCTTTTCACCAAAAACACCAAATAATCTCAAATTGACAAATTTTTGATTTTTAATTTTTTTAATAAAGTCGCTTATTATTATTTTTGATAGCCCGTACTGATCATCAGGTATAGAATTACCTATATCAGTTTCTTTTATATTTTTATGCCATTCTTTTCTGGGTAATTCACCCCCAGAACCAAAATTTATAAGTCTTTTATAATGTGATGAGTTGATATACAAATTAAAAAACATTGATAAATTATTTTTTAGTTGAGAATCAGAATCTTTACTTTTTAAGTCCTTTGGATGAACATGATGATTTGCAGTATGTATTACATAATCAATTTTATTTTTACTAAAAAATTTATTGACTGACTTTAGATTAGTAAGATTTAATATTTTTGA
>CETL01141349.1_pt1 | contig 18365 bp, 19 predicted proteins | sample 356371 | NCBI WGS metagenome assembly CETL01 (sample SAMEA2622518, study PRJEB7988) | marine metagenome | biome: marine biome (ENVO:00000447); feature: surface water layer (ENVO:00002042); material: "saline water (ENVO:00002010), including plankton (ENVO:xxxxxxxx)" | depth 5 m | reverse complement strand
TCTTCAGTAGCACTACTATCATAATTACATGCTAGTGAATCAGTACATCCATTAAGAGTAGTTGAAGAAAGAAATTCTGATGTTAGTGTAATGCCACCAAAACCTGAGAACACCCAATTAGAAAATGAATTTTCTGTACACGAATCAAGAGATCCAATCAGTAAACCATTAGATGCAGAAGAGATTACTGAACCTGAAAGAGAAAAACCGATAACAACAGATTCACTTTTTGATATAGTAAAACCTGCTAATTCTGCCTCTCCACCTGATGCATTGATTGCACAACCATCGTGATTAAATTGAAAACCAGCAATATCAACGTTAGATGTATAAAGTAAATTTGGTCCATCTAAACTTATAGAAACATCTTGCGAAAATAAAAAATTTATTAAACTAAATATTAAAAGAAAACTTTTATAATTGAACATATACACCCCTACAATTCATAGCGGACTAAATCACAAATTAAATAAATCCTAAAGTATCTAATTTGCTAAAAAAAATTATACTATTTTGTGATGTAATCAACAAAATCAAAGAAAAAATTATTTTATTATATCCGCAATTAGGTCTATCAAAAGTCCGCTCCTCCTCTAATATAGGTATAAAAATCTATGAATACAATGGTTATTCGCTCAGGTTTAAGCTATTTTTTTATAAAAAACTAGTTCCGGGAATACATTTTGAGTTACAACATCTTTACTTATTATGCATTTTTTAACATTTTTTTTATTGGGGATATCATACATTATATCAATCATTACCTCATCAATGACTGAACGCAAAGCTCTCGCACCAGTTTTACGCTCTAATGCAAGTCTACTAATTTCATTTAATGCATCTTTTTCAAAAATTAATTCTATTTTATCATACTTAAACAATTCTATATATTGCTTAGTTAAAGAATTAGTTGGTTCAACCAATATTTTTAAAAGCGTTTGTTGATCTAAATAATCTAAATAAGTTATTATTGGCAATCTACCTGTCAATTCAGGGATGAATCCATATTTTATTATATCATCTACTTTAACTAAGGATAGATTATTTTTATCAGAAAAATTGGGATTAATATTTCTATCAAAACCAATTCCTCCACCCTTTACCCTTCTACCAATGATTTCACCTATACCATCAAATGTTCCACCGCATATGAATAAAATTTCGGATGTATTTATTTTTATCAAAGGCTGTTCTGGATGTTTTCTCCCACCTTGAGGTGGTATACTTGCTACGGTCCCCTCAATAATTTTTAATAATGATTGTTGCACTCCTTCACCTGATACATCGCGAGTAATTGAAGGATTAGAATTTTTACGAGCTATCTTATCTATTTCATCAATGTAAATTATACCTTTTTGTGTTTTTTCAATATCATAGCCTGATTCATGAAACAGCCTAACCAAAATATTTTCTACATCTTCTCCAACATATCCTGCTTCTGTAAGAACAGTTGCATCTACTATTACAAATGGAATTTTTAAAATATTAGCAAGTGTTTTAGCAAGTAAAGTTTTACCAGTTCCTGTAGGTCCAATTAATAAAACATTACTCTTATCTATATTAATACCTGATGATTTATTATTTAAAATTCTTTTATAGTGATTGTAAACAGCAACAGATAAAGTTTTTTTTGCAACATCTTGACCAACTATAAATGAGTCTAATTTAGATTTAATTTTTGGAGGAGTTATAAGATTATTAATATTAAAGTCTGAAATCTTTTTATTATTAGATTTAAGTGCTTTATCAGCTTTTTGAATACACATATTACATATATATGCATTATTTCCTTCAACTAAAAAATCTAATTTGTCTTGCGAAGAATCACAAAAAGAACATGCAATTATTTTTTCCTTATTCATGTTTATTTTTTTGATTTAATAATTTCATCAACGATACCATAAGATAATGCTTTTTCAGACGACATAAAGTTGTCTCTATTTGTATCTTTCTCAATAGTTTTAATACTCTGCCCAGTATTTTTACTCAATATTTTATTTAATTTGTCCCTTAGATATAGAATCTCTTTAGTATGAATTTCAATATCACTAGCCTGACCAGACACTCCACCCAAAGGCTGATGGATCATAACTCGTGAGTTTTCTAATATCATCCTTTTACCTTTTGTGCCAGATGATAATAATACTGCGGCCATACTTGCGGCTTGCCCCATACAAATTGTTGATATATTAGGTTTTATGTAGTTCATTGTATCAAGAATCCCAAAGCCTGATGTAACAACTCCTCCCGGGCTATTTATATACATATATATATCTTTTTCTGAATCTTCTGCTTCTAAGAATAACAATTGAGCAATTACTAAGCTACTAACATAATCATCAATTGGGGTACCCAAAAAAATTATTCTTTCTTTTAATAATCTAGAATAAATATCAAAGGCTCTCTCTCCATTTGCAGTTTGCTCTACAACCATTGGAACTAAATTACTTTTTATGCTCATATTTCTAATCCTTAACTTTTTTTAATTTTATCTGTTGAAATTTTTTTAGTTTTATTAATAAAATAATTTTCTAATTTAGTAAAAAACTTATTATTGAGCATATCTTCTCTCAGCTTATCCTTATTGCTTTGCTCATTATAAAATTTTATTATATCTTTTTTATAATTTGGTGAATCTTTTATTGACTTTTCTATTTGTTCATCTAATTCAGATTCCTTTAGAAAAACTTTTTCTTTTTCCATCAAAAACTCTCTTACTAATAACCATTTGATATTTTTAATAGAAATTTCACTAAACTCACTATTCATTTTTTCTTCATCGTAGGAACCTTGATTTTTTGACTTGTAGTCTTCAATTAAAAATGATTTATAATTTTCAACCATTGATTTAGGTGGTGAAAATTTTGTTTTATCTATAAAATATTCAATAACTTTGTTTTGAAATTCTTTTTTATTTTCATTATCTAAATTAAGTTGGATATTATCATTAATCTTATTTTTAAATTCATCTACATTTTTAAAATTTTTATCAACCATTTTAACAAATTTATCTGTTAATTTAGGGAGTATTTGTTCTTCAATTTTATTAATTTTCACTGAGTATGGTACTTCTCTGCTTTCCTGATCTATTTTAATATTTACAACATCCCCTGCTTTTTTATTAATAAATGGTTTTTCTAAATCTCCTACAAATAAACCTTCGCCAATTTTAATTTGATGGTTTGGCAAAATTGAGTCCAAAATTGGGTTACCTTTATCATCAAGTTTTGTAAAGTCAGCGTAAATAAAATGACCAGATTTTAATTTTGATGATTTATTAAGTGATTTCATTGTTGCATGCTTGAATCTTATGTCTTCAATAGCTTTATTTACATCTTTATCAGTAGCGATATAGCGATTTGTCTTTATATTAATTTTTTTACTATAGTCTGGAATTTTATTATTTATATCTGGTTTTATTTCAAATATAATAATAAAACCAAATTTTGAATTTTCACCGTTAAAGTCAAGTTCGGAAACCTTCCCCTGATTAATCGGAACTATATTCTCCTCTTGTAAAGCCTTCTGGAAATATTTATTTAAAGCAAAGTCTACAAAAGAAGAGTTGATATAATCCTTATTATTTTTTAACCATAATTCTTTCTGCAAACCTCTTAATTTTCCTTTTCTAGCACCCTTAACTTTAGCATTAGAAAGTTCTTTATTTACCTGACTATAATAATCATCTTTTACATCATCCCAACTTAATCCAACAGTCATTTTAATTTCATAGTCATTACTGTTTTTAATATTTATTTTCATTTCGAACTTTCCTTATTTTTAAAAATTACGTCAAATATTGCTTATTAAAATATACTTTTTATAGTATTATTTCATATTCAATATTTTAAATTTATATATTATATTAAATTTTAAAACAAATATATGAAAACTATACCTCTACATAATAAAAAAAGTAAAATTCAATTATTAGAAGATTTAAAAAATGAAAAATTTAAAAGAATAACAATTTCATTTTATAAATACATTAAAATAAAAAATATAAAAGATATAAGAGATGAATTATTTATTGAATTTTATAAAATGAAGATTTTGGGAAGAATATATGTTGCAGAAGAGGGTATAAATGCTCAAATAAGTATTCCTGAAAACAAAATTATAAATTTAAAAAAATATTTAAAGAATAATAAACTGCTCAAAAATATTGATATTAAAAATGCAGTTGAAGAAGGTCTATCTTTTTTTAAGCTTACAATAAAAATTAAAAAAGAAATTGTAGCCTTTAATGTTTCAAAAAAAGAATATAACATGAATATTGTAGGGAAGCATTTAAATTATAAGGGATTTCACAATGCAATTTCAGAAGGCGCTACAATCATAGATATGCGAAATTACTACGAAGGAGAAGTAGGAAAATTTGAAAATGCAATAATCCCAGATATTGATAAATCAATGGATTTACTACCCGAAGTAAGGAAAATATTGAGTGGAAGAGAAAAAGAAAAAATTTTACTTTATTGTACTGGTGGCATTAGGTGTGAGAAAGCTAGTTCATATTTAATCCATCATGGTTTTATGGATGTAAATCAATTAAAAGGCGGAATTATCAAATATGCCAATGATATAAAGAAAAACAAAATAAAATCTAAATTTATTGGCAAAAATTTTGTTTTTGATAATAGAATAGGAGAAAATATAACAGAAGATATAATAAGTTGTTGCCATCAATGTTCATATCCATCAAATCAGCATACTAATTGCTCCAATGAATCTTGTAATATTTTATTTATACAATGTCCAAAATGTAATAAAAAATATAATAACTGTTGTTCTAAAAAATGTTTTGATTTTTCGAATCTCCCTATTAATGTACAAAAGAAAAAATTTAGATCCGGAAAAATAAAATTTTCAGCACAATATTCTAATGATGTCAAACCTAAGTTATTAAAAAATTAACTAGAAATTTTAGCAATATCAGTCAATATATCTTGGGCATGAGTTTTAGTTTTAACTTTATCATAGACTTTTTGGATTTTACCTGTTTCATCAATAATGTATGTAACACGTAAAATCCCCATATATTCTTTACCCATAAATTTTTTAAGAGCCCATACTTTATAATTTATTAACATTTCTTTTGACTCATCACTTAGCATGAAGAAAGGGAAATCATATTTTTCAACAAATTTCTGCTGTTTTTTGACAGAATCAGCAGAGACACCTACAACTTCATAACCAGTATTTTTAAAATCTTCGAATTCATCACGGAATCCACATCCCTCCACTGTTCAACCTGGAGTACTAGCTTTAGGGAAAAACCATATAATAAATTTTTTTCCTTTAAAATCTTTCAAACTAATAATTTCTCCATTATAATTTTCTAATGAAAAATCTGGTGCTTTATCTCCTTGCTTTAGTAAATCAAAAGACATCTATTAATTCCTTTATATATTATTTATGTATTTCATTTTGTAAATTAAGACTATATAAATTTAACAACTTTATGATTATAATATATACAACTAATTGGTGCCCATCATGTAATTACGCTAAAAAATTATTTAATGAATTAAGTTTAGATTATCAAGAAATAAATATAGAATCTGAAGATATAACCAGAGACCAATTATTAAAATTAACAGGCGGCTACAGTGTACCTCAAATCATTATTAACCATAAAGCTATAGGAGGTTATGATAACTTATTATTTTTGCATCAAAATAATAAACTAAATCAACTAATTAATAATAATGAATAATTTAAAAAATAAAAATATTCTTCTTTGTATAACTGGATCGATTGCTGCATATAAATCATGTGAAATAATAAGATTATTGACAAAAGAAGGTGCGCAAGTACAAGTTGCAATATCTAAATCAGGATTAGAATTCATTGGAGCAGCTACACTCGCTGCAATATCAAATAATAAAGTCATTACTGAGTTATTCCCAAAATCTCCAAAAGGGGGTCTAGAGCACATTAATTTAGCATTTGATTTGGATCTTATTGTTATTGCACCAGCTACAGCAAATATTTTATGCAAAAGTGGAAATGGAGTAGCTGATGATTTAATTTCTACAATAATTTCAGTTTGTGAACAAAAACAAATATTTTTTCCAGCAATGAATCATAGGATGTGGCAAAATCAAGCAACAATTGATGCGGTAGATAAATTAAGAATAAGAGAAAAAATAGTAATTAATCCAGATGAAGGTCATTTAGCTTCTCTGCATACTGGAGAAGGTAGACTACCTGCAGTTAATAAGATTATTAATGAAATAAAAAAATGCTTTGATTGTGAATTACATTTAGAAAATCAAAATATTCTTGTTACAGCTGGACCTACTAGAGAGCTAATTGATCCCGTAAGATTTATTTCAAATAGATCAAGTGGGAAAATGGGATATTCTATTGCAAAAATTTGTAAAGAATATGGCGGAAATGTTGATTTAATTTCTGGGCCTACAAATTTACAAGTAATACCAAATGTAAATACAATAAATATTGAAACAACAAATGAGTTATATGAAAAAATGGTTTTTTTGCTTCAAGAAAAAAAATATAAATATATTTTTATGGTTGCAGCAGTTGCTGATTACCAATTTAAAAAAATTAAAAAAAATAAAATAAAAAGTAGAGAAAATAAATTAAATTTGGAGTTAACGAAATCAGTTGATATTATTAAAAAAATTTCTAAAAAAAATAAAGGACTTACGATAGGCTTCGCTCTTGAGACAGAAAATGGTGAGTACAATGCGAAAGAAAAAATGAAAAATAAAGATTTAGATTATATTATTTTAAACTATGCAAATGAGGAAAATGCAGGTTTTGAATCTAATACAAATCATGTTTATATGTTTTCAAAAAATGGTTTCAAAAAAGAATTTAAATTAGATAGAAAAGATAGAATAGCAAAAAAAATAATTGATAGTATAATAAAGAATGATTAAAACTGAAAAAGTTATATGCGCTGGTGGAATAATAATCAATAATAATGGAAAAGTTGTAGTTGTAAATCAAAATCATGATTCCTGGTCTTTACCTAAGGGTCATGTTGATGATGGTGAAACTTTTTTAGATGCTGCATTAAGAGAAATCTATGAAGAAACTGGCATAAAAAATCCTAAATTTATAAAACCACTTGGAAGTTATGGACGCTACAGAATAGGTTTAGATGGCAATGATGATTTATCACATTATAAAACAATTCATATTTTTTTATTTGAATCTAATCAAGTAAAACTAAAACCAGTAGATGAGAATAATCCAGAGGCTAAATGGTTAAAATATGCAGAAGCTGAGAAAATTTTAACTCATCCAAATGATAAAAAATTTTTCAAAAAATCTATTAAAAGTATCATAAATGAAAAATAGTATAACACTTATAACTGGAGCATCTGGAGAGATTGGTGAAAATCTCATTGATTATTTTTCAAAGATTGATAAAAGAAAAATAATTGCTATTGATATAAATGGGTCTAAAAATCAAAATAATATTTTTAAATTTATTAAAGGTTCAATTCTTAATATTGATATATTAAATAATATTAATGAAGAATATGTTATTGAAGAAATTTATCATCTTGCTGCCGTACTTAGTACGAAAGCAGAGAAAAACAAAAAACTAGCACAAAATGTTAATATTGATGGAACAAATAATTTATTTAATCTTGCTTTATCACAAAATTTAAAAAATAATATTACAACGAAATTTTTTTTCCCAAGCTCAATTGCCGTTTACAATGTTAAAAATAATTATATAATACCCGTTTCAGAAAATAGATTTTGCAATCCTAAAACAATTTATGGTCAGCACAAATTATTTTGTGAAAATCTAGGAATAGCTTTTGATAAATATGGAAATAATCAAAATTTTAAAATCGATTTTAGGAGTATTAGATTCCCTGGAATAATTAGTGTTAATTCAATGCCCTCAGGAGGTACAAGTGATTACGCTCCAGAAATGATTCATTGTGCAATAAAAAATAAAAATTATTCTTGTTTCGTAAATGAAAAATCACGTTTGCCATTTATTGTAATGCCAGATGCAATTAAAGCAATTATTAACATTATGATTACACCAAAAAAAAAGTTGAAAAAAAATATTTACAATATAACATCTTTTAGTCCTAGTGTTGAAGATTTGTTGAAAACAATTCAAAAAAGATTGCCTGAATTTAAGATGAATTATAATATAGATAAAATGCGCGAAGATATTGTTAATCAATGGCCAAACTTTATAGATGATTCAAATGCAAAAAATGATTGGGAATGGAAGCCTGAATATGATTTAGAGTCTGCATTTAATAATTATATATTTAAAAATTTGGAGAACTAAGATGGATACAATATCAAAAAGAATCAGTTCAATAATAAATGAAATAAAGAATGATGGATTATATAAAGATGAAAGAATAATTTCATCTCAACAAAATTCAGAAATATTAGTTGAAAATAATAAAGTTCTAAATTTTTGTGCGAATAACTACTTAGGGTTATCAAATAATCAAGAGTTAATAAATTATGCTAAAATAGCACTCGATAAATTTGGTTTCGGGTTAAGTTCAGTAAGATTCATTTGTGGTACACAGAATATTCACAAAGATTTAGAAAATAAAATATCCATTTTTTTAGAAAAAGAAGATACTATCCTCTACACATCTTGTTTCGATGCGAATGGAGGACTCTATGAAACGATTCTTGATGAAAATGATGTAATAATTTCAGATGAATTAAATCATGCATCAATCATTGATGGAGTTAGATTATCCAAGGCTAAAAGATTTCGATACAAAAATTCTAACATGTCTGATCTTGAAGACAAGTTAAAACAGTGTAAAAATTTTAAAAATAGATTAATCACTACCGATGGTGTTTTTTCAATGGACGGTTATATTGCAAAACTCGATGAAATATGTAAATTAGCAAAAAAATATGATGCTCTCGTACATGTAGATGATTCGCATGCTACTGGATTTTTAGGAGAGAAAGGTAAGGGTTCTATTGAATATTGTAATGTAATAGATAAAGTAGATATAGTAACTTCTACCCTTGGAAAAGCATTAGGAGGTGCCTCAGGGGGATTTACAAGTTCATCAAAAGAAATTATTGATTTACTTCGTCAAAAATCTCGCCCATATTTATTCAGTAATACAATCCCACCAGTAATTACATATACTGCAATCAAGACAATTGATATGCTGACTGAATCTGATAAACTAAGAAAAAAATTAATGAAAAATACCTCATATTTTAGAAAAAAAATTCAGTCAATTGGTTATACAATAAAAAATGGTGTCCATCCAATAGTTCCAATAATGTTAGGAGATGCTAAATTAGCTCAGAAAATTTCGAAAGAAATGCTCAAAATGAATGTTTTTGTTATAGGTTTTTCTTATCCAGTAGTACCAAAAAATGAGGCAAGAATAAGAGTCCAAATAAGTTCGTCTCATTCAAAAGAACAATTGGATTACACTTTAAATGCGTTTGATGAAGTGGCTAAAAAATTAAATTTATTTATTTAAAAAAGATACAGAAGTACCAAATGCAGTTCCAGCTGAGCCTAAATTCTGTATACCTAAATTTAATATAGTATCTTTCAAGTAAATTTCTAAACCAAATCCAAAACCTGATAAAAAATGATATTTATTATCTTCAAAAGATAAATCAGAATAATTACTTGAATTTGAAATTTGAAATGATAGTTTATCATCTGGGTAGAATTTTAAGCATAAAATATTTTGAAATTCCTCAAAATATTTTTGATAAAGTAAATCATAACTTAGTTCAAAAGATTTAAAAATTTTGTTAAATGAAAACCTATATTGAACTGGTAATTTTTGATTATATTCTGTATAAGATTTAAATAAAATACCAAAATTTTCAATACTTAATCCAATCAGTACATTATTTTCTCTTAAAATTGATTTAAAAGAAATGGAATTAGATTGTGCAAAAGCACTATAATTATAAATTTTACTATTTAAAAAACCAAATTTAAACTTTACAATATTATTTCTTATTTTTTTTTCAATAAAAAAATGGCCTATAATTTCATAAGCTGAAAATGTTTTATAAAGCGTATCATTTATTCTGTCTTCAAGTAAACCAAAGTCTAGAAAAGATAAATAAAATTTATTCATCTTAAAATTATATAATCTTATGCTTGCAGGATATTGTATTACATTAAATGAATATTTATAATCTTGAAATTTGTTAACATTGTTTTCTAAAAGATTTTCATTTTTAATACCGTTTGAACTTAAATGAGAAACTTCATTAGGTATTGTAAGAATTTGAAACTCAGATTGACAATATAATAGACTAAATATAAAAAATGTTAAAATTTTAATTTTCTTTATCATAAATACAGTTATCTAATTCTTATTTTTAAATAATTTAAATATATATTGAATAAAAATATAGTTTTAAAAAAATGAAATAGGATCAACATCAATCTTTATTTTCTGTTTTTTTAAATCCGCATTTGAACTTTTTAGATTATCTGTAATTATATCGTGAAATTTTTGCCAATAATGTTTTTTACACTTAATTAAAAGTTGGTATTCACTTGAAACTTTATCTACATTATTTTTTATTTTAATTGGACCTAAAACTTGTATGTTTAAATTACTTTTAAAATTTTTTATAAAACTATTTGATTGTTTTTCAGCATTTATATCATTTTTTGATAGAAATAAAATTTTAATTAATCGAGTATAAGGAGGATAATCTAAATCTTTTCTATCACGTAAAATTTGTATATAATTTTCTTCTACATTATTTCTACAAGCATTCTCAATATATTCATCATTTATATTATTAGTTTGTATAATAGCTGTGCTCTTTGCATCTCTTCTACCAGCTCTACCCACAAGCTGATAAATATTTTGGAAAATACGCTCGCCTGATCTAAAATCTGGACTAGATAATCCAAAGTCTGCATTAATCATTGCGACTAAAGAAACATTGCTAAAATCTAGACCTTTACTTATTATACTAGTTCCAAGTAAAATATCTGCATTCCCTTTTTCAAAATTATTTAATATACTATAATAAGCTTTAGAACCAACAATTGTATCTCCATCATATCTAAGAATTTTTATGTTAGGAAAAAATTTATATAGAATTGATTCAACTTTTTGTATGCCACCTTTATCATAGCCTCTTTTATTATGTAATAGAATTATTTGTTGTTTATTACTAATTGTTTCTTCGATTTTATGAATTAGTACATCACTTAAAAATCCTTTCTGAGAAGACATATCAATCAAACGTATATTTGTTTCTTGATTTTTAAAATATTTTCTTGATAAAGAATGACTATTGTATTTTTTTAACTTTATATTGTGATATGTCTCTAAGGATGGAGCGCTACTCACAAGCAAAATAGAACATTTACTAAATTTTGACCTCATCAACGCAACATCTCTGGCATTATAGCGTGGTGAACTTAAATCTTGTTTATAATTCAATTCTTGTTCTTCATCAACAATAATTAAACCAAGATTAGAAAATGGAGTAAATAAAGAACTACGTGTTCCAACTACTATTCTTATAGTATTAGATTTTACACCATTTAAAATATAATTCCTTTCAGAAGTACTAAGTTTACTATGCCATAAACCAATATCTTCTTTAATATAATTTGCTAAACTATTATATACATGAAAAATTTGTGAGAACTCTGGAACAAGAACTAATATGTTTAAATTTTTTTTCAAAAAATCTTCAATAATCTTAATATAAATCATTGTTTTACCAGAACCTGGAATTCCAGATAACAAAATAGGCTTTCTATTGTCATTATTTAAGTCTGATTGAATATTTTTTAATACTAAACTTTGATAGTTTTTTAATACTAAACTTTTATACTGAATCTTTCTAGACATTAAACCATCTATTTTATCAATTTTTTTTATAGAAATTAACTTTTTAGATTCCAGGGTTTTACAGGCTTGTTGATAAGATGGCAATTCTTCTTTGAATAAACTTAAACTTGCTTTATAATTTGGAGAATTATATAATAATTGCAAAATTTTCTTTTGAATAGGATAATTTATTTTTTTAATGTTTTTTAATCCATAATTAGTGAGTTGAGCATACTTTTTTGAAGGAATTTTAAATTTATTCTTATGCTGATATGATATCGTATTTGCTAGAGTCTGTCCTAGGGGACAAATATAATACTTTGAAATCCAAATTAATGTTTTCCATAATTCAGGATTTATTTGAAATGAATTCTCATTAACAGATATTACATTTAAAAGTTTACCATCATAATCTGAATCATTTTTTATTTCAATGATAAATCCGTTAATTTTTTTATTTTTGAAAGGAATAATAACCGATTGACCCAAAAAAATTTTATTTTGATATTTTTTTGGTACTTTATATGTAAAACTTTTGAATAAAGCTATCGGTATAGATACCTCAATATACATATATAGAGATTATTTAGCTGCTTGTACTTTAACCTTAATCTTTGTATCTAAATCATAACCCAAATTAATAGCTATTTTAAAGTTTCCTAGTTCTTTAATTGTCTCTTCTAAATCTATTTCTTTCTTATCAACTGTATAGCCCTTATCAGCAAGTTCATCAGCAATCATTTGAGATGTAACTGATCCAAATAATTTTTCATCTTCACCAACTTGGACATCAAATTTTAAAGTTAAAGAATTTAATTTTTTAGATAAGGCCTCCAAATTTATTCTATTCTTGGCCTCTTTGTTTTCTTGAGATTTTAAAAATACTTCTAGAGCCTTAATATTTTGATCTGTAGCTAAAGATGCAATTTTATTAGGAATTAAATAATTTCTTGCGAAGCCAGGTTTTACATTAACTATTTCACCTACTTTCCCAAGATTTTCATATGATTTTAATAATATAATTTTCATTTTATCTCCTAATTATTTCTCGGATCAACTACAAAAGGTAGCAAGGCAAGAACTCTAGCTTTCTTTATTTCACTTGTAATTAATCTTTGATATTTTGCTGATACTCCGGTGACATGTGCAGGTATTATTTTACCTTGATCAGTAATAAATTTTCTTAAAAATTTATATTCCTTATAATTAATTTTCTTTATTAATGAAGGGTCTTCCTTAAAAGGACATATCTTTGATTTTCCTAAAATAGCCATTTCATTTTCTCCTTAATTTTCTTTCTCTGTATCTTTATTATCTAGTTTTTCGTCAACAGAATTATTTTCATCTTTTTTAGAATTTATATTTTCTTTTATTTTAGCTTTCATAATATCTTGTTCTTCTATTTTAATATTTAAATATCTTAAAATATTTGGATTATGTTCAAACTCTCCACTCAATTCCTTTAAATTATTTAAATCATTAAGCTTGTATTGAAAAAATATATATGTTCCATATTTTTCTTTATCAATATAATAAGCCAATTTTTTTCTTCCCCAATTATCTGAATATATTATTTCAGCTCCAAGAGATACTGCTTTTTTTTCAATTGTATTTACAATATCATTCAATCTACCTTCTTGAAGAGCAGGATGTAATATATATGTAGTTTCATAAATTCCCATTATTTTTTTCTCCTATTAATTTTTTTATTAAAATAAAAATGGCGCTATAACTAATGATACAACAGACATTAACTTAATCAATATATTAAGTGAAGGCCCTGAAGTATCTTTGAAAGGATCACCAACTGTATCTCCAACAACTGCTGCTTTATGGGGATCTGAACCCTTTCCAAATTTTTTACCATTAATTTCAATACCTTCTTCAATCATTTTCTTTGCATTATCCCATGCGCCTCCAGCATTAGATTGAAATATGGCCATTAATACACCGCAAACTGTTACTCCCGCTAAAAGTCCACCTAGTGCAGCAGCACCTGCAAATTTTCCAACAATTACAGGTGTTAAAACTGCAAGTAATCCAGGCATAACCATTTCTCTAATAGCTGCCTGGGTTGAAATTTCAACACATTTACCATGCTCAGCTTTATCTAAACCTGATTCGTAGATTTTTTTGTCAGCATCTGTCCATTTTGATTCGTCTTTACTCATAACTTTTAATGCAGCTTTTAATTCTGGTATATCTTTAAATTGACGTCTTACTTCTTCAATCATTGACATAGCAGCTCTACCAACTGCTCCCATTGCCATCGAAGAAAAAACAAATGGTAACATACCACCAATAAATAGTCCACCCATAACCCATGGATTTGTTATATCGATTAATAACTTTTCACCTGTATTTGCTTCCACAACAGATCTAAATGATGCAAATAAAGCAAGGGTAGTTAAAGCAGCTGAACCAATAGCAAATCCTTTTCCAATAGCTGCAGTTGTATTACCTACCGCATCTAACTTATCTGTTCTTTCTCTGACTTCTGGTTCAAGTTCAGCCATTTCAGCTATTCCGCCAGCATTATCTGAAATAGGACCATATGCATCTACAGCAAGTTGAATACCTGTATTTGCAAGCATTCCTAATGCAGCCATAGCTATACCATACAAACCAGCAAAAGTATAGGCCCCAATGATTGCAGCAGCAATTATTAATGTTGGAATAGCAGTAGACTGCATACCTACACCTAAACCTGCAATAATATTTGTAGCTGAACCTGTTATAGATTGTTCTGCAACAGATTTAACTGGTGTTGTTCCAGTACCAGTGTAATGTTCTGTAATCATACCAATCCCTAAACCAGCAGCTAAACCTATTAGAGTTGCATAAAAAATTCCCATTGAGGAAAAATTTGAACCATCAGCAACCAAAGAAACACCATTTGGTAAAACATTAGCAATTAAAAAATACATAACTACTACCATTATACCAGCAGATCCAAATTCTCCTATATTTAAAGCTTTTTGTGGATTGCCTCCTTCTTTAACAGATACCATAAATGTACCAATAATTGATACTAATATTCCAGCACCAGCAATATATAATGGTAACATCACAGCATCCATTGAATTAAATAAAGCCCAACCTAACACCATTGAACCTATTATAGCACCAACATATGATTCAAAAAGATCTGCACCCATACCAGCTACATCACCAACATTATCACCAACGTTATCAGCGATAGTTGCTGGATTTAATGGATGATCTTCTGGTATACCAGCTTCTACTTTACCAACTAAATCAGCTCCAACATCTGCAGCTTTAGTATAAATTCCACCGCCAACTCTGGCAAATAACGCAATAGAAGAAGCTCCTAACGAAAAGCCAGTAATCGCTTGTATTAGTTCATAAGTACCTGAAAATAAGTTCATACTTGAATATACAACATAGAGACCAGAAACACCCAGTACACCAAGACCAACAACACTTAAGCCCATCACTGAACCACCAGTAAAAGCAACATTTAAAGCTTTTGCTAATCCAGACTGAGCTGCATTTGTTGTTCTATTATTTGCTTTTGTTGCAACTCTCATACCTAAAAAACCGGCTAATCCAGAAGAAAATGCTCCAATTAAAAAAGATATTGATACTAGCCAAGAATTTTTCCCTTCAGGTGCCAAAAAAGCTAATAGAATGGCTACAACTACTACAAAAATAGCTAAAACTCTATACTCTGCACGAAGAAAAGCCATAGCTCCATCAGCTATTGCTTTTCCAATTTTTTCCATTCTATCTGTTCCTTGTTCTTGTTTATTTATCCAACTTGTTTTCCAAAATGAAAACAACATTGCAAATAAACCTGATAAAAGAACTAAATATATATTTTCCATTTTTATTTTTCCTCTAGTTAAATTTATTCATTGATTTATGTATATCATTTTTTAAGTAATAATTGACACCCTTAACAGCCTTATTTGTTACTTCATCTACCAAATTTTTATACTTTTTAGGAAAAGATTTTAGTACATATTTTTCTGAAGGTCGCATTGACATAGATGTTGCAATGCCAAGTTTTAATCTATCAAAAGTATCTGTTTTTAAGTATCTAATAATAGATTTAATACCATTATGTCCACCATCAGAACCTCTAGATTTAAACCGTATTTCTCCAAGCTGTATATCCAAATCATCATAAATAATAAAGATATCTTTTTTACTAAATTGATTATAAAAACTTAAAATTTGATTAATGGCTAATCCACTATTATTTACAAAGCTAGTTGGTTTTACAAATAAACATTCATCATTTTTAGCGTATATATAATCACCTTTTCCCAATTTATATTTTAAAGAGCTTTGTTTGACTAACTCATCAATTATCCAAAAACCAAAATTATGTTTAGTCAAACTATAATTGTCTCCTGGGTTACCAAGCCCAACAATTATTTTCATTTTAGACTATCCTTCTTTACTACCATCATCTGAATCGGAATTTGATGAATCTTCAGAATCAGAAGAATCAGTTTGTTCATCTGATGTAGATGAATCAATATCATCTGTAGATTCTTCAGTTTCTTGAGCAGGCTGAGTCACAGAAACAACTATTTGATCACCTGGAGTTTTTAAAGAAAACTTTTCATCTAATTCCAAATCTTCGCACCTGAGACTTTCACCAATATCAAGATTTGTTATATCTAACAAAATATTTTGAGGAATATCAGTAGGTAAACATTCAATTTCTACTTCGTTTAGATTTTGAACTAAAATTCCACCTTCAACCACTCCTTTAGCTGAACCTTCAATAAGAATAGGAATACTTACAGTAACAACTTGGTCCATTTTAATGCCATATAAATCTATATGTAATATCTCATCTGTTACAGGATGATATTGTACTGATTTAAACAAAACATTACGTTTTTTACCACCTACTGAAATATTAAATATTTGGGTATCAGCTTTTTGGGCATTTAATATCTCTTTTTTAGTTATATAAAATGGAATACTATTTTTAGAATCATGCGAATAGTAAATACCTGGTATTTTACCTTCGTTTAAAGCTCTTTTTCTTCCACCTTTATTTAATAATTCTCTTTTATCAACCGTTAAATTAAACTCATTTGACATTTTTATATCCTTTCTAATAAAATTTTAAACTCTAAACATTGAACTCAATGAATCACCATCGACAATTCTCTTAATAGATTCTCCAAAAACGTTTGATACATTTATAATTTGGAGTTTTGAAAATTTATTTTCTTCTTTCATTTCAATTGTGTTACATACCATAACTTTTGATATTGGAGATTTTTCTAATCTTTCGATTGCAGGGCCAGAAAGTACAGGATGAGTAGCAACAGCAATCACTGATAAAGCTCCATTATCCATCGCAGTCTGCGCAGCATTACATATTGTACCAGCAGTATCAATCATATCATCTATTATTAATACATGCTTATTATCTAATTCTCCAATTAAATTTGCTACTACGGCCTGATTAGCCTTAGGCCTTCTTTTATCAATCAAAGCGAATGAAATACCCAGGGTTTTAGCATAGGCTTGACTCATTTTAGCACTCCCAACATCAGGTGCTAATACTACTCCTGTGTCTTCATTTAGATTCATTTCTTTTAAATGACCAGACAAAGCAATTCGAGAGTATAAGTGATCAAATGGAACATTAGCAAAACCTTGTATTTGTGATGAATGCAAATCCATAGATACTATTCTATTCACACCAACAGCAGAAATTACATCAAGAAACATCCTTGCAGAAATAGGAACTCGTGGTCTATCTTTTCTGTCTTGCCTTCCATAACCAAAATATGGAATAACTGCTATAACGGATCTTGCTGAAGCTCTCTTCGCTGCATCTAAAATTAATAACAATTCCCATATATTTTCAGATGGTGGGTTAGTTGATTGTATAATAAAAACGTCTTCGTTTCTAACATTTTCTTCAAACTTAATGGACAACTCACCATCACTGAATTGCTTAATTATTAATTTTCCTAAATCTTGATTTAAATATTTACAAATATCTAAAGCTAAAGATTTATTTGAATTTCCACTAAATATTTTCATGCTGGGGGACAGGGAGTCGAACCCCGATCCCATGGACCAAAACCATGTGTCCTACCATTGAACGATCCCCCAATATATCCATTAAATTCTAGGGAGTGCTAAACAGGTATGATATTGATTAAGATATGATATAGCATTATTTGCTAAATCAATATCATTGTATATACCAAACATAGTCGAACCACTTCCCGACAAACTCGCATACAAAGCGCCACTTTTCATAAGTGAGGTCCTTATATCCATAATTTCTGGATATGTTAAACATACAATATGTTCAAAAACATTTTCAAATAAAGATAAATCAACTTTATTATCCAAGGGCGGAAATTTAGTATTAATTTTATCTTCATACAAATCTTTTTTTATTTTACCATAAGCCCATTTTGTTGATATTGAAAAGTCTGGAAATACTAAAAGAAAAATTTTATCCTTTAAAAAAGTGGAATCAATTGTTTTTATTACTTCACCTATACCGGATATTTGTTTTACTTT